>Ga0105106_10002537_pt1 | contig 13139 bp, 12 predicted proteins | sample PPLLaktember2015_5_FD_79109 | JGI IMG/M metagenome (GOLD analysis project Ga0105106, IMG submission 79109) | Freshwater sediment microbial communities from Prairie Pothole Lake near Jamestown, North Dakota, USA - PPLs Lake P8 Core (1) Depth... | ecosystem: Environmental > Aquatic > Freshwater >...
CAGATAAATGTTCACCTTTTTCTCCTTTGCCTTTTCAATGATTTTTAAAGCAAGTTCAAGCTTGTCCTCTTCACATAGCGATTTACCTATCTTTCCTCCCTGTGCCTTCACGAATGTATAGGTCATCCCTCCTCCTATTATCAGGTTGTCAACCCGGTTGAGCAGGTTTTCGATAAGCAATATTTTGTCAGATACCTTTGCTCCACCCATAATTGCTGTAAACGGACGCTGTGCATTATTCAGGACCTTATCCATTGCTGCCAGTTCGCTGTTAATGAGGAACCCGAACATTCTCTTGTCTTCAGGGAAGTAATCGGCAATTACAGCAGTTGTACCGTGTGCCCTGTGAGCTGTTCCAAATGCATCATTGACATAAACATCGGCATAGGTTGCCAGCTTTTTGGCAAACTCCTTCTGTCTTGCCTTCAGTTCAGCCTTGGCTGCTTTCTTTTCTTCATCAGTAGCGGTTTCGGGCAGTATCGGCTTACCTTCCTCCTCCGGATAGAACCTTACATTCTCAAGAAGCAGGACTTCACCCGGCTTAAGCGCTGCCGACATTTTAACAGCCGATTCCCCAAGACAGTCATCAGCAAACAGGACCTTCATTCCCAGGTGTTTTTCAAGAACAGGCAGGACAGGCTTAAGGGAATATTTTTCCATCCTTCCTTCGGGACGTCCAAGATGAGACATCAGTATTACCGAACCTCCGTCGCTCAATATCTTTTTAATGGTAAGCAGTGCTCCCCTGATACGGGTATCATCTGTAACAACAAATGTTTTCTTGTCAAGAGGCACATTGAAATCAACTCTTACAATGGTTTTAATTCCTTTAAAATTGAAATCCTGAATCATTTTCATAGATCATATATTTTTAATTAACAAAAGGGTTTTTCTACTGCAAACCTACATTTTTTTTGGAAATAACCATTTCCTCAAAGTCAACTTTATTATAATGTCCGAATAGTAATTTGTCTTCTTAAAAGAATAATTAAATTTGAAAAAAAGTTATGGCAAAAGTTACATTAAAAGGGAATCAGGTAAATACCTGTGGGAACCTTCCTGCAAAAGGGACATTAGCCCCTGAATTTACGCTAGTTAAATCAGACCTGGGAACAATGACTCTGTCAGAGCTGAAAGGGAAAAAAATTGTATTAAGTATTTCTCCAAGTTTTGATACGTCGATTTGTGCCACTTCCGTGCGTAAATTCAACCAGGCGGCAGCAGGAAAAACGAACGTAATGGTACTGGCAATTACAAAAGATTTGCCTTTTGCCCATGCCCGTTTTTGTACAACTGAAGGGATAACCAATGTCATTACCCTTTCGGGATTCCGCGATAAAGATTTTGGAAAGTCATACGGGATTGAACTGATTGATGGTCCGTTTGAAGGTCTCTATGCACGAAGTTTAGTTGTAATTGACGAAACCGGTAAAGTAGTTTACACTCAGCTTGTTCCTGAAATTGCTACTGAGGCTGATTATGATGCCGCTCTTGCAGCATTATAAAAAACTGAAAACTGTTTTGTCCGATGAAGTTTTCCGATATCCCGGGGCAAAAGGAAATCATTAATAAGCTTATTGGTTCAGTGAGGTTGGAACGGGTAAGCCATGCCCAGATTTTTGCCGGCCCTGAGGGTTGTGGCAGTCTGGCGCTGGCCCTTGCTTACGGCCAGTACGTTAGCTGTGAAAACAGGTCGCAGCACGACTCTTGCGGAATATGCAAGTCGTGTGTCAAATATGAAAAGATGATCCATCCCGACCTTCATTTTGTTTTTCCTGTAATTAAGGATAAAAAAATAAATGAGCCGGTAAGTGACAATTATATTGAACAGTGGCGTGATTTTGTAAAGCAGGCTCCATACTTCGGACTGAATAAATGGCTCGACTCCATCGAAGTGGGAAATGCCCAGGGACTGATTTTTGCGTCAGAAGCATCTGAAATACTGAAAAAGCTGGGCCTTAAGGCTTTTGAATCGGATTTCAAGATAATGATTATCTGGCTTCCTGAAAAGATGCATCTTTCAACAGCAAATAAGCTTTTAAAGCTGATTGAAGAACCCCCTGAAAAAACTCTTTTTCTCCTGGTTTCAGATGAACCTGACAAAGTTGTGCCCACCATACTCTCGAGATGCCAGATGGTTAAGATCCCTTCTTTCACTACAGGGGACATTTCAGCATATCTGACAGAGAGATTCCGGATCCACAAGGCAAAAGCAGATGACATCTCACGGGTTTCCAACGGGAATATAAACAGGGCAATTGAACTATGCGAAAATGAAGATTCTTCTCTTCTGAACCTTGAACGTTTCAAGAATTTGATGAGATTTGCCTGGAAGCGTGATGTTGTATCGGTAATCGGCTGGTCAGAAGAGATGGCTTCAATAGGAAGGGAACCTCAGAAAAGATTTCTTTCCTTCTCCCTGCGATTAATAAGGGAAAATCTGATGCTCACCCTTGATCAGCTGAAAAATAGTCTTGTATTCATGACAGGAGAAGAGGCTGAGTTTTCCTCAAAGTTCCATCCATTTATCAACCAGAAAAATATTTATCCGATCACAGAAGAGCTTAATAAATCGTTCGCTCATATCGAAGCAAACGGCAATGCCAAAATAATTTTCCTGGATCTGGGGCTTAAGATTACCCGCCTTATCGTCCACTGACAAGTAACAGGGTTATTGAAAGTGATTCAATTATTCACTACTTTTGCGGGATTAATTCTGCTTAAAAGTTCCTTATGACAGAAAATGAAGAATTATCGGGGCTGCATGGTGAAGAGCTCCAGTTACATGATATAAAATATAAACCCGGCTTAAATAAACTTGATTCTTTCAACTGGTTAAAAGACATCGCATTTATTCCTGAAGAAACAGATATTGTCGAAATAAGGTTTAAAAATACCAGAAAAGGATTTTTCCGGAATGTCAACAGCCTGAGGCTGGAAACAGGCGACATTGTAGCTGTTGAAGCATCTCCTGGCCATGATATTGGAAGGGTCTCCATGGTTGGACCTATATTAAACGAAAGGCTGAAGAGGCTTAAGATACATCCCTCTTCGGATGATCTTAAAAAAGTCTACCGGAAGGCTAAAGCGGTTGATACAATAAAATGGGAAGAGGCAAAAAAGCTTGAGACTCCCACGATGCTAAGATCAAGGCAGATAGCCGAGGAACTCAAGCTCAACATGAAGATCGGCGATGTTGAATATCAGGGAGACAAAACCAAGGCTATCTTCTATTATATAGCTGACGAGAGAGTTGATTTCAGGCAGCTTATTAAAGTTCTTGCCGATGAATTCAGGGTAAGAATTGAAATGCGCCAGATAGGGGCCCGTCAGGAAGCCGGAAGAATAGGCGGAATAGGTTCATGCGGACGTGAATTATGCTGTGCAACACATATTTCCAACTTCGTTTCAGTCACAACCACTCACGCAAAATACCAGGAGCTTTCGTTAAATCCGCAGAAACTTGCAGGGCAATGCAGCAAACTTAAGTGCTGCCTGAATTTTGAATTTGACTGTTATGTAGATGCCCAGCGCTCTTTTCCATCCAGGGAGATTCCTCTGGAACTTGCAGACTCTACTGCTCATTTTCAGAAAATGGAGGTCCACAAAAATATCTACTGGTACAGTACTGATCCGGGTGCACCCATAAATCTCACTCCGGTACCTGTCGAGCGGGTTAGAGAAATTCTGATGTTAAACAGAAAGGGACAAAAACCTGACAAGCTGATTATTGCAGATGAATCAGCTGAGCTTAACGCTGTTTCCCACGATATTCTCGGGAACAACAGCCTTACCCGGTTTGATGTTCCTGAACCAAAAGATCATCAGCGCCATTCACAAAAAAGAAAAAACAGAAGATTTAATGACAAAAGGAACAGATAAATATGCTTTTATCCTTTTAATGGCTCTGTTTCTGATTTCATGTTCCGGAAACGTTGTCTTTACCGACTCAGCCGCAATGAAGGGTAATGTCTGGAAACTTTCTGACATACAATCATTTGAGATACAAGTTAAGGATACAGTCAGCAGCAACAGCATAAATTTTTTAATCCGGACCGGTTCATCATACCCCTACAGGAACATTTTTCTTTTTGCAACAACTGTGGCTCCTGACGGTAATAGTATTACCGATACACTTCAGTATGATCTGGCCGATGAAAAAGGGAACTGGTACGGAAAAGGTTTTGGTGAAATTCATGAGCTGAAACTGCCTTATAGGTCAAACATATTCTTCCCTGTATCAGGAACCTATCAGATAAATATTCAGCATGGCATGCGCATCAGGGAACTATCCGGAGTTTATGATTTCGGAGTAAGGGTGGAAAAGAACCTTAAATAGGATTTCCGGAGTGGGCAAAAATAAAATTGCACGATGGGCAGAACTGGGTACTTACAGTAATGTCATCCAGCCGGTAACAGGCGAAATATGGGGAAAAAACCATTGGATAAAAGGCAGCTGGAACCGGGATGTCTTTAAAAACAACAATCCTGTAATTCTTGAACTGGGCTGCGGAAAAGGAGAATATACTACCGGTCTTTCAGTTTTATTCCCCTCCACTAATTTCATAGGAGTCGACATTAAAGGAGCCCGTATGTGGAGGGGGGCAAAGACAGCCAGCGAGAAACAGCTGAAAAACGTGGCTTTCCTTCGCACGAGGATAGAATTTATCAATTCATTCTTTGCCACTGATGAGGTTGATGAAATATGGATCACATTCCCTGATCCCCACACCGGCAATATAAACTCAAATAAGCGGCTTACCTGTCCCTGGTTCCTGAACATTTACCGTAATTTCGTGAAGGAAAAAGGTATAATTCATCTTAAGACCGACAATACAGAACTGTACGATTATACAAGAAAACTGGCCAGGGATAATGGCCTTGAAATAGTTTTCTCAACAAATGACATGCACTCAATGTGCCATAAAGATCTCCACCTGGCTGGCAATCTCTGCCCTCACCATGGTGAACCCGGCACTGAGGAACTTGTTTCCAAAGAAATTCTTTCTATCCGGACTCATTACGAAGCAAAATTCCTCGAAAAGGGAATGTCAATAAATTATCTTGCATTCAGACTTGAAAAAGATAAATCAATTTGCCATGCGTGGGAACAACCAAAATGAGAATGATTTCTTCAAAAGAGTATATGAAGTTACCAGGCTGATCCCATATGGAAGAGTCACCTCGTACGGCGCTATAGCCAGGTTTATTGGCTCGGGCAGATCTGCAAGAATGGTCGGATGGGCGTTAAATGTGTCGCATAACAAACCGGAATTTATCCCTGCTCACAGGGTAGTCAACAGGAATGGCCTTCTTTCCGGGAAACATCATTTCGGAAATTCCACAACCATGCAGCAGCTTCTTGAGAATGAAGGATTCATTATTGAAGATGATAAAGTGACAGAATTCAGGGAGAAGTTCTGGGATCCATCTTCAGAACTTATCTGAATTTTTGTTTTACCGGAAAATTTTATTAAAATTGCAGCTTATTTATATTTGATTTAAATAAAAATAAGCGCCTCCCTTATCGGGGCTGTCGAAATGTCCTTTGAGAAACTTAGTGCCAACCTTCGTGTGCCTTTGTGGTTAAACATTTTTCATTGAACCGCAAAGGATCACAAAGTACATCACAAAGTTGCACAAAGGGAAGAATTAAAATTAATTTAGTATGTTCACCAAAGACCAGATAATTAAAGCACTGACGAAAGTAATTCATCCCGAAAAAGGACAGGATATTGTCAGTCTGGGCTTTATCGCTGAAATCGTGACCGGGAAAGATGGAATAACCATTACCCTGATACCGGAGAAGTCGAATGATCCTTTTATTTCTTCCATAAAAAGTTCAGTTGCCAGGACTTTAAAAGAGGTTCTTGGGTCCGAAGCCGTAATAAAGGAAATCATAGTTCAGCCCAGGATTAATGTGCCAAAACACCATGAAAGAGAAAGGGATGTTTTACCGGGTGTTAAGAATATTATTGCTGTCTCGTCAGGGAAAGGCGGGGTTGGAAAGTCAACAATAGCTGTTAATCTTGCTATTGCCCTGGCCAGGAAAGGATTTGCCGTCGGCCTGCTCGATGCTGATGTTTTCGGCCCTTCGGTGCCAAGAATGTTTGATGCCCTGGATTACCATCCTGACGTCACAAGCGAAAATGGGACAGATCGTATTATCCCCTTAACAAAATATGGAGTAAAAATGCTCTCGACCGGCTTCTTCGTCAACCCTGGCGATGCTGTTGTCTGGAGGGGACCTATGGCGTCAAGCTTTCTGAAACAGCTGATAACGCAGGGCGACTGGGGTGAACTTGATTATCTTCTGTTCGACCTTCCCCCCGGGACCAGCGACATTCATCTGACTCTTGTCCAGGAGGTTCCTGTAACAGGGGTTATTGTTGTCAGCACACCGCAGCAGGTGGCCATTGCAGATGCCATAAAGGGAATTTCAATGTTCAGAAGCGAAAAGATCAATGTACCTGTGCTGGGGCTTGTGGAAAACATGTCGTGGTTCACTCCTGCTGAACTTCCTGACAATAAGTATTATATTTTCGGGAAAGGCGGCTGTAAGTCACTTTCCATGAAAATGAATGTCCCACTTCTTGGCCAGATCCCTCTCGTTCAGGGTATTTGTGAAGGAAGTGATAACGGTCATCCTCCTGTACTGGATAATTCAGTTACCGGCAATGCATTTATGGACCTGGCTGAAGAGGTAATCGTAAAAGTCAATGAAAGGAATAAAGAACTGCAACCGACAATAAAAGTAGAAATGAATAAATAATAAAATAAAAAAATGGCAGAACAGACAAGCATTAAAGAACGTGTAATTAAGGCATTAAACAGGGTAAGACCATATCTGCAGAATGACGGCGGAGATATTGACCTTATTGAAATAACTGACGACCTCACGGTAAAAGTCAAACTTACAGGCGCATGCCATGGTTGCCCATTCAGCATGCAAACCCTGAAAGCCGGTGTCGAACAAGCCATCATTCAGGAAGTTCCCGAGATCAAAAAAGTGATTTCAGCCTGAGGCTCAGGACTCTTCCAATTTTGATTACCTTTGAAATACTATACTCAGTTTAAGTCAGTTTATAGTATTAAAAAGTATTTATTGTTTTCAGGGAAAGTATCATATAAATTTCTGGCGTTACTGGGACTTCTTTTTTTCCTGACAAATTGTTCTGTCGAGAAGAATACGGGGACATCCAGATTTTATCATGGCCTGACTGCAAAATACAATATCTATTTCAATGGCTATGAGAGTTTTAAAGCCGGCATTGAAAAAATAAACAAAGGATACGTCGATGATTATTCGGAAATGCTCAGGGTTTTTGAAAGCAGCGATCCGTCAACTGTTTCCCTCTGCTCATCCGATATGGAAAGAGCTATCCAGAAAGCATCAAAACTCATCTCTCTGAAATCGATTACAGCCAGGCCGGAATTTGATCCGGGAAAAGACCTTTCAGAAAACGACAAAGCCCTTCTCGAAAAGAAGGAGTTCAACGAGTGGGTCGACGACAGCTATTTCCTGGTTGGCCTGGCCCGTTTCCATAAACATGAATTCAACGACGCAGCAGCGGTTTTCAGTTATTGCATTGCCGAAGCAAATGATCCGGATATCCGCACTGAATCTTCCATCTGGCTAGCAAGGATAAACAGTGAAAAGGGAACTTATATAGAAGCTAACAGGCTGTTGAATGAGATCGAATTAATCGCCGACTATCCACGGGCTCTTAAGGCTGTTTATTATACGACAATGGCCGATATGCATATAAAACAAAAAAATTACCAGGATGCTATCGATCCGCTTACAAAATCGCTTGATTTGATTTCCGGGAAGAGAGCCAGATACAGACTTACGTATCTCCTTGCCCAGTTATACGAAAGAACCGGTGATTCTGAAAAGGCGATTTCATTGTACAGGGAAGTTGTTAAAATGAATCCTCCATATGATGTGGAATTCAATGCAAGGATAAATATTGCCGGTGTTTTTGATGTCAATTCAGGAAATCCTGACGAAATCAGGAAAGAGCTTGAGAAGATGCTGAAAGATTCAAATAATAAAGACTTCCAGGACCAGATCTATTATGCCCTCGGGAACCTAATGAAGAAAGAAGGCAAAATGGATGAGGCGCTCGGGTATTATATCAAATCAGCAGCAGCAAGTTCTGTTAACCAGAACCAGAAAGGCAAGTCGTACCTGGCGCTTGCCGAATATTATTACAATGTGCCTAAATATATGATGGCCGGAAGATATTACGACAGTACCATATATTTCCTTGATCAGAATTATCCCGACTATAAATCACTAAAGATAAAATCAGAAAATCTTAATTCACTTGTCGAACATCTGGACATCATACAAAATGAAGACAGTCTGCAAAAAGTGGCTGCAATGTCTGAAAATGAAAGGGATGCATTGATAGCAGGGATAATCGATGAAATAACAAGAGCTGAAAGTGAAGGAAGAACCTCCGAATATTCCGACAGGGCTAATATAGGCCAGTATTATGAAAATGAGAGAAGATTCGAGGATAATATTGCCCAGGAAGGGAGATGGTATTTTTATAATCAGACGGCTCTCTCATTCGGACGGACTGAATTTCGTAGGCGGTGGGGCGACCGGCGTTTTGAAGATAACTGGAGAAGATCAAATAAAGCAAGTGTAAGTATTCAGACGGTTACTGCAGGGCAGGAGGAGAACGGAGGTCAGCAGGCCGATACCGCTGAAACGCTGGTGGACTACAAGAAGCCTGAATTTTATCTTAAAAACCTGCCCCTGAATGATTCTTTGCTTGCCGTTTCGGATGAGAAAATTGCAGTCGCCTACTTCAACGCCGGCAGGGTCTTTCAGGAAAAAATATCTGACAGGCAAAAAGCGGTTGAAGCGTATGAAACATTATTGTTGCGCTTTCCCGACAGTTACCTGGCACCTGAAGCGTATTATGAATTATATAAGCTTTATAAGGATGAGAATAATCTTAAAGCTGAGGTCTCACGCCAGCGCCTCCTGGAAAAATATCCTGACAGTGAGTTTTCAAGAATAATATCCGATCCGGATTATTATAATAAGAGGATGGCTGAAATCAGGGAATCTGAAAAACAGTACGATGCCGCATACAACCTATATTCCAGTGAGGATTTTACGGGGGCAATTGCCATATGCGACAGCGTAATTATAAACAAACCGGGTGAGAATCTTGTTCCTAAATTTATGCTACTTCGTGCATATTCTGTTGCCAGGATCAGTGATGAAAGAGGATTCAAGGAAGAACTGGACCGTCTGATTAAAGCATGGCCCGAAACCGCTGAAGGGAAAAAAGCTGCCGAAATTGCTGCATATCTGAACCAGAAAATTCCCGAACTTAAAATTGAGGAAGATAAGGCTATTGCGGCAGAACTATATTTGGCTGATACAACGGCATTATATTCATTCTGGGTAATAATAATGGATAATACCTTTAATGTAAACCAGGCTACATTTGATGTGATAAGCTACAACATTGACAATTATACAAATAAGAATTACGGTACACAGGGATTTCTTGTTGATAATAAATATGTGAGAATTATTGTTTCGGGATTCTCTGATAATTCCCTGGCCTGGGAATATTATGATTCATTTAAAGCAGAAAAAGCTATTAGAAACACCTCAGGAGCCCGGATTATGACCTTCCTCATAAATAGTAACAATTCAGAAAAACTTGAAAAAGATAAAAATCCTGAACGTTACTATCTTTTCTTCAATGAAAATTACCTCTCCCGACAAAAGATTAGGTAATTTTACATTCTGAATTCTTAACAGAAGCAATGAGAAAAATCAGGATATTATGGACCGACGACGAAATCGAGGTCCTGAAGGCGCATGTATTGTTCCTGAGAGAGAAAGGTTATGAAATTGATACCTGCACCAACGGGATTGACACAGTTGATCTTGTCCGGCACAATCCTTATGATCTTATATTTCTCGATGAAAGCATGCCAGGGCTAAGCGGACTGGAGACTCTCCGGCTTATTAAGGAAGTAAGGAGCGACATCCCTGTGGTTATGATTACCAAAAATGAAGAGGAAGGGATAATGGAGGCAGCTATTGGATCAGAGATGGCTGATTATCTTATTAAACCTGTTAAGCCCAATCAGATCCTTCTCGTAATAAAAAGAATAACTGAACAACGAAGGCTTATCACTGAAAAGACTACTACCAATTACCGTCAGGAATTCAGCAGCATAGGGAACCTTATTTCATCAGCCAGGAACCACACTGACTGGAAAGAACTTTACAGGAAAATAACCTTCTGGGAATCGGAGCTTGAAAAATCTTCCGATCCCGGAATGAGCGGGATACTTAAAATGCAGGAAAATGATGCAAATAATGCCTTCGTAAAATACCTGGTAAATCATTATCTGAGCTGGCTCGACCCCGATGCTCACGATAAGCCTGTTTTGTCGCCTTCCCTGTTTTCGCAAAAGATCTTCCCTAATGTCCAGCAGGGCAAGCCGGTGTTCTTTGTTCTGATCGATAACCTCCGATTCGACCAATGGAAAATGATTGCTTCCGAACTGGCAGGAATATACAGGGTAATAGAAGAAGATATTTACTTCAGCATCCTTCCTACTTCAACCCAGTACAGCCGCAATGCAATTTTCTCAGGCCTCATGCCTTCGGCTATTGCAGCAATACTTCCCGAATACTGGGTGGAGGACGACGAAGAGGAGGGCAAAAATCAATTTGAAGAGGAGCTTTTCAAATACCAGCTTGCCCGCAAAGGATTCAAATATAAGTGGTCATACCACAAAATCATAAGCAACCAGGAGGGACGCAAAGTCAATGACAAAATGAGGCAGTTGCTTGATAACGACATCAATATCCTTGTATATAATTTTGTAGATATGCTTTCGCATGCAAGGTCAGAGATTGGCCTTATAAGGGATCTTGCAAATGATGAAAAAGCATACAGGAGCCTTACAAGGTCGTGGTTTATTCATTCTCCCCTGTATGAATTGCTTATTGCTCTTTCAACCTATCAGGTAAAAATCATATTCAGTACCGACCATGGAACGATCAGGGTGCAGAATCCCATCAAAGTTATCGGCGACCGGAAAACCTCTGCCAATCTAAGGTATAAAATGGGAAGAAATCTCGATTACAATCCGAAACAGGTATTTGAACTCAGATTCCCGGAAAAAGCCGGTTTGCCCAAAACAAACATTACCTCAAAATACATATTTGCCCTGAATAAGGATTTCCTGGTTTACCAGAATAATTTCAATTATTATGCAGGTTTTTACAAGGACACTTTTCAGCACGGAGGTATTTCCATGCAGGAGATAATGCTCCCTGTTGCCTGTCTGGAACCCGTTTCATGATTAACTACGAGTTAAAATGAGGATCCTTGTTAAAGACAAAAAACATCTGCCGTCTGCAGCAAAAAGGTTACTTGAATATACATCGGGCAAAAAGCTTCTGGCATTCAGCGGACCGATGGGATCAGGTAAAACAACTATCATAAAAGCAGTCTGCAGGGCTCTCGGGGCCGGTGATATGGTAAGCAGCCCTTCGTTTACCATTGTCAATGAGTATATAACAGTGAAGGGAGAGATCCTTTATCATATTGATTTTTACCGGATTACAAAGAAAGAAGAGGTACTTGACTTTGGCATTGAGGATTACTTCTTCAGCGGTTCATTTTGCTTTATGGAATGGCCCGAACTTATTGGTGAAATCCTTCCTCCCGAAACTGTCAATATAAGAATTACTGTTGACAACAAGGAACAAAGGATTCTTGATATCTCATAACCTTGCCTTATTTTGTTCCTGTATTGCATTTTTTTTACCTTTGAGAAAATAACCACATTCTTATTATGAATGAGAAAGCTAAAAACGGGAATATGAGTTTTGGCCATACTACCTTCATGCCTAAGGAAGAACAACTTGAGACAGCCGTAAGGCATAAGAAGATCTCAATCGGAATTCCAAACGATAAGAAAAACGATGAGAAAAGGGTAGCACTTACTCCTGAGGCTGTAAACCTGCTTGTTGAAAACGATAATGAGGTTATCCTTCAGAAAGGGGCAGGTGCGGGAGCTAACTATTCTGACAAAGACTACAGTGAAAACGGAGCTATAATAACAGAGTCTCCCGCCAGGGTGTTTAGTGCTGACGCTGTGATCAAGGTTGCACCCTTCACCACTCAGGAGGCTGAGTATCTTAAAGGAAACCAGATAGTTATGTCTTTTCTCAATGTTCTGAAGCTGAGTGAAGAAACCCTGGCAAAGCTAATCAGGAAGAAAGTGACGGCAATTGCTCTCGAAAAAATGCGCGACAGCAATGGTGTCATGCCTGTTATGGAATCGATGAATGAGATCAGTGGTGTGACTTCTGTCCTTATTGCTTCTGATTATTTAAGCAACCACCATGGAGGCAAAGGTGTTCTGCTGGGGGGAATTACCGGTATCACGCCGACCGAAGTTGTGATAATCGGAGCCAATACTGCTGGAGAATATGCAGCACGTGCTGCAATTGGATTAGGTTCAACTGTTAAAATTTTTGACCCTTCCCTTCATAACCTTAGAAGATTTCAGAACCTTATTAATCAGCGTCTCCAGACATCAGTTTTTCATCCCCAGGTGCTTAAAAAAGCTCTGAAATCTGCTGACGTTCTGATCGGTGCAATTGAACTTGAGGACCTTCGTCCATGGTACTACATCACAGAAGAAATGATCAAAACCATGAAGAAAGGTGCTGTGGTTATTGATCTGAGCATCGACCGCGGCGGCTGCATCGAAACGACTGAATGCCGCACTCTGAGGGATCCTGTTTACGAGAAGCATGGGGTGATCCATTTTTCAGCGTACAACCTGCCATCAAGGGTGGCCCGCACGGCTTCAATTGCACTCAGCAATATTTTCAATCCTCTCTTTCAAAACATTGCTGAAACAGGAGGCATCATACAATTGCTTAAAAATGACCGCGGGATTCGCAGCGGGGTTTACCTCTTCAACGGGATCCTTACAAACGAGACATTAGGCCAGAAATATGGCGCAATTTCAAAGGATCTGGATCTTCTCATTTCAGCTTTCTGAATACAAGTTGAAAGGTGCTGGGTGCTGGGTATTAAATGTATTTAAGAACTGCTTTATCTCCA
>Ga0105106_10002538_pt1 | contig 13136 bp, 16 predicted proteins | sample PPLLaktember2015_5_FD_79109 | JGI IMG/M metagenome (GOLD analysis project Ga0105106, IMG submission 79109) | Freshwater sediment microbial communities from Prairie Pothole Lake near Jamestown, North Dakota, USA - PPLs Lake P8 Core (1) Depth... | ecosystem: Environmental > Aquatic > Freshwater >...
AGCACCTGTGGATGAATAACCATCCAGTAGTTCTGCAGCAGAGGGTTCAAGCCCCTGCCATCCGCCGGCAGGAAACCCGCCCTGACATCTCCCGGGTATGATTCCCAAACGTAGAGAAACGGATTCTTGACGAGCAGCATGAGGAGGAGCACGAGTTCAATGCCGCCGAAGATGCTCATGACCTGGGCTTCGTAACCGTGGCGGGCGGCATGTCTGAGGAGGATCAGGCCTATGACGGCGGTATAGAGAGCCCAGAGCAGAAAGCTCCCTTCCTGGCCGGCATAGAATGTCGAAACCAGAAGTGGTGTGGGGAGATCGCGGGAGCTGTAGCTCCAGACGTAGGTGTACTGAAACTGATGCGTGAGGATGAGGTACAGGAGTGTTGCTGCAGTCAGGATCACTGCGGCGAGTGTGGTGATGTAGCCAAGCCGGCCGACAGAGAGCGAAAGCGGTGTGCCCCGCAGGTGGTGGCGCACATACGCGAGGACACTGACACCGCAGGCAATGAACGCCAGCTTGACCAGCAAGCCGCCAATCATAGGCACTCCTGTAATGGAAAGAACAGCACTTCAGGTCGACGAGGGGATTGCGTCGATCGCTCGCAATCACAGCCCCTTACCGCTACGACTGTGGTTTCATCACTTCGGTACCCGTCGCCTCATATTTGGACGGGCACTTGGTGAGCAGCTCATTCGCGTGGAAGTAGCCCTCCTTGGTGAACCTCCCCTTGGCAACCACGCTTGTCGCGAGTTCAAAATTGTTGGGCGCGGCGCCTTCGAGAATCACCTGGCACTCCTTCCCGTTATCATCCACGAGATAGAACGAAAACTGGCCCGTGGTCGGATTGAATGCGGTTGCGCGTTCCCTGTTCCAGGTTCCTTTCAGCTGCACCTTCTTGCCTTTCGCCATGGCTCCGGCGATATCCGTGTACTCCACGTTTGTGTCAAGGAACGAATAGGCCCCGAAGATGATAAAGACCAGTATGATGATTGCGCCGACGATTGTTTTTGTGTTCATGTCCGGATTTCTCCCTTCACTTCCCTTCTTGGTGCAAATCGCGTTCCAGTTTCTTCAATCGTCCATCGAGCCGGAACAGATACAAATAGACGCCGAGCCAGATGCCGACCGCAATGATCAGCACGATATAGAGTTGGTTCTGGGCTAGAAACTCCACTTCTATCCTTTCGACTGGAGGTGATACTCGAGCCGCGCCGTCCTCACACGCAACGACAACAGCCATATAAAGAGGAGTGTAAACGAGATGAGGGACGAGAAGAAAACCACGCGCATGTTCGGCGACATCTTGAATTCGATCACCGGTCCGGCGCCATCGGGATCTCCCGCTGCGCCGGGGTGGAGACCGGTCATGATCCTGGGCATGATGAAGATGAAGAACGGGACGGTGACGGCCGCGAGAATTGAATAGACGGATGAGAGCGTGGCTCGCTTTTCCTCGACTTCCACTGCCGAGCGAAGCGAGAAGTAGGCGCCGTAAATCAGCAGGAGGACAAAGATCGACGTTTCCCGGGGATCCCAGTTCCAGAACGAGCCCCAGTTGAATTTCGCCCACACGGCCCCGGTCACCGTTGCGAGCACGCAGAAGAGCAATCCGAGTCCCGCTGCCGACGCGGAGGTCAAATCATCCTCAGGGTCCTTCCGGCGCAGGTAGCGGATACCGAACACCATGCTGGTAAGAAACGCCACGACGCTAAGCCAGGCTGTAGGCACGTGGAAGAAAATTATCCGGGCTTTTTCTTCGAGGCCCGGAATAGAGGGGAATTCGTACCAGTGCTGTGGCTGCTGCACAATTGGCAGTCCAAGCGCGGCGACAATGACAAGGGTCAGCAGGATACCCAGCAAAACCCGCAGGATCATGCGGTCAGTCTTTCCAAATATAGTCAAAAAGCATCGTGGATACGGTGATAACGACCACAATATACGAAATCAGGACCTGAAATTCACCGGCTGCTTCGCTGAAGGGAGCACCATCGGCGGCGAGCCTCGTGGCGTTGATAACGGTCATCAACAGTGGCAGCAGAATAGGAAACGACAAAACGGGGTACAACGTTCCCTTTGTATTTGCACGCGCAATGATGGCAGCAATGATCGTTGACGCGGCAGCCAGGCCGATACTCCCAAGAGCGATGGTCACCAGAAAGATGCTCAGCGTTCGGACGACGAATCCATTGATGAAGAGCGCATAGAGCACCACCGTAAGAAGGGTCAGGCCGGCACCGAGTGCCAGATTGAACAGCAACTTTCCGGCGAAGACCGCGCCGGAGGGCGTCATCAATTGCAGGGTCATGCCAGTGCCCCGCTCTTCCTCCATGACAAATGTTCTGGAGAGCCCGGACATCGCCGCGAAAAAGATCACCACCCAGAGCATACCGGCGAGCACCTCAGGAGAGGCACCTTCCCCTCCCAGCGAGAAGAGGATGATCGAGATGGTGGTCACCACGAACATCACAAGCGCGCTCATCGCGTAGCGCGTGCGCAACTCCGAGCGCCAGTCCTTGAGGAACACAGCGAGCGCGGCACGGATCCAGCGGGCGGCCACCGATTCACGAGCGCTCATTGAGATTCACCTTTTGCTCATGAGCATCGATATCTGCGGGATCGTTTGTAGCGACAACCAGGATGCCGCGTGACCGTTGCTCGCGCATGATCGTACGGACGATTGCCATACCGTCCGCATCCAGGTTGGCCATGGGTTCGTCCAGGATAAGAATGCGCGGGTGATGTGCCAGGGCGAGTGCATACTTCAGACGTTGCTTCATTCCGGAAGAAAACCCGTGCACCGGGTCCGCCCGATTCGGCTCAAGGACAACACGGGTAAGGAGGCCCGCATAGACGGACCGATCGCCGCGCTCGCCGCGCAACGACGCGGCAAGCATCAGATTTTCCATGGCGGAAAACTCATCGTAGACCTGCAGGTACGGTGCGACCAGGCCGAAAAGTCCCTTCCGGTCAAATTCATTGAGCTTCCCTGTCCCTTCGACAACGACACGCCCCTGGCTTGGACTCAGTACTCCGCACAGGATTTTTACGAGTGTGGACTTCCCCGCGCCGTTCCTTCCTGCGATCATAAGCGTTTCCCCCTCGCCGACGTGAGCGTCGACATCGCGGAAAACGATCCTGCGGTTGAAGGACTTACCGAGTTTGTGCGTGGAAAGTTGCAGGGCCATGGGTTACTCGCGCACCACGGGGATCTTGCCTGTGACTCTCCCCCCGGGCAACTCGATCACAAACAGATAGACACCTGTGGAAGCGAACGTCCCGTCGTTGGTGCGCCCATTCCAGGTGAACATCTGTCTGCCAAGGTGGGCGGTTGAAGAGATGCCTGTCATGCTGGCCACGAGGTCGGCAGAAGCACTGAAGACGTACAACGAGCCTACCAGCCTGTCCACACCATCCACGGGAATGTAGACGTACGGCGTGGGGCCGGGGTGAAACGGTATTGGGAAAGGGCGCTCGCTCGAGAATGAGGTCGGGTCGATGTACGGCCGGACTGTGTCACCCAGGTAATACGTTCTCCAGAGGCTCATGTCTGCCGCGTCCAGCTTGGTGAAGATCCCGATGGGGGTGCTCTTATACGATTCGTCAAGCCGGGTGGAGCGCAGGCGCAATGTATACGGGAGCACCGGTATGGTGGCCAGAATGGTCCCCGCGAGATCGACATTGCACATCATCACCGTCATCGTGTCCGGGCTCCGCACCACCTGCACATAGTGGGTCCCCATGCTCCCCAGCGATCCCGGTACGTCGCGGGAAGGTCCAGCGAAATCCACGGGCGACTGGATGATCTCGGGATAGTCTGCTGCATCGGCATAGAACAAGCCGGGCTTTGCCCGTGAGCCCGTGAAGTAGTTCCAGATCGACCACTCGGCATAGGCTCCGGCAAGATCCACCCCGTGTTCGCGGAGTGTCTGGTCGATGGCCAGCTGGGGGCGGAGGAGCCTGATCTTTTCCCAGATTTCACGCATGACGTCGATGCCGAACCGTTCACTGATGTAGTGACCCCAGATGGCCCGGCTATACATAATCATCTCGCCCGACGTGAAGGGGGTTTCGGGAGAGCGGAAGTGGCTCCAGACAGCCTTAAGATAGTTATAGTAGTCGTTTACTTCGGTGTAGACAACATCCTCCATCCATGTGGATGTGATTTCATAGAAAAACGGGTCCTCATCCCAGTAGCCGTAGTTGCCGATCTGGATCGCATGATGCAGCTCATGTGCGATGGTCACTTTGAAACCTGGTAGGCCGCGGTTTGGTTCGGGACGCACGAAGACAAAATCGTTATCAATGGTTATCCATGAGGCAGCGCGTCCGCCGGGAGCAGTCGATACGTCCGGGGTGGTAAAGCCGTACATGGCACCGAGTTCCATCACATAGATATCGTATTCCGGACCGCCTCCCAGAGTACCATCGCTGATGGGGGCCGGGTAGTGCAGCGTTCCGGTTTCAACCGGCACAACGTGGGAGAGGATAGAGATAATGGAGTCAACGCAGGCGCGGGCCGTGCCGGGTATGCGATTGCCGACGGGATCGAGGAGCGCGGGAGTGTTGTTGCCCACGGTATCGTAGTGCACGCGGAAAGAGCCGGTGAGGGTGGAGGTTTGCAGCTCGGGTCGGGCGAGGGAGCGCTCCAGCTGGGTCAGACCCCTCGTGTCGCCCGATGCGTCAGGGGTCAGTCCCCTACGCGCTTCGTGCAGTGCATGGAGGATGATCGGGAAGCCGCACTTGATCGGTTCTTCCTCGGGAGGGACCAGGTCCACAGGGATCGGAAGCGACGTTACGGGCATAAGGCGGGTAGGTTGGTCCTGCGCAGCGCTCTGCACGCAGAGGGCCGACACCGCGATTGCCATGGTGAGCATCGATTTCATGGGAGGAAGCACGGGCCGGAATTGGTGTTATTTCGCCTGCCGGCGGCGATTCAGTCGTATCGTGCGTCGCTGCAGGGCTTCATCAAACCTGCGCCGTTCATCTTCGGTCTCCGGTTCGACGGCCGAAACGTCTTGTGGAATCCCGTCGCTATCGATGGCAACGAAGGTAAGATAGGCACTGTTGGCGCGGCGTTCGGGCAGCTGCGCATTGCCGTGGGCGGTGACCTGTACGCCGACTTCCATTGAGGTGCGGAACGCACGGTTCACCGATGCCAGCAGGGTGACCACCTCGCCAAGTTTTACGGGGTGATGGAAGCTCAGCTCATCCACCGATGCCGTGACGCAGACCATGCCGCAGTGGCGCTGAGCAGCGATGGCGCCGACGATATCGATCCAATGCATCAACGTGCCGCCGAGCAGGTTCCCCAGCTGATTCGTGTCGTTGGGCAGGACAATCTGCGTCGTGGTTACCTGCGATGCGCGGACCGGCTTTGCGCGGTTCACAATCCCATCCCCCTTCCTCCCCTCGCGGTGTCGCTCTTGACCGAGGGAGACGGCAGGTTGCGGTCAATCTCCGCTTTCAGCTCATCGATGCGTCCGCGTAAAACGCTGTTCGGATATTTATCAATAAATTTTGCGACTTCCACGGCTGCGTCGGAGTACCTGTTCCTGCTTATCAGCAGCTCTACCTTGCCGATGTACGCCAGAGGAGCATACTCGGTGTCGTGGTATTTTTCGATTACATCATCGTAATAGAACATTGCCGACCGGTAGTACTCCATGGTTCTATACAGACGGGCGGTATCATACTGCTTCTTCGCCAGCCGGTCCGTCAGCTCATGAATCTTCGCATCGGCATCCGCTGCATTCGGATTTGCAGGATAGTATTCCACAAAACTCTGGAACTCATCGATGGCAGTGCGTGTGTATTTCTGGTCCAGGGATGCCTTCGGCGAGAGGTGGTAATAGCACAAAGCGCTTTGGTACGTTGCATCGGCAACACGCGTGCTGGCAGGATAGTTGCGCTTCACGATCGAATACTCGAAGGCGGCAAGGAGGTACTCCCCCCGCTCGAACCGGCACTCGCCAAGGTAATACTGTGCATCGGGTGCCAATGAGCTCCCCTGATACTGCAGCGTAATCACGGTGAATTCATTTATGGCCGCCAGATGGTCGCCATTATCGAAGAGCTCCTTGGCGCGGCTGAACCGGTCTTCCACGGACATGACCGTGGTGACCTCTGACGAGCCGCATCCGCCGAGCACGAGCGCCGTGATGAGTATGAAACCTGAGACTATTGACTTCGCCATGAAAACCACTCCTCTGCTGCTCCCGTCGAAAGGTGCCTGACCCGTTCTAGGACGCGCCTGGCATCCGCGCCGGGAGGGAGAATCTCCGGCTGGTACCCGCAGCGCACCGGCAAGCACCGCATCACTTCGAGATGTCGGCCCATCGCATCCTTCACCAGGCGGACTGCGAGTGCGAGTCCGTGCCGGGTCCAGAACTGTGACGGTTGCTCAAACACACAATTGCCCAGCGAATGGGCAATGATTGCGTCGCCCTCGCGCGCGATGCCGTGGGGAACGTGAGGATGATGTCCCAATACCAGGTCCACGCCGGTCCTGGCCGCGGCACGCGTAAAAGCAATTGTCCCTGCTGTCGGACGGTCGGTGTATTCGTCTCCGCCGTGATAGCTCAGGATAAGGAAATCCGCGGAATCCCGCCAGGCCCTTATGCGCGGGAAGAGACGGGCCGTGTCGCATGACGCAACCAGCGTATCCCATCGCGACGGACGGATATTCATCAGCGCCGAGCATGCAAAGAGCGCGATGGTGATGCCGTTAACGGAAAACCGGGCCGGCTCGTACGTCTCGCGGGCAGTTCTTCCGCTTCCTGCATGGAGGACACCCGCAGCATCCAGGTTCACCAGGGTTTCGCGGTGGGCCCCCGCTCCGTAATCCAGCGCATGATTGTTCGCCGTGGCTACGACAGTCACACCGCCCTTCCGAAGGGACCACGCACCCGAGGGCGGGCCCGTGAAGATATAGTTGCTGCGGGGATTCTCCGTCTCTCCGCGCTGGTCCGAAAGCGGCGACTCCAGATTTGCGAAGACGACATCATAGGACGCAATCGTATCCGCCAGCTTCCGGAATGGATGCAACGTGTCCCCTCTCAACAGCATCCGGCCGAGTGTGCGGCCGAGGTTCACGTCGCCGAAGGCAATCAGCTGTACTTCTGTGCGGCGCACGTTGCTGGCTACGGTCGGTGACAGTTCTTGGGACACCGAAGCCGCAGAAAAGAGCACCACGGTTCCCAGTATCCGCTGCACCACGCCGCGCTTCATCACCGGTCAGCTCCGAGTGGTGAAGAGCATGAACACCGCCACGCCGATTGCCCCGACGAGGATCAGAGGTTCAAGCCATGAAGAGAAGAACCCTTCGGAGGGCACGGTGCCGTGTGTTGCGGTGACGCCCGGATGCTCGACGCGCTCCACATCGCTGAGTGCGATGGTATCTGTGCGCTGCGATTGCCACGCCTCATCGTAGAGATAACGTGCAGATCCCGTGTCGCTGACTCGCAACCAGAGTGTCAATGCCGTCGTGCGGTCGAGGGCGCGTCCCCCGAAGATTCCTTCGCGGCGTAAATTCGAATAGTCCACACGCGCGCTTTTGACCGCGCATTGGATTCGCCATTCTCCCCCTGAGGGGACCGGCACGAGACTTCGATCGCGCATCGCGCGCGTCAGGGCTTCCTCGATGAACCAGTACGGACCCGCGGGTTCGACCGATATTTCCGTCTTCAGCGAATCGCGGGGGCGGAGCTGTGTGCATAGTCCGGTTACGGCCTCGGTCACGAGTGACTGGTAGACGTCGAGAGTGCTTGGCGCCTGCACGGAATCCGATTGAGCGAAGCCTTGTGCGACGGACACACAGCACAGCGCCGCGAGAATTGCCACGGGGTGGGCGTTCCTCATCCGGGGAGATCCTTCGAGTTCTGCCGGTTTCTCCGCACGCTACACTCTGGCGGTGTTTGGAGCGTTATGCTGCTCAGGAGCAGCCTTGCGCTTGCGATAAAGAATCCCTACGGGTATGATCACGCAGTAGCCCAACACAAGGAGAATGGGAGAAACGACGAGAGGCAAGAATCCCTCAATCGAACCTTCGAGCATTGCGGCATACCCGGCGATGATAACGAGGAGACCGATCCCAATGATGACAAAATTCTGTCGGTCGAGAGGAAGTGCGATTTCCCGGTTGGGTTTCCGGACTTTGTTTTTGATCGGCTTGGCCACAGTGCGCAACTCCGCTATTGTTTACGAACCCCTTAAAATAAAAGCCCAGCGTTGGGGGGAACGCCGGGCTCGACCATGTACCGTACAACAGTCAGGGGAGTAACTGTCGTATAGGTCGCCACTAAATATACAAAAAGAAGCACGATTGTCAAGAGCCGGGAGGGGGTATTTTGGCTAATATTCTTCATGATGCCGGATTTGAGCCAGTTTCCTGAATAACGCCATCTACGATGCGCAGCACCCGGTCTGCCAGTCTGGCCAGGTTTTCGTTATGCGTCACCACCACAAACGTCTGCCCCATTCGCCGGCTCAGGTCCTTGATCAGTTCGTGGAGGTGTTCAGCGTTGGTGCTATCCAGATTGCCGGATGGCTCATCCGCGAGGACAACCCTGGGGTTGTTCATGAGCGCTCTGGCGACGGCGACCCGTTGTTGCTCCCCGCCGGAGAGGTGGGTTGGTTTTTGGTCAGCGCGGTCGTCGACGCCGACTTCCCTCATGAGTCGTAGCGCCTGTTCCCGGACATCCTGGAACTTCTCGCCCTTGATAAGGCCAGGCATAGAGACGTTTTCCAGGGCGGAAAATTCCGGAAGCAGGTGGTGAAATTGAAACACGAACCCGATGGAACGATTTCTGAAACGCGCCAGGTCGTCATCGTTGAGTGCAAACACATCCACATCGTCATAATGCACGTTGCCTGATGTGGGCCGGTCGAGGGTCCCCAGGATATGCAACAGGGTGCTCTTGCCCGCTCCCGAGGCGCCTACAATGGCGATTATTTCGCCCGGCGCAATGCGGAGCGTGATGCCCCGCAACACGCGAAGCTCGCCGCCGTTGGAAGTTCCGGCCTGGAACGTCTTTGTCACGGCTGCCGCGGTAATGATGCCTGAAGTGGATGTCATGTTTCCGTTACTCCCACCGTATGGCCTGCACCGGGAGCAGACTCGCTGCCCTGCGGGCGGGATAAAGTGACGCCAGGATACTCAGGAGCATAGTCGCGAGTGACACCGCCACAAAATCGGTCCAGCGCACTTCGACGGGAATGGCGGGGATAATGTACACCGTCGGATCGAGCGGGAACAACTGGTAGTGGATCTGGAGATAGCATACCAGAAGGCCGATCCCTGTGCCGAGGAGAGTTCCGATGGTGCCCACGAGTACGCCCTCAAACATGAACACGCGCATAATGCTCGTCGACGTCGCGCCGAGGGCTTTGAGAATGCCGATGTCCCTGCGTTTCTCAATGACTCCCATCGTCAATGAACCGAGCACGTTGAAGGTGGCGACACCCACGATCATGCAGAGAATGATATAGGCAGTCCAGCGCTCCACCTTCATAACGGAATAGAGATCTCTGTGGAGATCGTACCATGTCGAGACGCGGAAGTTGGCCCCGAGTTTGCGTTGGAGATCTGCCTTGACACCGTCGGAGTCGTCGATATTCCGGAGGCGCATTTCCACGCCGGTGACCGCATTGCCCAAATCGAAGAGCTCGCGGGCGGTAGCGAGTGAGACGTAGGCGTAGTGAGAGTCGTAATCCTTGTTGTTGGAGTCGTAGATGCCGACCACCGCGCACTCGCGGGTTACCGGCTGGCCAAACTGCACGAGCATTTCATCGACTCCGACGGGGCTGAGAATGGAAATGTCTGCGCCGACGGTTGTGCCCATTCGGTCTGCCAGTCCGAGTCCGAGCACAATGCCCGCCTGTTCCCGGCTGTCGGAGAAAGCAAACTCGCCCAGCACCGTGCTTTGTTTCACACCCGAGACTCGGTCCACGAGCGAATCTTCCACGCCCTTCACGAGCACCACGCGGTTCATGCGTCCGGCGACGAGCAGCGCTTTATTGGCAACGAACGGCGCCGATGCGGCAATCCGCCGGTCCGCGGCGATCGCCTGCATCAGTGTGTCCGTGAGCTCCAGTCGTGCGCCGCGCGCGGCCTCCACGCGAACGTGCGGATCAAAGCCCACGAGCACCTTCGTGACCACACTATTGAATCCGTTAAATACCGAGAGAACGATGATCAGCGCGGCAACTCCCACAGTGATCCCGATGACAGAAACGAGCATGATGATATTGATGAAGCGCATCTGGCGCTTGGATCGCACGTACCGGCGCGCTATGTATCGTTCGAAGCCCATCAGGAAAACCTGATTGCTGTAACGGGATTTAGCCGCGAGGCAAGGCGTGCGGGCACCAGTGAACTCAGCAGGCAGAGGCCGATCGCAATGGCGGAAACGATGGCGAAATCCTCCACGCGCATGAGTATCGGGACGGATGTCATGAAATAAATGTCGCTCGGCAGCGACAGGAAGCTGAATCTCTGCTGGGCATAGCAGAGCGTAAACGCAAGGAGATTTCCCAGTCCCGTGCCGATCAGGGCAATCGTCAATCCCTGCCTGAGGAAAATGAGCGTAATCCCCCAGCGTGTCGCGCCCATGGAAGCCAGGATGCCGATTTCGCGCGTCTTGTCAAGGACCATCATCAGCAGCGTGCCGATAATATTGACGGTGGCCACAACGATAATCAGGCCGAGGATAATCGGGATCGGCTTCTTCTGCAGCTCGATCCAGCTGAACAGGTTGCGGTAGCTTTCGAACACCGTGCGGGTGTAGTGCGGATAACCGAGCAATTCTGAGATATGCTCCGCCACCGCTTCGGCGCTGTCCACCCGGCTGAGATGCACATCATACCCGTTGACCGCATCCTTGATTTGGAAGAGTGACTGAGCATCGCGGAGGTCCGTGAAGCCGTAGATGTCATCATACTCCGCCATGCCGCTCTCATAGATACCGGTCACCCGGAACTGCATTGCCCTCGCCTGTTTTCCCTCGAGCATCGTGCCGACGCTGAAAATTACCGCTCTATCGCCGATATCCAGCGCCAGCCGGTTGGCGAGCTTACGGCCGATGACCAGCTTGGCACCTTCGGCCTCCCCGTGCTCAATGTCGTAGCTGCCTGCCACCATGTACTTGAGTGCAATGGCATTTTCGATGGACGGGTCGACCCCTTTCACGAAAATCCCGTCGACGCCTTCCCGGGACCGAACGAGCGCTTCCCGGGCGACATACGGAGACACCGAGGTGATGACCGGAGAGACAGCGCCGATACGGAGCCTGTTTTCCCGGAAGTCCCTGAGCGGCAGGTTCTGGTAACCCACGATCTGGACATGGCTGGTAAAGCCGACCACTTTCTCGGTGATTTCCTGCTCGAAGCCGCCCAGCACGGAGAGGGCGATGATGAGGGTGGCGGTGCCCAGCATGACGCCCAGAACAGAGATTGCGGCGATGAACGAAAAGAAACCCGCATTCCGCTGGGAGCGCAGATACCGACGGGCTATCGTATTGCTATACGACATGTTTACGCTGGGCTCCCGGGGCCGTTGGCAAGCAGGAATCCTTTGATGAAATCGTCAAGATCTCCGTCCATGACACCCTGCACGTTGCTGGTTTCCACATCAGTCCGGTGATCTTTCACCATATTGTAGGGGTGGAACACGTATGACCGGATCTGGCTTCCCCATTCGATCTTTTTCTTGGTGTTCTCGATCGCGTCCCGCCTGGCCTCTTCCTCTTGTTTGCGGCGTTGATAGAGTTGCGATTTCAGCATTTTCATCGCGCGCTCGCGGTTCTGGAATTGCGAGCGTTCTTGCTGACAGGCCACGATAATGCCGCTGGGGACGTGGGTTATACGGACCGCGGTCTCGACCTTGTTGACATTTTGCCCCCCCTTGCCACCCGAGCGGTAGGTATCGATCTTGAGATCCACCGGGTTCACCTCGATCTCCACATCGTCTTCGATCTCAGGATAGACGAACACGGAGGCGAAAGATGTATGGCGCCGGGCATTCGAGTCGAACGGCGAAATACGCACGAGCCGGTGTACACCGTTCTCCGCTTTGAGATAACCGTAGGCGAATTTGCCGCTCACTTCCACCGTGGCGCTCTTGATTCCGGCGGAATCCCCGTCGAGCCGGTCGACGAGGGCGACACTGAAGCCCTTCCGTTCGCACCAGCGAATGTACATGCGGAGGAGCATTTCGCCCCAGTCCTGCGCCTCCGTTCCTCCTGCGCCGGCGTGGATGGTAAGAATAGCGTTCCTCTCATCATCCTCACCGCTGAGCATATTACGGAATTCCAGGTCTGCGAGACCCGTCCGCACTGCTTTCAGCTCCGCGGCGATGTCAGCGGCGAGCGATTCGTCGTTTGACTCTTCCGCGATTTCCACGAACGTACGGGCATCCCCGAGGCGTTTGGCGAGGTTGTTCCAGGCGTCCACCCACTCTTTGCGGGCGCTGATTTCCTGCATCACCTTCTGCGCGGTAGCGTTGTCATCCCAGAAGTGGGGTACGTGGCTCTTTTCCTGAAGTTCTGCGACTGATTTCTCTTTTCCATCGATGTCAAAGATACCTCCGGAGGGCCGTCAGCCGCTCGGTAAGTTCTTTGATTTCTGTCTTCTGGTCGTCGAACATGAAGCCTTCCGCTTTGAAAAGTCCTTGTGTGGAATTACGTGAATCGTTCGTCCTGACCTGCGGTCAGTGCCGGGCACATCACACAATCCTGATATGAAGTTCACGCAACTGCTTCTCATCCACCGCACTCGGCGCCTCGTCCATGAGCGACACCGCATTTGCCGTCTTGGGGAAGGCCATCACATCACGAATGGATTTCATCCCCGTCAGGATCATCACCATGCGGTCGAGACCGAACGCGATACCCCCATGAGGAGGAGCTCCGTAGCGGAACGCGTTCAGCAGGAATCCAAACTTGTGCTCCGCTTCCTCCTGTCCGATACCCATTAGCTCGAACATGCGGCTTTGCAGGGCCCGGTCGTGGATCCTGATGCTTCCTCCGGCCACTTCCGTTCCATTCAACACGAGGTCATAGGCACGGGCACGCACGTTGCCGGGGTCCGTTTCCAGAAGTGTGATGTCGTCTGGATTGGGCGATGTGAATGGGTGATGAACT
>Ga0105106_10002543_pt1 | contig 13120 bp, 4 predicted proteins | sample PPLLaktember2015_5_FD_79109 | JGI IMG/M metagenome (GOLD analysis project Ga0105106, IMG submission 79109) | Freshwater sediment microbial communities from Prairie Pothole Lake near Jamestown, North Dakota, USA - PPLs Lake P8 Core (1) Depth... | ecosystem: Environmental > Aquatic > Freshwater >...
ATTACTCTGTTCGTTTTGATTTTGATTTTATTCGGGATTAGTCAGACACATACCTTCAGAGAATTTCTCCGTGAAAAAATAATTGAAGAAGCTAACAGTACACTTAACGGGAAATTATACATCGAAGAAATTGATGGTACAATTTTTACATCTCTAATCTTAAAAAATACTGTAGTTAACATGGGAAGTGATACTCTTCTTCAAGCAGAGAGAATTACACTTATGACAAGTCCGCTCCAGTTATTATTAAAGAAGATATATGTGAGAACATTTGAAATCAAAAATGCAACAATAAATTTATCGGCGGACAGCAGCGGAGAACTGAATCTTACAAGATTATTTCCTCCTACTGAAGAAGATACAACTTCATCTGAGTTTCCTTTTATTATACAATTAGCAAATCTTGATTTAAGTAATATTAATTTATCATTCAGGAATTATAACATTTCCAAAACTACCTCATATAATTCTTTGAACTTTGATGATATCAGTGTCAAAAAGCTTTACTTAAACATTAGCGCTTTAATGGATATATCGAATAACATATACGAGATTGGACTTCACCATCTTTCATTTACACCCAATATTTATGGCTTTAATTTAAATGACCTAAGTGGTGGTTTTTTAATTAATGAAGAAAATATTTCGGTTCATAAACTTCATTTAGAAACAAACCGGTCGCAGGCTCAAATTAATTTAACGATAAATAACCTGAACATTTTTGATACTCTTGAAATTGATATGGAAAAGGCAAGTACCAAGTTCGAAGCTGGTTCAGATTATTTTTCATTCGAGGACATACAAGCCATTGCCCCTTCATTAAATGTGCTTCAAGGAAAGATAGGGTTTAATATAAATGCTTCCGGAACAATGAAAGAACTTGTATTAAATAACCTTCGTGTTTTTCTGGATAATTCTAATATAGAAGGAAATGGGAAAGTAAAAAATCTTACGGAGTTTAATAACCTTGATCTATCCATTGATATGAGCGGTTCATTTATAGATCAGAATGATATTAAAAACATTGTCCCTTCATTACAATTGCCGGTTTATTCTGAGCTTGGAATAATAAAGTTTGATACTCTGATTTACAATGGAAATCCGCTAGACTTCAAAACTGATTTTAATATTTCAACTGCAAAAGGAAATGTTAGAGGACTGGCTCAACTTAATATCAAAAATGAGCCAATGGAATATGATGTAACTTTAAAAACTTACAAGTTTGATATTGAACCCTTTGCAGGAATAAAATCTTCACTTAACATATCCTCTGAAATTATTGGCAAAGGAGTAACGCCGGAAAGTTTTGACGGATCATTTGTTTTATCCGCCGATGGATCAACGATCAACGGGAGTGTTATTGATACTTTTAAAATTTCTACCGAAGCAAAAAATAAACAAATAGATTACAACCTCCTGCTTGCCTCCGGGAAAGCAAATGCTGAGATTGAGGGGAATTTTGATTTTACAAATGAAAATGAACCGACTTACAAAATTATCGGGTTAATAGAAGAATTAAACTTTGCAGAACTCTTACATGACACTACTTTTCAGACTAATCTTAATTTTTCTTTTAATGGTGAAGGCAACAGTTTTGACCAGGATGAGATTGATCTTTTTATGAGTACGAAACTTTATGAATCATCTTTAGGTGATAATAAAATTGATAGCGTAAGAGCTATAATTGATTTAAGAAGCATTGTAGGAGAAGAAAGAGTAATTAATATTATTTCTGATATTGCCGATTTAACCGCAATAGGTAATTTCCGGATGGATCAGGCAGCAGATATAATTCTCGCAGAAATGAATCTTGTTTCATCAGCCTTTAAAGAAAAGTTAAGTATGATTGTACCTTCTCGGAATATTGATGAGGAGGTTAATGAGAAAGCTGGATTAAAAATCAAAAACAATTCCTTTATTGAGTTAGATTCCTCAATGAGTATTGATTACACTATTGAGTTGAAAGACTTTAATCTCTTATCATCTTTCATTGGCGGATATAATCTGGAAATTGATGCTGAGATTGGTGGAAAATTCAACAGCACAGGTGATAGTGTTTTATTTAACTTCAATACTGAAATAGATTATGTGAAATTCTGGAATGATAAAGAAGCTTACTTTATAACAAACATGGAATTGAATCTAGATGTATCAAACGGGTTTGATGCAGTTTCAACATCAGATATAAGTACAGATCTGTTTATTTCTGCAGATAGAATTTTTGCCGGAAGTGACTTTTATAAACTGTATTTCAACTTTAGTATGGAGAAGGATATTGCCAATATTGATTTCAGTATTGCTCCAGAATCAATTTATGCAAAGTTAATTTCCTCTTTTGATATGAGTGGAGATATGCTAAAGGTTTCAATGGATACTTTGATACTTGATTATGATAAACTCAGGATTATGAATAAAGATAAAATTGAAATGGCTTACAATGGAAACAACCTGGAGTTTAATAATTTCAAACTTGTACATAATGGTGCAGAAATAAATTTAAAAGGTTTTCTTTCACAAACAGGTAACCAGGATCTCAAACTAAATCTTACAGGATTAAAAGGAAAAGATTTAAGCGTTAACCTGATGAATGTTAAACCTGAGAACAGTATTGATGCTGATATTAATCTGAATGCGAATATTATGGGTAGTATAGCAGAGCCCCGGATGGATTTACAATTAAGCATTAATAATATTTATTACGGAGATAAAACTTTTGGTGAGCTAAAAAGTAATTTTAAATACGATAACAGGAATCTCGATATTGATATTGTCTTTGTTGATTCATTATTGAATCCAAATGATCCGGCATTAACCATAAAAGGTTATATTCCTATTGATCTTTCTTTTACATCTTCTGAAGAAAATTATATTGAATCGAAGCCGATGAGTATAAATCTAAAATCAGAAGGATTTAATCTCGCTGCTTTTGGTGATATACTCCCCGGTGTGAATAAGTTGAGAGGAAATTTTATTTCGGATTTGAAGGTAACCGGAACACCTGCAAATCTTAAAGCGGTAGGATATGTACATACCAGAGATGTTATGTTTGTACTTGAAGCAAACAATCTTGAATACGATGTATCTTTTTTGATTAATATTGATGGTAAAAGACTAAAACTTGATAGTCTGGTTCTTGCAAATGTTAAAGGAACGGAGAATGGCGGAAGAATGTACGGGAATGGAGTTGCTATTCTTGATAATTATGATATAACATCCTCAAAATTTTCGATTGGCGGAGATTTAAAAGTTTTAAGTGAAGCATCAAAATCAGTAAGCCCTTCTATTTATGGTGATCTTGTAATTGCAACTGACGGCAACGTTGAAATTGAACTTGTGAATAACAGGATTTTTCTTGAAGCCCCGATTATAGTAAAGCAGGCTAATTTAACATTTCCTCAATCTCAATCTGCTTATGGGAGTTCCGAAAGTTATATCTATCATTATACTGAAGATACAATAACTATTATTGATGAGAAGATGGATTTTGACAGGCTGGTTAATCTGTCCGTTGCACAAAACGGAGATAAGAAAGATTCAATAGCCAAAGCAAGTATTTTCGATTATGATATTAGAATAACAATAGAGGATGAAGCCACAATTACATTTGTATTGTCTAAAGAATTCAATCAGAATCTTAAAGCAATTTTAAATGGTCATTTAAGATTGGAAAAATATGGAAGCAAAACCGATGCACAAGGAACATTTGCTCTGCTTGAAGGCTCAACACTCGAATTTATTAAAACACTTGAAGCGGAAGGTTCAATAACTTTTGAAAGCGAACTTTCAAATCCGAATCTTGATATTATTGCAACTTACAGAGGTTATTATTATCCCGAAGGGGGAGCCGATGGCGGGAAAGAAGTTGAAGTAGCGGTTAAGATTAACATTAAAGGTCCGTTAAGAGATTTGTCGAAAAGATTAATTCGTAGTGAAGATAACATAAAAGTTTATTATGGTGCTGATAATATTGAAAAGGGAAATCCATCCGGATTATATGATGCATCGGATGCAGCAATGTTTATTTTACTTGATAAATTTAACAATGATGCAACTCAAGTAGAACGTGATGCAGTTGCATCAACTGCAGTCGGTCTCGCAGGCTCATTAGTCGGCGGATTCTTAAACAAACAATTTGGTGATGCAATTAAAAGTGTCGAGCTTCGTCAGAGTGTATCAGGCGCAACAAAAATAAGTTTATCTGGCCGGGCAGGAGATTTTAGGTACGAAATAGGAACATCTACCGATGTCTACACGGATCTTAGCCGGGCAAATATTAAAATCGAATACCCTGTTTTAAGAAGACTTTTCTTCAGGCTTGAAAGAAAAGAAGCAATCAACACTCAATCAACTTACACTAATGAAATGATAAATGAATTTGGTGTTAAATACAGATTTGAATTCTGATGAAAAAGAAACTCATTTCCTTCTTTAAACAAAATCCCAGCAGGTTATTTAAGAATAAAGAAATAGCCAAACGATTGCATATTAATGAAGGCCATGAATATGAAGAATTGAAAGCAGCGCTTCATAAATTGTATGAAGAAGATTTTCTGGCTAAATCAGGCAAAAGATTTAAACTAAATTCTTACCCGACAGATAACAAGATTACAGGCAGATTGGAGATTAACCAGGGCGGTTATGGATTTGTTGTACAGAATAAAAAAGGAATGGCGGATATTTTTATTGCCGCAAGAAATTTAAGTACTGCATTCAGCGGGGACATGGTTGAAGCAGTTTTATTTGCAAGACAGAAGGGAAAAAACCTTGAAGGGCAGATAACACGTATTGTTAAAAGAAAAAGAAATGAAATTGTCGGAACCCTGAGAAAATCAAATTCATTTTTCTTTATTAAACCAGACGAACAGGCAATTCATCGTGATATTTATGTTGACGCATCCAAATTAAACGGAGCTAAAAAAGGAGATAAAGTTGTTGTAAGCAATATAATATGGGATACTTCCATGCTTAATCCTGAAGGCGAAATTATTGAAGTGATTGGAGAGTCAGGTTCAAAGCAAACCGAAACAGAAGCTATTGCCCGCGAGTTTAATTTACTTTATAAATTTCCGGATAAAGTTATTGCCGAAGCAGAGGAAATCTCAGATGTTATTCCTGAAGCTGAAATTGAAAAAAGAATTGATTTTAGAAATAAAATTGTAATTACTATTGATCCCCAAGATGCAAAAGATTTTGATGATGCATTGTCAATAGAAAAACTTGATAACGGAAATTTCTCTATTGGTATTCATATAGCAGATGTAAGCCATTATGTTGAGTGGGATAATCAGCTTGATAAACAGGCATTGAAAAGAGGAAATAGTGTTTATCTTGTTGGTCATGTAATACCAATGCTTCCTGAGAAATTATCTAATAACATTTGTTCACTTGTTCCTTATAAAGACAGGCTAACATATTCTGTAATTGTTGAGATAACTCCCCGTGGAAAGCTTGTTAAGTATGAAATAAGTAAAACTATTATTAATAGTAAAAGAAGATTTACTTATGATGAGGTTCAGAAAATTATTGAAACAGAAGAAGGAGATTTTAATGAAGAAATTATTTCTTTAAATAATCTTGCAAGGATAATCAGGAAAAAAAGATTTAAAGAAGGGGGAATTGAATTCTCTACAAAGGAAATCAAATTTAAGCTTGATGAAAACGGAAAACCGGTTGAGCTCTTTCTTAAAGAAATTAAAGAAAGCAATATGCTGATTGAAGAGTTTATGCTTCTTGCAAATAAAATTGTAGCCAAACATATCGGTTTTCCTTCCAAATCGGCTAAACCTTTTGTCTACAGAATTCATGATTTACCGGACAAGGAAAAAATTTATGAATTTGCAAGATTTGTGAAATCTTTAGGTTATAATTTTGATCCGAATGCTTCGTCACAAAATTTACAGTTCAGAACACTAATGGAACAGATAAAAGGTAAGGAAGAAGAAACATTGATTAACGAACTTGCTATAAGGTCTATGGCTAAAGCAATTTATTCAATAAATAATATTGGCCATTATGGGTTGGGTTTTAAATATTATACGCATTTTACATCGCCAATAAGAAGGTATGCAGATTTAATTGTCCACCGTCTTTTGTTTCATTATATAAAAACAGATGGAAAGAGTATTTACTCTCTCACAGAATTAGATGAAATCTCTGAATATATTTCTCAATGTGAAAGAAGTGCTATAGATGCAGAAAGACTTTCTGTTAAGCGTAAACAGATTGAATACTTGCAAGATCATCTTGGAAACGAGTTTGACGCAATTATTAGCGGTATCACGTACTTTGGAATTTTTGTGGAAATTATTGATAATTTAGCGGAAGGTTTAGTAAGATTAAGAGATATGGAGGGAGATTTTTACGTTTACGATGAAAAAAAATATGCATTAATTGGTAAAGCGTCAAAAAAACAATTTCGCTTAGGTGATAAGGTTAGAGTAAAACTTGTAAGAATTGACATTGACAAATCGGAATTAGATTTTATAATCCTAATAGATTGAGGTATTTAAAAATGAAAAAAATATTAATATTCACTCTGCTTCTAACAAGCTTTTCCTCAATAAATATCTTTTCTCAATTCGGAAAGAATAAAGTTCAGTATAAATCCTTTACATGGTATTATATACAGACTGATCATTTTGATATATACTTTACCGAAACCGGATCTACATTGGCTGAATTTACAGCACATGCTTCGGAAGCGGCATTGAATTCAATCCAGGGAAGTTTTAATTATAAAATAAACAATAGGGTTACTATTATTGTTTACAACTCTCAGAATGATTTCCAGGAGACTAATGTAACCGATCAATATTTGTCTGAGGGTATACAGGGCTTTACTGAACTTTTTAAGAACAGGGTTGTAATACAATTTACCGGTTCATATAAATTATTGCGTCACCTTATACATCACGAGTTAGTTCACGCTGTAATTAATGATATGTTTTATGGCGGTTCTCTCCAGAATATAATTTCTAATAATATTACAATAAGCCTTCCGTTATGGTTTAATGAAGGAATGGCAGAGTATCAGGCTTTAGGGTGGGATGTTGATACCGATATGTACATGCGTGACGCAACCATAAGCGAATTCTTGCCTGATATTCAAAGGCTTGATGGTTATTTTGCATATAGAGGTGGTCAATCTGTTTTTTATTATATCGCTAACAAGTATGGGAAAGAGAAAATAGGTGAGTTGATAAAAAAAATACAAAGTACAGGAAATGTTGAGGAAGGTTTCAAAGCTTCAATTGGTTTATCACTTAAGGAACTAAATGAAAGATGGAAGAAAGAGATCAGGAAAATGTATTGGCCTGATATTGCTTTAAGAAAAGATCCCGATGAGTTTGCAAAAAGATTAACAGATCATCGTGAAGATGGTGGATTTTATAATACAAGTCCTGCTATTTCCCCACAAGGAGATAAGATTGCATTCATTTCAAACAGGGATTATTATTTTGATGTTTACCTTATGGATGCAGCCGATGGAAAAATTATTAAGAGATTAGTTAAAGGAAACAGAACTCCTGATTTTGAGGAGTTGAACATTTTAACACCCGGTTTAAGCTGGTCACCTGATGGAAGTAAAATAGTCCTTTCAGCTAAGAGCAGCGGTTATGATCTTGTTTATATAATTGATGTTGAAGAAGAAGACAGGGAAACAATTCCAATAAAACTCGATGGAATTAAAAGCGTAACCTGGAATTCTAATGGCGATAAAATTGCTTTTATCGGGCAGAATCCAAAACAATCTGATTTGTATATCTATAATCTTGAAACAAAAGAATTATTGAATCTGACAGATGATATATTTTCTGATGATGATCCTGCATGGTCTCACGATGGACAAACAATATATTTTGCTTCAGACAGGGGTGAATTCTTAAAGACTGTAGAAACTCCGGATTCATTTAAAATTTACAAGCACGATTATAAACAAAAAGATATCTACACAATTAATGTTGAAAATTATGATATTGAAAGAATTACGAATTTGATCAGCAGCGATGAATCTAATCCGGTTTTAAGTCCTGATGGTAATGAAATTCTTTTAATATCAGATATTAATGGAATTAATAATATTTATAAAAAATCTATAAGGGATGGTGTAGAATCAAAAATAATTCCGGTTACAAACTCATTAAATGGCCTTTACCAGTTATCACTTTCAAAGGATGGGAAAAAACTTGCATTCTCTTCGTTGTACCAGGCGGCATTTAATATTTTCCTTTTAAACAATCCTTTTGAAATTGATCTTGAGATGGACCAGTTGGAACCTACAGTTTTTATTAATAAGATCAACGAAAGTGATAGTGGAGATGAAGAATCAATTTTCGAAAAGGAAATAACTGATTCGGATACTTCCGGAACAGGACAATACCAGATTTATACAGGGAATTATGTTGATTCAACAAAAGTAGTTTATGGAGACTCAGTTCAGATCGATTTTGAAAATTATGTATTCGGAAATTTTGATTTACCCGAAGACACAACGAAAAAAGAAAATCCTCAATTTAATTTATCTGATAATCTTGATACGCAGGGCGACTATAAAGTAAACAGGTATAAAATAACATTCTCTCCGGATATTATTTATGCTAATGCCGGCTACAGTTCTCTTTATGGGTTACTCGGAACAACAGTTATTTCTTTCAGCGATATTCTTGGCAATCATAGATTGATTGGTATAACAAGTCTGCAAATTGATCTGAAGAATAGTGATTATGGTTTAGCATATTATTACCTGCCTGAAAGAATTAATTACGGTATAGAAGCTTTTCATACCGCCCGTTTTGTTTTTCTTAACAGAGGATTTTTCACGAACCTTTACCGCTTCAGGAATTATGGTGCAGTCGGTTCGTTAAGCTATCCGCTTAACAGGTTTTACAGACTTGAAGCAGGTTTAAGCTGGCTGAATGTTTCAAGTGAAAATCTAGATGATCCGGCAATAGAATCAGAAAAAGTTTCTTATGTTATTCCAAGTGCCAGTTTCGTTCACGATAATGTTCTCTGGGGTTATACTGCCCCGGTTGAAGGTACACGCTACAGGTTTGATGTTTTCGGCAATCCCGGAATAAATAATGATAAACTTAGTTTCTATTCTCTTACCGGAGATTACAGAACGTATTTCCGTTTTGGAGAAGATTATTCCTTTGCATTCAGGTTATCCGGAGGATATTCCGGTGGCGCAAATCCCCAAAGATTCTTTATCGGAGGAGTTGAAAACTGGATTAACCGAACATTTGCCACAACTGATATACCTCTTGAATCAGCATCTGATTTTGCTTTTTTAACTGCGGCATTACCTTTAAGAGGTTACGATTATGCTGAACAAATAGGAACTAAATATGGTTTGATGAATGTTGAATTCCGTTTTCCGCTTATTAAGTATTTAGTAACCGGTGCGCTGCCTATACTGTTTAGTAATATTCTTGGAGTTGTTTACCTTGATGCGGGTTCAGCATGGAACAACTCAAAAGAATTACAATTCTTTGCAAAGAATGAAAATGGAAATACAATAACAAAAGATCTTTTAATGGGTACAGGACTTGGTGCAAGAATATTCTTTCTCTATTTTCTTGTAAGATTTGATACAGCCTGGGCATACGATGTTGATGGATTCTCGAAACCTAAATATTATATATCACTTGGAGCGGACTTTTAATTAGTTCTGAAGATAGTATACCAGCTTTGATAAAGAATTATTTCGTCTGCATATAGTAGAATGCAGTATGTAAGTATATCTGATGTTAACCCACAAAGTGTTATGTAGAAGAAAGATTTGTGATATAACAATGTTTAAAATCAGTCAGGCAAATCTGGTTTAGTTAATTCTTTACGGATATTTTTATATTCTTCCCAATTAAAACCTGTTAAAAATTCTGAAGCGGCTCTGGCTCCCCTTACAAACAGATCTAATTTATCGTTTTCGGGCATAGAAAAGTTAAGCCAATTATGTTTCCCTGTTTCAATCTTTGCAATCAGCTTTTCATAATCAGGATTTGTTAATAGAAACTGGTAATCCAATACATGGCGTGCACTGTTAAAGACTGCCATCAAAAATTTTGGAATATTGTTTACAAGACTTACTTCATGTCGGTCATCACCAAGCTTTACTCCGAAAGTAGGAAGCCGAGGAACTATTTTATGATTATGAAAAACATCAATCGGAAAATTTGAAAGTACGCCGCCATCTACAAAAACAGATTCTTCAGGAGGTTCACCTTTGTACCTTACACATTCGTACCAATCCTCTTTATTCCTGTTTCCCGTTTTAACGGTGTACGGATGAAAAAAAAGAGGGATTGACATTGAAGCTCGAACATAATCTGCGGGATTTACTTTTTTTGGTTCTTCCCAGAATAATTTATTCATATCAGGAAATATCACTCTTGATTCGGTTGTAACTTCGGCAGCAATTATTTTTAATTGTGGTTTCAGACCTTCAATGGTTTTATTAATACCTTCTCTGATTTTAAGTCCATTAGGTATTTGCCTTAAAGTTTCGAGATCAGCTGTAAAATTAATATTATTCTTTTTAAGAATTTCAAAAATCCATTTCCTGAATTCCTCACCCGGATTTAATCCATGATGTTTAAAAAAATATTTAAGAGACCATAATCCCCACCATCCTTTAGTAAGGATTGAAGAATTATCTCTGACAGCATTTAGAAATTTTTTCACTGAAAGCGGACCATCAACAAAATCAAACAGGTTCTGGTCAACTAAATATTCAATTATCTCTTCTGTTTTTGGCTTTTTAATATTATCAAGTGAAGCAAGAAGGAGCGTATTTATTGCACCTGCAGATGTTCCGGCAAGACTAAAAAATCTTATCCCAGACTGTTCTAAAACATAAGTGTAACCAAGCAATGCAATGCCGAGAACACCGCCACCTTCCTGTACTAAATCAACATATTGATTCCCTTCATCATCAATAACATCTGAAACGATTAGACTCTTTGTCTTAAGTTCCTTTATTATCTGCTGAACTTCAGGGTTGTTAGATAAGTATTCTGTTTTCATTCTTAGATATTTCCAAATTTGTTTAACAAAGATTATTAACCGGAAGTTTTTTCCTTATCTGCGGGAGGTTTTGTTCCTGTTCCTCTAAGTTTTACCAGTTTGCTTATGATATCAAACCAGAAAGGTGCACCGAGTGAAATTGCCAGTGCTGTAACAAAGCAACCCAAAATGCTGTTCCAGATTCCATCTTTAAATTTGCTCCAAGAATTCCACCCTAAACCGATAATATTATTTACTGGCTCGATATCAGTTTTATAGAGATTGTTTGCAGATATTACCAAACTATCCAAACGTTTAACTGTGTTTGAATCTGATTCCGATACAAGCCGATCCTTTAAATAATTTTCTGATATCTGAACGATCTGGTCCCGGGCAATCTTATCCTTTGATAAACGGCTTACAATTTCAAATGTGTTTATATTAAACCCTATTGCGAGCAAAAAGCCTGTAATGAGAATGATAAGCTGAGTTTGCCTTTTATACCAACCCGATGCTCTATCCATTGTATCGTTAAACCACTTCTCCAGACTCTCTTTAAATTTATCGAGATCATCTTTTGCATCATTTAGAAATGAATTGATAAGTTTTACTGTATCGCTTTCCCATTCGGATCCATCTTCTTTTTTACCAAGTTCTTCAAGTTTCTTATTTATTTTTTGAAGATCAGAAACAGAATCTGGGTAATCGTATTTTTTCAGAATATCTATAAGGGTTTTTGAAAAATTTTCCTGTGAGATATAAGAAGGGGTTTTGTAGAAAATGCCACTGCTCATATATTTAATAAGTGGATGATCAAAGAAGTCTTTAAAAAGTTTTTTCTCCAAATGCCCTTTTTTATTACTCTTCTTTTTAAATATCAAATTTAAAGTTCGTTTAAATATATTTTCATTTTCATCTATAAGCATCCGTTTGATTGCATATCTCAGCATCTTGCCACGCAGGCTTAAAGCGGAAGCAATAATTTCGTTTATGATTGTAACAAAGATGGAATAAAGGCAATAGATAAATACAAGCCCGATTACAACATCGAGTATTACATTGTCCAGCATGGAATCTCCTTTACAATGGGTTAAAAATATTCCAGCGAAATTATTTTACCGGTCCTTATTATTTTCTTTCTATAAGTACCTGTATATCAGCTCTTACTGCATCATCATTCCATCTTTGCAGTAAATTATTATTTGCCGGCTTAAGTTTACCTGAAGTATCTCTTATCAAATGCAGAAATGTGTAAGTCTTATCCTCACGGATTTCTGCTGTAGAGGTTTCAATAACCGGAATCCATGTTCCGGTATTATAAAATCTTTTATAGTCATCATTAATTTTGAATAGGTATTCTCCCGGGTTATGAGTATGCCCCATTGTTATAATTTTATAATTGGTTCCTTCTAAACGCAGCTTTGCGAATTTATCAAGACTGGATGGTTCGCTTAAGTGAAACCATGCAACTAATCTTGATAGAAAATATGATGGTATTAGTAATATTAAACTCTTTGCAAATTCTAATAATTTGGCACCAATTCCTCCACTTTCCTCAACTTTCGAAATTTCGCTTATTATTGAGATTATTACCGGCAGACTAAAATATATGAGCAGACCAAGAGGTACTAAGATTGCCAGGAGAAACCAGAACACTTTGTTAAACATAAAACGGACATACCGGAAATTTGTAAGTAATATTCGTATAAGAAGAGGGATATGCTGAAACAAAACTTTAATTCCCAATGCGAAATTTTCTCTTATAAGAATCGGAAGAACATTTCCTGATGGCCTTACGTTATCAAGGAATGGAAAAAATAATTCTACCCTGTTTAGCAGGTACCTGTTAAAAAAGGAACCAAAAGGGATATTCATTTGCGTGGGATTATTTTTTAATACTGGCTCATCAAGAACCATGCAAAACTTATCGTACCTGTGTCCATGTTCAACATAAAAATCTTTGTCTATCTCCACTGAGTCATCTATGAATGTGATATTTGGAAGAATATTTCCTTTTAAAACATCCTCAATATTCTTGCTGCTAATCTTTATAATTCCTTCAGCAATTATCAATCTCAGGTAATTCCTTACCGCCGGCCAATAAAGTTCAAGATCA
>Ga0105106_10002544_pt1 | contig 13120 bp, 9 predicted proteins | sample PPLLaktember2015_5_FD_79109 | JGI IMG/M metagenome (GOLD analysis project Ga0105106, IMG submission 79109) | Freshwater sediment microbial communities from Prairie Pothole Lake near Jamestown, North Dakota, USA - PPLs Lake P8 Core (1) Depth... | ecosystem: Environmental > Aquatic > Freshwater >...
GCCGAGTACGATCTGTCCCCGGGCTCCGTCCACTTCTTCGCCCGCTCGCGCAACTCGCGGTCACGAACCGGCCTTTGTTCGCTGGCAATCGCCGGCACATCCCTTGCAGTCCGTGGGTCAGGTCAATCGCGGCCGCCCTTGAGGGAGATCGTCCTCATGCACCACATCAGAACCGCAACCGTGGCCCTGCTCGTGGCCTCGTTCGTCGGCTTCCTGCCGGCGCCGGCCATGGCCCAGGGCAAGGATCGCCGGGATCGCTACGAGGACCGATGGGACCGGCGTGACGACGATCGCCGGGGCTGGCGCGACAATCGCCGCGGCCGGACAGACCGCTACGAGGCGCGCAACGGTTACTGGGATCCGGCCCGGTCGTACCGCAACGACAGCCACCGCTACCGCCCGCGGCGCCTCGGCCGCAACGACCGCATCTACCGCGGCTCCGACAACCGTTACTACTGCGAGCGAGACAACGGGACCACGGGCCTCATCATCGGCGGGATGGCGGGCGGCGTGCTGGGGCACGTCATCGCGCCGGGTGGTTCGAAGACGCTGGGCACCATCCTCGGCGCGGGCGCGGGCGCGCTGATCGGCAGGGCCATTGACGATGGTGATGTCGTCTGCCGATAAGCGGGCGACCGCGTCTCACCAATCGAGACGGACCAGCACGGCGTCGTGGTCGCTCTTGTCAGTGGGCCACACGCCCGCCGTCGATGCCCGACGAGCCAGTAGACGGTCGGTCAGCACGTAATCGATGCGGCCATTGTCGGTCGTGTGGGCATTGCCGTGGGCGCCCACGTCGACCAGACCCGCGCTCATCAGGCCGAGCACGCCGGGGCCGTCCGGGTACTCGTTGAAGTCGCCCAGCACCAGGATGCCGAGCCCGACATGGGGTCGGACGATGTTTGTGAACTCCTTGAATCCGGCTCCTCGCGAGGCGACGCGCCGATCGGCGTGATGATTGAAGAGCCGCAGCGGCCGACCATGGACGCAGACGGTCGCGTCCAGAACGATGCGAGGCTCAGCCCGCCCGATGATGCTCAGCCGGTGCCGTCGCACGTCGGTCAGCGGCCATCGGGAGAGAACGGCGAGTCCGTAGTCCCCCTCGTCCCATTTGATGCTGGCGGCGAATGCGAAGTGAAACCCGAGGGCCCGGGCCAGCTCCGCGGGTGCGTCAACGAAGCCACCCCGACGGGTCATGACGTCCACCTCCTGCAACGCGACCACGTCGGCGTGCATGGCCCGCAGTTCCGCGGCGATGGCATCCACGGGTGCCGCGAGGGCAGCCTGGATGTTCCATGTGGCGATGCGCAGGTCTGTTCCGGCGCGCCTGGCCGCCACATCTCGCCGGTCGCAGGCCGTCAGCGGCGAGTGGGTCAGCCGGTCGGACACCTCGGCGGGGACGCGACGCGGGCGGCCACCCGAGGCGTCCGCCTGCCTCGGAGGGTCGGGCGTCGCGGTCGCCGTCAGCGAGACGACCACGCACACGCCTGCGACGACAGCACACATCGAGCGGTAGCCCATGGGTTCGTCCCATCACCGGACCGGCCGCATCACTGCGTGGCGGTTGCCGGGCCCGCGAACAGCCCCCCGAAGAAATCGCCTGGATTCCAGGAGGGCCGTGCCGTGTCCTGCGCCACCAGCCAGCCGGTCAGGAAGTTGAGCCGCGCGTGCGCCGCGCCGGCCTCGAAGTCGAACGGCTGCGACATGTCGTCGTTCGGCTTGTGGTACACGTCGCGGCGGTACGCCGCGTTGATGGCCGCGCCATCCCGCGCCGGGTCGCCGGTCTTGAACCCGCTCTTGATGAAGAGCGACGGGATGCCCTGGCGCACGAAGCTGTAGTGGTCGCTGCGGATGAACAGGACCTGCTCCGGGATCGGATCATCCGCGAGCGTGATCCCGAGGTGCTGCGCCGCGCGCGACACCGGTCCCGACAGGGTGGAGTGCTGCGCGCCGTACGGCACGATGTCGAGCAGCGGGTGGAACAGGAAGGGCATGTCGAGCGCGAGATTCGCCACGAGGCTCTCGCGCGGCACCGTCGGGTTCCGCGCGAAGTAGTCGGAGCCGAGCAGGCCCCACTCCTCGGCGGTCACGAACAGGAACAGCGCCGATCGGCGCGGGCGCGCCGGCAGCGCCGTGAAGGCGCGCGCCACCTCCAGGACGATCGCCACGCCCGAGGCGTTGTCGTGCGCGCCGTTGTAGATGTCGTCGCCGTTCATCGCGACGCCACGCCCGAAGTGATCCACGTGGGCGACGTAGACGACATGTTCGCCCTGCAGGGCGGGGTCGCTCCCCGCCACACGCCCCACCAGGTTCGCGCTCTCGACATCCCGGTGCGTGGTGCGGGTCGTGACCGACAGGCGCGCCGGCAGGTCGAACGCCTGCGGCTTGCTGGCCTTGGCGTCCGCGAAGACATCGGCCAGCGGCTTCGGCGTCCCCGCGAAGAGCGCCTGCACGCCCGAATGGTTCAGCGACACCGATCCGCGGAGCGCCGGGGTCCCGCGGTTCGGGTTCCCCTGCGCGTCGAGCCACGAGAAGCTTCCCTGCTTGCTGGTGGCAACGCTCACGTCCCATCGGAAGCGCGGATCGTCCGGCGACGTGAAGCTGACGGTGCCGATGGCGCCGCGCTTCACCGCCTCGGCCTCCTTGGCTGCCCCGGACGAGAAGTACGCACGCTCGTTGCTCGGCAGGCTGGGCGGCGCGCCGCTCAGGTACGCCACCACCTTGCCTTCGACGCTGCCCGCGCCCGCATAGTCGTCGTATCCGAGCCCGGGAGCGCTCACGCCGTACCCGACAAACGCCACCGGCGCGTTGTCGATGGCGACCTGCTCGCGCAGGTGATCCGCACCGAGCAGGTAATCCACGCCGTAGGCGAGCGTCTTCGCGCCCGCCCGTGAAGTGACCCTCAACGCACTCGCGTCCTCGACGACCTTGCCGCCCCGGAGCGGGACTCGCTGCCGGTAGGTGCCGCCCTCGCCGGCGGGCTCCACACCGAGCGACTTGAGCGTCGTCTCGACATGGCGCAGCGCCCCTTCGTACCCTTCCGTCCCCGGCCCGCGCCCCTCGAGCGCATCGTCGGCCAGCGCGCTCATGTGCTGGCGGATGCGGTCTCCCGTGATTGCCTCGAGCGCGGCCTTCACCTCCGGGCCATCGAGCGTCAATTCGCGCCGCTCCGGCGCGGGCCCCGAGCCGGCGCAAGCGCTGACAAGCGCCAGCAGGACGATGCCAGGAACGATCCGCCATCCGGAATGCGCGTGCATACGGTGATTCTCCACGAACTGGCTCGTCCCTGTACGAGGCCAGCTTCGTCTGAACGGTCCGGGCGCAGGTTAGCACGACCCGCCGACCGGAACCGTCTCCGGAACAGCGGCCTGGCGTGGTGACGTCAGAACCAACGTGGTGTCCCGTGAACGACTTGGGCCTGATTTGAAGCCCTCAATCCACTAAATCCACTCAAAGGCTGAATATCAGGTCCAAAGCGAGGCCGATTCGTGCACGCACCGCAAGGCTGGCTCCCCACCACGGTGTGGAGCCCATCGCCCCGAGCCCTGGATACTTCGTCGACGCCCTCGCCCACGAAGGCGAAAGAGTCAGCAGGGACGGCACGCACGGCGATGCCCTGCCGCAACCCCCGTCACGTCCACTCGGCGCCGACCGACGCGAGCGCGATGCCGACGATGCTGCCCATCGCGGCGAGCAGGAGCGCCTCGGTCAGCACTTGCCGCACGAGCCGCACGCGTCCCGCGCCAAGCGACACCCGCAAGGCCATCTCCTGCTGCCTCGCCGCGCCCCGCGCCAGCAGCAGCTGGCGACATTGGTGCAGGCCATCAGCAGGAGCAGAGCGACCACGGCCATCAGCACGAGGAGCGAGGTAGCGAACCGGTCGCGAAGGGCTGAAAACCCCGCCGCGGCCGGCTCCAGTTCAATCGAGATACCGCGAACCGAGGCCGCCGATTGCCTCGTCTTGGCCATATCCTCGCGCCGGTACTGGTCGAGCACCCGCATCTCAACGAGGGCCTGCGCGATCGTCACACCGGGCTTCAAGCGGCCCATCACTCCGACGATCATGGTCCCGTCCGTCCGGCGGCTCGGGCGCTGGGTCGGCGGCTCCATCGCCGCCGCACATGGAGTTGGGAAGCGCGGCCGCGGTTAAAGACCGTGTGCGTGACGTCGGCTGGGAGCACGTCCTCGAGTCCACGTGGCAGGACGTGCGCCATGCCGCGCGGACGCTGCGCCGCTCGCCGGTATTCACCGCAGTGACCGTCGCCGCGCTTGCTCTCGGCATTGGCGCCAACACGGCGATGTTCAGCGTGATCAACACGCTGATGCTCCGGGCCCTGCCGGTGAGCCATCCGGAACAGCTGGTGGAACTGCTGAGCGTGTATCCCGGTGAGCCGCGCGCGCCGTTCTTCTGGTGGCGGCACTACGAGCACTTTCGCGATCGGAACCAGTCGTTCTCCGACCTGCTGGCCGTGGCCCGTAGCCGCTTCAATGTCAGTGGAGATGGCCTCGAGCCCGAAGCGGTAGAGGGCGAGTACGTCGCCGGTAACGTCTTCACCGCGCTTGATGTGCGGCCGTTCCTCGGTCGCGTGATCGACGCAGCGGACGATCAGGTCGGCGCGTGTGGCCGCCTCACGGCTCATGCCCGCATGCACCTTTGTCCTCAATCGCCATCTCGAGGAACTCCTGGAGCTCGGCGTCCAGCTCCTGCTCCTGCCGCGTCCGCCGCACAGGTGCGACGGCAGATGCCAGATCCCATCCCGGTCATGATCATCGGCCGGCTGGCCGTCGATACCCGTCACCAGGGACACGGCCTTGGCTATGGGTTCCTTCGTGACGCCCTGTTGCGGACACTGCAGGTGGCGACAGGGCTGGTATCCGCGCGGTGTTGCTGCACGCGATGACGGCCGAGGCGAAGAGTTCCACCAACGCGCCGGGTTCCAGGAGTCGCCGCTCGATCCGATGACGCTGATGATTACCATCGCCGACATCGCGAGAGCGCTGGCGACGCCGTAGCCGCCGCGCGTGCCGATTCAGGCTCGCGCTGCCCGCCTTCGAGTAGTTCGCAGGGCGAGCCTTCGACGACGGCGACCTGACCGCACCTGCAGGTTCCAGCTGTAAGGTCTTGCGCTCCGCGTGCGTTCAGCCAGGCAGGCGCGGGAGCCGTGACGGTGGAGGTGTGTTGGCGGAGAGGGTGGGATTCGGACCCGTCAGGACCCTGTAGAGTCTGCAACTTACAGATACCACGGTGCCGTGATTGCCTGGAATACCAACGTTGCCTCGGGCATTGCCCGCCATTGCCCGCTGATTCCGGCTGGCTCAGCCACTTCAGAAGACCCCGAACCATGAGTCCATCGTGGCTCTCTGCGCGGGTCACTCGACGAGAAGTGCCTGGTGCGCGTGCTCGACCAGTTCATCGCGCTTCATCGACGGCGCGGTCGGGCACGCGCGCTTCAGATCTTCGAACCAGTTGAGGACCCGGCTCGACACTCGAGAACAATTCCAGAACAGAAACGCCCACACCCCACTGTCGAGCTCCGGGAGCAGGGCGAATCGCGACGGGCGATCAGGCGATCGCGTTCATCTCGGCGTCGCCCTGGTGTGGTAGCCTTCGACCCTCCCCATAACACGAACGGAGGTCCGGCGATGCCATGGGACCCGACCGTTGAATCGCTGGTTGTGGCGATTCATGCGGCACTGACCCCCTCGTCCCCTACGGGAGAGATCGTCTACTTCGAAGGCTTCTTCACGGACGAGGAAGGCCACTCGGAAGAGGCCGGCCGCTCATTCCTCTACGACTGCGCCAGTGGCGCGGTGACGGAGCTCATCACCGACCCCGATCCCGTCGGAGGCAAGAACCTGTTCTGCGCGGGCCATGCCAATCTGGCCGACGGGCGCTGGCTGGTCGCTGGTGGCTGGGCGATCGAGGCCGGCATCGTCGCGGCGCACGGTCACGGCCATGGCGGCACCGGCATTCGCGACTGCTTCTTGTTCCTGCCGCGCGCGCGAACGTGGCGCAAGGCCGCGGAGATGCACACGCAGCCGAACAGCGACGTGCGAGGCGGGGGCCGCTGGTACCCCACGCTTGTGACACTCGGCAACGGGCACGTCCTCGCCATTGGCGGCCACCCGCGGGCCGGTGATGACGACCTGGCCGACGACTATCCCACGCCCGGGTCGCGCCGACACAGCAACAACATCCCCGAACGCTATTCGCCCGGCCTCAACGCGTGGATGGAGCTGACAACCGAACTGAGCGCACCCGACGGCAGCCTCGACGAATACGATCGGCTGCACCTGGCGCCGTCGGGCCATGTCTTCTTCAGCACGATCGCCAAGTCGCACAACGACACGCGCCTGTACGACCCCTACACCGGCACGTTCGCGACGAGCGGATACGGGTCGCATCTCGACGAGGACTATGACGACGCCGATTGCTCGTCGCGGACCACATCGATCATCCTGCCCATCCTTCATACCGATCTGAACCGCTTCTGGATCCTGGCCTGCGGCGCCGCTCAGGCCGAGCGCATCGACCTCAGAGCCGACGAGCCCGATTGGCTCGAAGCGGGCGAGCGCCAGGAGTTCCCGGACAACGAGGCGCCGCCAGTCAGAAGGCATCTCCTGGGCATCCTGCTGCCAACAGGCCAGGTCTTCGTCAGCAACGGCATGCGATCGGACAACACGGGAGTTCAGTCGCCCGAGATCTACACGCCGGCCATCGACTGGTCGACGGGTCAATACACGAGCGGCGGCGGCTCCTGGGACACGCTCACCAATGACGATGAACAGGCGGTCGTTCCGCGGGGCTATCACTCCGTGGCGCTGCTGCAGCCCGATGGCAGCGTCTGGACGGCCGGCTCCACGCACACGGGCGCGGACCTGACCAACCCCAATAGCGCAACACGCGAGACGCGGATCGCGGTCTACCGCCCCATCTACGGAGGCGGCAGACCGGAGATCGAGGCCGCGCCCGACTGTGTCGACTACGGCGAGTCGTTCTCGATTCGGATGGGCGACAACGACGAGATGCAGCGAGTGGTCATGATTCGCTGCGGCAGCTTCACGCACGCCTTCGATGGCGATCAGCGATACCTGACACTGCCGTTCTCGCAGGATGGCGACACGCTTCGCGCCACCGCGCCGAGCTCGTCGAACCTCGCTCCGCCTGGCTACTACCTGCTCTGGGTGCTCCGCACGGCCACCACGCCGTGCGAGCGGGCGAGATTCATCCGGCTGGCCCCGCTCGATCACTACGCGGTCCTGCAGCTGAGCACGTATTCGCTCCTCGCGGTGAAGGCCTTACGTCCGCCGTACACGGACAATGACGAGGGCGTCTTCGCGGAGGCGATCGAGCTCTTCTACGTCGGCTTCCTGCCGCTCGAATTGAACATCCCGTCAGACGTGCCGGATCTCTCGTGGGAGTTCGCCGGCGGCGGCAACGTGCCGGGCATGCGGATCGAGCTCAATCGGCAGGACAACGAGGTCGATCCCGTCGACCACCCAGATACGGCGCAGCAATTCAGGTTCGTCTACGACGTGATCTTCGAGAACGAGGACGCGTTCGACACCTTCGACGACGATGAATCGCGCAACGTCGAAGTGCGGGCCAACCTGAATGGCCGCTCGCTGTCGATCCTGCTCACGCTGATGAAGAAGGCCAACCCGTTCATGAAGGACGGGAACCCAGCGTGGCTCAGCACCGATCTGCGGATACACAAGGCGCGCGTGGGCGATGTCAACGCGGTCGGCGGCCCGCAGGCCTACATACAGGGGCTGTTGGACGCGTTCGAGAACTCACCGGTCGCAGACGACGCGGACTCCCATCCCTTCGCGCTCCTCGACGACTCGCAGGACGAGAACCCCGTCGTGCTGGCCGTGCCACGGGACGACGACGGCATCTTCAACTTTGCGATTGCCCGCGTGCGCTATCTGTCGGTTCCCGACGAGAACGCTGAGGGCGTGAAAGTGTTCTTCCGCCTGTTCAACACCGTCGGCACGGCGCTCGAGTACAACTCGCAGACCACCTATCGCATGCTGGACGGGGTTGCCGGCACGATCCCGGGCCTGGGCATTCAGGTCTGGCCGATTACGTCGATTCCATTTTTCGCCGCGCCGCGCGTCACACCCGACCAGGCCATGACCGAACAGCACGACAACATCGTCAATCGCAAGACGCTGTTCGGCAAGGGACCTGAGCTCGAGTACCGCTACTTCGGCGTGTGGCTCGACGTGAACACCTTCGAGGAACACTTCCCGCGCTTTCCGAAGGATGACGGCCCCTACGGCGAGGATCTCTTTCCCGACTTGGTCGAGGGCCCGCCGCAGGAGATGGTGCAGTTGATCGCCGGCTACCACCAGTGCCTGGTTGCCGAGATCAACTACCAGGACGACCCCATCCAGCCGGGGCAGACACCGTTCACGACCGACAACCTTGCGCAGCGCAACCTCGCCACGGTCTCGGTCGCGAACCCGGGCCTGGAAGACATCACGCGCACGGCGCAAACCAGCGTTGACATCAAGCCATCGGACACGCCGACGCAGACGCTGCTGCAGCCGGCCATCGGGCCGGGATCGAGCGTCCCCTCCCAGCGATTCCGGGCCGACACCCTGGTGTTCTCGCGGAACACTCTGCCGGTGGGCACGATCGTCGAGCTCTACTTGCCTGACGTGTCGATCGACGAGGTGCTCGCGCTCTCCACGCTGCGGCACGGCCCATCCGTTCTCGAGCGCGTCGACGAACACACGCTGCGCTTCGCGATGGGCCCCGCCCGCTATGTAGCGCTTCCAGGACGCAACTTCAACATCGCCGGCCTCCTCAGCGTGACGCTGCCGCTCGGGATCAAGAGCGGTGAGCTCTACCGCCTGACGGTCAAGCAGTATTCGGGGCGGACGCTCCGCTTCGTCGGCGCGTTCGACCTCGCCATTCCGGTCAAGGACAAGGGCGACATTCTGCCGGGCGAGATCGACAAGCTGGCGATCCTCCGCTACGTCTTCACGGCGATGCCGAAGAAGGACCGCTGGTATCCGGTGTTCGAGCGGTATCTGTACGAGATTGGCGAGCGTGTGCGAGGGTTCGGCGGCGATCCCGACAGCGTCGAGCCGTCGGCGCATGGGTCGGACACGCACGATCACGGGGAGGACGACACCATGGACGAGGCGTGCCCAGGCGTCGACTGCGTGACGGGGAAGATCTGCGACGTCGAGTACGACTGCTTCGGCGACTTCGAAGCCTTCACGCTCGACGATTGCTGCGGCGGTCGCCGGCGAATCGCAGGGGCCAAGGATCTCGAGCGCGTGGTGCTGATGGCGTGGCGCGAGCGCCCGCGGGTGACGGTCTGCTACCGAACGGAGCGGGAGGCGCATGCCTGCGTGAACGCGGTGTGCTATTGCTCAGGCACACCGGTTGCGCGGGACGCGGTCGCCGAGTTCGAGGGTGTGAAGATCGGCTTCTGTGGTCTGGCGCACAGGGACACGTTTGCGCGCGCGCTGGCGTGCGTCGTGAAGACGTCGACCCCGGCAACCGGGGCACCGAACGCCGTCTGTCCCTTCTGCAGCCGTCCCGTCGTGCGCGACGCCCTTGTCGACCTGCCGTCTGGTTCCGTCGGGTTTTGCTCTCGGGCGCATCGCGATCGGTTCCTGCTCGCGGTGAACTACTTCCGCGAGGTCGTCCGCGGTCTCGAGACTGCCAACGTGACGCCGAGTCATCCCATCCCGCAGGCTGGACCTGGACACGGCCCGCACGGGCCCGAGCAGGCGCCGGAACATCAGCACGGCCCGGGTCATGAGCACGAGCCCGGTCATCACCATGACGCGGCGGAGACCGCGGTCCAGGGGCGCCCGCAGCGGAACAAGGCCGGCCGTCGTCCGGACCCACATCGCACGGTTCCCAGCATCAACCGCAACTGTCCGTGGACCGGGAAGCGGGTCTCGGCCGCGGCCCTCACGTGCTTCGAAGGTCACGTGGTCGGGTTCCAGACGCCCGAAGACCGCGATGCGTTCGAACGAGCGGCGATCATCGCGTGCGCAGGCTCGTCGGTGTCGGCAAAGAGCAGCGGCCACCACGACGCCGGACACCACCACGGCGAGCACACGGGCGCGCACGCAACGGCCACAAGCGCAACGTGTGCCTCCTGCGCGAGCCCCGCGTCGCCGTCGCACATGGTCTCGCTGCACAACGGGTCGGTCGGGTTCTGCGGCGCGGCGCATCGGGACGAGTTCCTGCGCGCCGTCACGTTCTTTCGCGACTGCGCGAAGGGCGCACACGCGAAGCCAGGCACTGTCGCGAAGCTGGTGCGGCTCGTGATGCACTGTTGAGAGGTGAGCGCGTCGTGTCCGACGGATGGATCAGCGCTGACGCAGTTGGGTGGCTGGAGAAAGGCAGACGCTGATCATGGCCACTGCTGGTTCCCTGGCCGATAGGCACCATTAGCCGGGTCGGGGACGGAATCACGCGTGATCAGACCGTCGGCCGCCCCCGTGGGCGATCGCGCCCCTGCGTCTCGGTCGAAGCCCCTGACCCCGACGACCGGAAAATGGCGACGACCGACCCGAATGCACAGCGATCGCCCTCGTGGAGATCCACGAAACCGGCCACGCGCGCCCCGCCCACCGTCGTGCCGTTCTTGCTCCCCAGATCCTCGATCCGCACGCCGAGGCTGGCAACCGCGATGCGCGCGTGGCGGCGTGACACGCTCGCGTGATCGATGTGCACGTGCGACGCGGGATCCCGTCCGACGACGTTCTCGCCGTCGCCGAGCATCACCCGGCGCCCGCTGAACACGAGCCAATGCCGGGCGCCTGGTGGCGCCGGCGCCGCGGAGGGGCCCGGCGACACGACTTCCGCCGTGAACGCGTAGCCGACACGGTGCACCGTGCGGATGAGCGGCGAATCGGGATCACGGTCGTCGAGCGCTCGCCGCACCTCCTTCACGAGCCCGACCAACGTGGCATCGGACACGTGGGTGTCGGGCCAGAGCCGCTCGTGCAGCTCCTGCTTGGTCAGCACGCGAGGGGCCTCGCGCACCAGCAGCGTCAGCAGCTCGAACGCCTTCGGGGTGAGGTGGCGCGGGCCGTCGGCGCCACGCAGCTGCCGGCGCGGCGTGTCGAGCGCGAAGGGGCCGAATCGAACCACCATGACGTTCCCCGTATTCCCCCGGTTTTCCCCTGGCACGCCCACGACTTCCCGTGTTGCCACGGCGCACGATGCCTGAACGTCGGCGGCCCCAGCCGTCGCTCGGGGTCGGCCGAAGCGGAGGCGGGAGCAAGGATAGCTGGGGGCTCGCACGACGGCAACCGTCGATGGCCGATGCACCGACCGACAGGAGGGCAACCCGATGACACTGCACACGACACAGCTGACTGGTCACACGCGATCGACCTCCCGTGCGCGCTGCGCCGCGGGCGTGGCGCTGGCCGGCGCCGTCCTGCTCCTTGGCGCGCTCGTCCGTCCCACGACGGCGCAGGCCACCAGGGACCATGGCCACGGAAGTCAGTGGGGACCGGCGGAAAGCGTCGACCCGGGAGGCCTCCTCGGCATCAACACCGCCGCCGGCGAGGGATGCCCGTCCGAGACGCCCGACGCCCACATGCTCTTCTTCGCGTCGAACCGTGCCGGCGGGATCGGCCCCGGCACCAACGACATCTGGGTGTCGTTCCGCGCGAGCCGGCGCAGCCCCTGGGGCGCGCCGGTCAACGTGGGTGCGCCCGTCAATTCGACGGCCAACGACTTCTGCCCCACGCCGTTGCCGGGCAATCAGCTGCTCTTCGTGAGCTCGCGCGGCAACCAGTGCGCCGGGCCCGGGAACAATCCCGACATCTACTACACGCGGCTGCAGCCGTCGGGCGGCTGGCTCGACCCCCTGCACCTCGGCTGCGAGGTCAACAGCGGGTTCGAAGAGTTCTCGCCCTCCCTCGTCCAGGCCGAGGGCCGGACGTTCCTCTACTTCTCGAGCAACCGGCTGGGCACACACGACCTCTTCGTGAGCGTGCTCAGTGACGCTGGCGTGTTCGGCCCGGCCCAACCCGTGAGCGAACTGAACAGCGACCTGCAGGACTCCCGCCCGAACGTGCGCAAGGACGGCCTGGAGATCGTGTTCGACTCCACGCGCGACGGGGGCCTGCCACAGATCTTCGCGGCGACGCGCTCCAGCGTGTTCAAGCGCTGGTCGGCGGCGCGGCGACTGGGCGAGAACGTCAACGCCGGCGACTTCGCGCAGACGAGGCCGACCATCTCGCGCGACGGTCAGCGCCTCTACTTCGGGTCCAGCCGCCCTGACGAGGCGAGCGGCACCGTGAACGACCTCTATGTCGCCCCGCGGAGGCGGCCCGGCAGGCCGTGAGGTGGCGCGGGCCGCACCGCCGGCGGCCCGCCTCCGTTCCGGCAACGAGAGATAGCAGACATCGCGATTTGGTGCGGCGCCTTGTCATGCTGAATGCGGAGGCCGTTGGACCACCCGTCGCTCGAAGCCCTGTCGGGGCCAGGTGCGAACAGCCCGTATTGACCCGTATGAGATCCTTTCCGCCCTGGGCGCGGGTGGCATGGGCGAGGTGCACCCGCGACCGATACGAACCTGAAGCGGCAGGTGGCGCTCAAGGTGCTGCCCGACGAGATGGCCGCCGACGCCGAGCGCGCGCGAACCCCGACTGGCGGGCTGACGGTAAGGAACTCTACTACGGCAGTCCGTCGGGCCAGATGATGGCGGCGGCGGTGGCAGTCGCTGGCCCCGTCCTTACGCCTGGCGAGCCCGTGGCGCTCTTTCCCACGCGGATTTTCGGCGGCGGTCTGGACATCCAGGGCCGTCAGTACGACGTCGCCCCGGACGGACGCTTCCTGGTCAACACGGTGGTGAGCGACGCGGCCCCGCCGATCACGCTCGTGCCAAACTGGCAGCCGGAGCCGTCGACATGCTGTGCGAGTTGCATTAGAGCGGGACAGCGAAACGACGTGTCGGTAGCCCACTGCACTTCTGCTGATCCGTAGATCGGGTCGTTTGCCGCGTAGAGGGGTCGTGCGCGCGAGGCCAGCGGTCCGTAAGCCTGCTCGATCAGTGACGCCAAACCGGTGGGAGGGGCGGCGCCAGGGGTGAAATCGCGCGCAGCGCTCCCCATGATGATCGGCACC
>Ga0105106_10002545_pt1 | contig 13112 bp, 8 predicted proteins | sample PPLLaktember2015_5_FD_79109 | JGI IMG/M metagenome (GOLD analysis project Ga0105106, IMG submission 79109) | Freshwater sediment microbial communities from Prairie Pothole Lake near Jamestown, North Dakota, USA - PPLs Lake P8 Core (1) Depth... | ecosystem: Environmental > Aquatic > Freshwater >...
CTTCGACTGCACTCGCTGCTCTCGTTCCGCTCAGCGCGCTCGGAGAGGCGAGGATTGGGGCGACTTGCTCAGCCAGGTATGCCGCTGTCTACCCGGAGTGCCGGGCGAGATGGAGGGCCCAGAGGTAGGGCGGCCTTAAGGCGAGTGGTCTTCTCGCCCGTCCGCCCGACGGCTGTGCATTGAGTATGCGCTTTCCTTACACAGGTTGGGGGCTTACGACCGGGAGCTTGCCCTGGGCCTGTAGATCGTCGATAAAGGTGGTCACTTCGGCGATATAGCGGGCGGGTTGTTCGATGTGGATCCCGTGCCCGCCCTGGATAGGTACACATTTGAGATCTTTGACCAGGGCAACGATCCGCGCCGCATCCTCGTCATCGATGGCGCCAATGATTCCCCAGGTCTCATGGCGGTAGGCTTCTACTCGCAGGAGCAGCATGGGGCAGCTGACCTTCTGCAAAGTCTCCTGGGGGGAGAAATCCTTGCTCAAGTTGCCGTCGATGGTGGCGCGCGAGAAATCGGTATCGTATTCGGAAACGAATTTCATGCCGGAGCGGAAGGAGAACGGGAGGAATGGGGGGTCGTAGGGGCTGTCTGGGCGTAAGGCGCGGTTCGTCCGGTAGAGGAAAGAGACGATTGCCACAATGAAGCCAGGAATTTTCAACAGCTCGGTTTTTCCCTTCACCGGCGCAGCCAGGCTGGCGAAATACCGCTCAATATCCCGTTTACCGGGCTCTCCACCCAGGGTGTCCAGCGCCACTCGGAAATTGTGGACCAAGAATTTCTCGGTCTGGATGCGCGGCCACACGGATGAGAAGATAGGCGGATCCTCGGCAATCACTGCCAGGACCAGAGCGGGGGCATTGGCAGCCAGCCAGATGGCGAGCACCCCGCCGGAGGAAAGACCACCCACGATGGTAGGTCGCCCGATGACTTGCTGGATGAACTCCTGCAGGTCATTCCCGCACAGGTTGTAGGAGTAGCGCCCTGGCGTGCGGGTAGACTTGCCGTGCCCACGCAGATCGGGGACAAAAACATGAAACCGCCTGGAGAGCTCGGGTAAGACGCGCTTGTACCCCTGCCAGGATTCCATCTGACCGGGAATGAGCAGCAGAGGCAGGCCGTTCTCCGGCCCTACGACATAATTGAGGGTAACCTCAGCAGTCGTGTATAGTCTTTCCTGGAAACCTGTGGTGATTCCAGCTACTTTAACCATTCTCTGCCTCCTCGGTTACAAACGGTCTTGCCAGGCAGGTTATGCTTCTTATATCCAATAATTTTTCTGTCTTGACGATGGGATGTAGCGGTATAAATATGTTACAGGAAAATTAAATGAAAGGCAACAGGTAACCAGAGACGCAGACCATGGATTCAGAGCGGTTCCCTCACCTAGACGGAGATCAACGCCTACCTCTCCCAACGCATCTCCGGAGGCAAGAGCAGCGACGATGCTTCGACTGCGGCCAGGGTGCATGCCGTGCGCTCCTTTGGCAGGTAGCGAGCCGGACTCTCCCTTGTGCAAGGGAGAGTCCGGTACTGGTAGGATGGATGAGGTAAAGGGCTGCTTATACGGCAAGCAGGGAGCCCAGCTCGTCGAGGGCGGCCTGCTCCTGGGGGTCGATGACCGATTTGGCGCCAATGCCGAGGAAGCCGCCGGTGCGGGTCTCGGCCACGGCGCGGGCTACGTCCAGCAGGAAGCGCTTGTAGCCGGCGCCATCGGGCTGCTCGTCAGCCAGCTCTGCGGCTTCGGACACGATCTGCTTCAGCTCGGCGCGCATGCCGGGCACATCCCGGGACTCGATATCGAAGGCGCTCTCACGCGCTTCGCCGAAGCTCATGTCCTGCATGGTGTCCAGCAGCTCATCTGCCAGGGCGCCGTAGCCGCTGCCGCTTTCTTTGATGGCCAGATCGCGGACGTATTTGCTGGCGTTCAAGATTTCTTTGATGCTTTCGAAGCCACCGCCACTGGCTGTGGAGATGTAAGCGGAGGCGGCGCTGACGCCGTTGAGCAGCGTCTTCCACTGCTCGGGGCTGACCTGTTCCTTGATATTCATGTTCGTGCTCCTTTTCTCGATCCGTTCGATATTGCGGATCTGTGTGGGGTTTGCCTTCTATGCCGGTCGGGGCGGATCCAGATCTGCCTGGCCGGGCTGGCTCATATTCGATAGGTGTTTTATATCACGGGCGAGGGGATCTGGGAATTGGGGAAATGCGCACCAGGGGATAGGGATAACCCTAACCGGCGGGTTTCCCGCCGGTTAAAGGACTTTCAGCCAGGTGTCGGTAACGCGCATGTGGTTCAGAACGGAGCGGTACAGGGCGTCGGCGGGCTCGTCGTGGGCGGTGGAGAAGACGCGCGTGCAGCCCAACGCTTGCAGGCGGTGCAGGCCTTCAAGCATGACGGCTTTACCCAGGCCGCGCCGCCAGTGCTCGGCGGCGACGCCAACCACCACGGTGACCGCGCTGCGGGTATAGTCGTCGTAATAGATGGTGCAGAAAGCGGCGATTTCCGGATCGGTGGAGATCCTCCGATCTGTGGTGGCGACGAGATCCAGGTCGCGGCGGTAGAGTGGGGCGGATTGCAGGTTGGGGTACCAGTCATGCCCGTTGTAGTCTGCGTCTGGCTCGCCGGGGTGGAAGGCACGCCAGGAGGCCCAGCAGCGGGCGTGATGCTCGTCCAGGCCTCCCATGGATCGGATCACATAGCCGGGCGGGGCTGTTGGCGCCGGCAGGGGGGCGTCCAGGTCGCGCCAGTAGTGATGGCCCCAGCCGGGGTACTTCTGGAAACCGCGCCGGGAGAGGACCGCCTGGCGCAGGGCGTCGTCCTGCAGGATAGGCACGACCAGGTATTTGCGCCCGTCCTCGCTGAGGGTGTAGAAGCGTTCCTCGGCGCATGCAAAGGCCTCGTTCTCCAGCTCGGGCGTGCGGTAGGCGGGGTGGATGTGAAGGCGCACCTCGCCTGTCTCCACGGGATGCAGGCAGGCGGCCAGCTCGCCGGAGAGGGCCTGCCAGGCGACGGTCACCTTTTCAAACGGGTCGCAAGTCTCACAGGTCTGGATGATGTGCCAGCGCCAGTAATCCAGGCGGGCGACATTCCAGCTATGTTCCAGACGGTCGTTGAGCAGGAAGACCTGGCGCAGGAAATTGCGCAGGCGCCAGAAATCGGCTTCGGACTGGCAGGGGATTTGGGTCAGTTGCATGGCTGCCTCGTGAGGGGATGGCGCGGCGCCGGGGGCTTAGAACTCGGCCAGGCGCACGCCGGGGTCGAGCAGGTCGCGCGCCAGGGCGGGCAGGCCGGCCAGGGTGTGGGTCTGGATGATCTCGGGGAAGACGATCTCATCCGCCAGGTCGGCGTCGGAGAACCAGCCGACGGAGAGGATGCCCTCGGCTTGTGCGCCGGGGGTGTAGTGAGCTTCGCCGCTGAGGTACTCGCACAGGTACCACAGCTTGAGCATCTGGTGGTCGTGCTCGAGCAGGTTGTCGATCATCACTGGCTGCTGTGCCCGGCAGCGCACGCCGGTCTCTTCGAAGACTTCGCGCTCGGCAGCCTGGGCCAGGGATTCGCCGCGCTCCATGCGCCCGCCGGGGGCGACCAGGAAGGTGCCGGCGGGGTGGCGGTAGCGCACGAGCAGGATCTTGCCGGCATGGATCACGAGCCCACCGGCGGAGATGCGCTGGTAGAAGGTCATGGGGGTTATCTCTTTCAGGATTGAGTGTGTGTTTAAAATCATACTCGAATGTGGGGGAGAGTCAAGCGTGAGGGGGCGGGTGAATTTACATGGATGGGACGGTGATAAAATTCACATATGAACAGCCGCGCGCGCTTTCTGACCATGCTCCAAGGGCAGCAGCCCGACCGCCCCCCGCTTTTCCCGGAGGGGATACGCCGGGAGTTGGAGCAGGCCTTTTTAGGGGTTTAGCTGGCGCGGGAGTAAGTTCAACATGCCTGGACATCAAGGAGAAAAATGGGATGCCGGTTCAAATGTTGTTATCTGTCGTCTTAATCACTCTGGCGCTGGTGTTCTATAGCATTGGTGTGTGGAGCGAGCGCCTGGCAGGCCGGCTGAAGGCCTGGCACCTGGGATTTTTCTGGGCGGGCTTGCTGTGCGATACCACCGGGACCGGGATCATGCTGGAGATGTCCGGCTATGACATCTTCAGCATGCACGGCCTGACCGGGGTGGTGGCGATCCTGTTGATGCTGATCCATGCGCTGTGGGCGACGCTGGTGCTGGCGCGCAAAGACGAGCGGGCGATCGTCAGTTTTCACCGCTTCAGCGTGGGGGTGTGGCTGATCTGGCTGGTGCCGTATCTGAACGGGTTTTTCGTGAGCATGCGTTGAGCGGGCGCAGCCGGGCGTGGTTGGCGGTTCGTGATTGGGAGGCAGGGAGGGGAGCGGTAGCAATCTATCGTGATTGATAAGCTGCTGCCCTGACAGGAGTCGAATAGGGTCGGGCTGAAGCCTGACCTGCGAAAAGGGGGGTAAGCCACGCGGTTAATCCAGAGGTTCACATTCAACAGAATGCTGATACTGTGTCTATATAATGTATAGTATTAATCTAATTCTTATCTAAATACCTTGACAAATACTATACAAATGGTAAACTATACATACGTTTGGTAAATAATAACTTTACAAGTGGAAAGGGATAGAACGATGAAACACATTTTTTCTCGCATGATATTGGTAGTAACTTTGATGGCCCTACTCGGTGGGGCGCTGGCTCTGGATACGAAACCGGTCCAGGCCGCTACAGACACGTTCAATGTGTCGGTGTACCATGGGATCAACGGGCGCAGCCTGGGTCTTTCCCGGGAACTGCCAGTGACCGCTGAGGTTTACCTGAATGGTGGTCTGGTTGCTGAGATCCCCCTGGAATTCCAGGATCGCTTCAATGCTGATCTGCCCGCCGGCAATTACCTGATCAAGGTCTGGTCAGAAGAGCTGGGTGCGTATGTAAACAGCATGACGGTCGGCACCGTGGCCTTGCCCGCCGGGATCAATGTACGCCTGCAGGCGCAGTTGAGCGCTGACAAGACCCCGATCATCAGCGTACGTGCCTTCGGCGCTGAGAAAATGGTTGCTGCAGACACCTTCAAAGTGTCGGTATACCACGGGATCAATGGCCGCAGCCTGGGTCTTTCCAAGGAACTGCCCGTAATCGCTGAAGTCTACAAAGATGGCGCACGCATCGCTTCCATCCCGCTGAGCTTCAAGGATCGCTTCAGCACGGACCTGATGCCCGGCAGCTACGAGATCAAAGTCTGGTCGGTTGAGCTGGGTGCGTACGTGGACAGCATGGGTGTAGGCCCTGTGGACCTGCCCGCCGGGATCGACCTGCGCCTGAATGCCCGCCTCGCCGGCGGCACCCCGGTGCTGAACGTGAATGTGAAATAACAAGCTAATTCTTATTGGTGGATTGACAATCGCATACAATTGAATAGGTTTGTGTTAGATGAGGAGCTGCCCAGGTTAGACGGGCAGCTCTTTTGACGTTGATGCTCCAGGCTGTCTGAGCGGAGCGGCGGTGCTCTTCCGCTGCGAAGTCGAAGACTGAGCGGATGGCTGCGCGGGCAGTCGAACACGAGATGGGGAATCATCGGGGTTCGCGACGCTTCGATTGCGACCTGGAAGAGCGCCAGGTCTTCGCTCAGCGCGCTTGAAAACCACACGTTATGAGCGCGCTGCGCGTACTCGTGGCGTTCTGCAAACCGTTACGCTCTGTGTCGATCAATGGTTGGTTTTTGGTCAGCTAAAGGCGCATGCCATGGACCCCTACGGCTCAGCGCGCTTGATAGGCATGTGGAAAGGTTGACGAGATATGGGTCGGACTTCAGCCCGACCTACAGGGTGAGGGCTCTGGCGATGTCTTTGAGGCGGTGCTCGGCGGAGTGCCCGTCGATGTTAAATGGCCACTGTGGGTTGCGCTCACGGGCGCTGTACCAGTCCTCGGGTGCGGCGCGCAGGGCGGCGAGAAGTTCTGCCTGCACCTGGCGGTGCCGGGCCAGAATCTCCTGGGGCGAGCGCTCACGCCAGCTCAAGTAAATGAGGTGGTTGATATCGTTGTCGTTCAATCCACGCTTTTCCGCTGGAGGCGGCTGACCGAGGGCGATGCGGGTCACTTTCGTCTTCCAATGGGTGATATGGGCCAGGGCATCCTTGACGGTCCAGGGGTCTTTCATCTCGGGTCGGGGGACGGGCTGTGCCCACTGCTCGGGGGTCAGGCCTGCGACCAGGTGGTCGAGCAGCTCGTACTCGTGGATGGCGCGTTGGATAACTTCTTGGCGGGTATGACGCATGGCTTGAGTACCTCCTGTGAAATGATCCAGGCAGCGAGGCTTTATTGTATCGTATTATATGCGCGATGGATGTGGATGCGGGCGGGTTGGCGGAAGGATAATCAGGGACGGGCAAAAGATGAATCGCAGAGGGCGCATGCCATGCGCCCCTACGGCTGGGGTGGGCTGAAGCCCAACCTAAGTGACTAGCGGCCGACCTGAAGCTCGAGGATGCCCTGTTCCACGGCTTCAATCAGGCGGGTGCGCCGGGCGGCTTTGATACGCCACATCTGGGGCAGACTGGCGGCTTCCTGGGGGATTGGCCGCAATCGGATGTGCTCCTGCAGGCGGCGCAGCTCGGCGAGTGCGCCGGGGACGCGCAGCTTGACGAGCATGCGCGCCAGGCGTTTTTGCAACCACTCGTCAGCCCAGGGGCCCAGGGTTTTGGGCCGCTCCGGCGGGCTGGCCAGGATACGCCGGAGCTGCTCCATTAAGTAGGGGGCATCCCGCTCGTCGGCCGGCAGCAGCCAGGCGAACTCCACGGCGCGCCCAACGATGCGCGGGTCGCCGGAGGCCAGGGCGTGCGCCTGGAGGGCGCGGGCTTCGGCGGCGTGCATGCGGCCCAGGGCGTACAGGATGCGCTGCTTGTCCGCCCGGCTGTGAGCGCTATTATCGTCGCGCAGCTCGTCGTACCAGACGATCAGCTCAGCGATCAACGGGCGGTGATTGAGGGCGATGATGGCATCGGCGGCAGCCCAACTGGCAGTGCGCGAGCCGCTCTTGAACAATGCGAACAGGCCGGGCGCAAAGGCCGGGTCGCCGGTCTCTGCCATGCCCAGGGCAATCGCCCCGCGCACGCGCTCGTCTTTGGCCTGCTCCAGGGCCTCCTGCAGGCGGCTGACCAGGTCGGGGGGCGGGTCGCTGAGCAGGTGGATGACGGCATCCAGGCTAGCGTGGCGCGGGTCGCCCGGATTGCCGGCGGGTCCGGTGGTGGGGCGCAGGGCGATCAGCAGGCGCAGGGCATGCTGGATCACCAGGCTGTTCGGCGCCCGGTCGAGCACCAGGCTAAGGCACTGCTGAGCCGCCCAGGCGTGCTCAACCTGCGCCAGTGCGCCCAGGTCTTCCACAAAGGCGTACAGCCAGCCAGTGCGTTCCTGGATGGCCTGGATGAACTTATCGGTCAGGATGCGCCGGAAAGCGCCGCGCAGCTCGGCGGGGAGCAGCTCGGAAGCCAGGGTGTGCTCCATCAGGTTATACAGCCCGTACGCGTCGCAGCTCAGCCAGTCCTGGCTGTAATTGCGCAGGTAGAAGTCGGAGATCAGGCGGTGCATCTCGGGGGCGTGGATGTGGTAATCCAGGTTGAGCGGGTCATCCAGCAGGAAATCGCTGAAGGCGCGGTCGAAAAAGCGGAACGGGCCTTCGGGCAGGTCGCCGGCCAGCCACTGCTTGCAGACGCGCAGGGGTAGGTCCACATCCTGGGCGGTGATACGGGCGAGCTGAGTGCGGGTGAGGCCGGGGCCGCGTCCCACGGCGATCAGCCCGAGCAGGGGGCGGTACGTGGAGAACCACAGGGCTTCGTCGCGGCCCAGCTCGCGGTTCAGGAAGCTCTGGTAGATGGCGCTCAGCTCGTCAGGCGTCCCGGGCAACCCGGATTCGCCGGGTCGCTTATCAGGGTGGGCGATCAGGTCGTCCATCAGCAGGCGGGCGGCAAGGAAGACCCCCTTGGTTTGCCGGCTGATGCGCTGGATCAGCGCCTGGCGCTCCCCGGGTTCCAGGTGCGGTAGCTGGGCGGTCAGGCGGCGGGTGATGTAATCGCGCACTTCGGCGCGGGCGTCGGGGGAATCGTTGATCAGGTCGACGGAGGGGGCGCGGCGGAAATACTTGAGCAGGCGCGGGTCGGAGCGGGAGGTGATCAGGAAGCGCACCCGGGGTGGGAGCTCGCCAAGCTCGGCGAGCAGCTGGACGAGGGTGATGCGCCCGGTATAGGCCAGGGCTTCTTCGAGGGAATCGATGATAATCAGAATATTTTTCGTGTAGCCAGATCTATAGAGCTGCCGGAGCGGCTCGCAAAACGCCCCGCTGAAGCTGGCCTCGTCATCCCAGGCGCCCAGGTCTAGGTAGTCGATCTTCACGCCGGTCACATTCCCGCCGCTCACGGTTTCGATCTCCTGAGTGACGCTGATCTTGACTCGCTCTGCCAGGGCAGCGACCAGGGCGGCGCTGAACTCGGGGATATTCCGGGCGAGCTGGTTGGCGAGGTTTTCGGCCACGGCGCGCGGGCTGAGATTGTGGCTGGCAGCCTCGCAGAAATAAACCGCCGCGACCTGCTGGCGCACCTGCTCGAGCTGCGCCGCCGCGAGCGGGTCCGATAGAGCAGGCCAGGTGTAGCTCAGCTGGTCGCCTGCCAGCCAGGCGGCCAGCATACTGGCGCCGGTGCCCGGGCCGCCGGTGAGCAGGAACATGCGCTCATGGGGATCATCCAGCCAGGCGAGCAGCCCGGGTAGCAGCCAGGTGCGCCCGCTGAAGTAGGGGACCTCGCTGGCGCGGATGGGGGCGGTGATGGGGAAGGGGTCGGTAGGCATGGGGTTATCCTGTCAGGCAGCCGGGTGGCTGCGTATCTTGATTATAAGAGATGGTGGGGGGGATTGTTGATTAATGTTTGAGGATGGGTGACGCTTCGACTTCGACCCGGAAGTGCGCCGGGTCTCCGCTTAGCGCGCTTTTACCCGGGTGCACGCCGTGCGCTACTTGTATTCGGTATACGACGATCGCCTGGACAAGCGAGCCAGAAGAGCGCTGGCTTACCAGAAGAGCGCTGGCTTTAAGCTTATCCTATGAGGACGCGGCAGGGGCGGCGCGTTCCGGCAGGTAGTGCCCTGGCGCCGCCCCTGCATAGAGAGGAGGGAGGCTCGTTCGCATCAGGGTGCGGTTTAGCTGTTCCCGTGCTAGCTACAGGCTCAGGCCGGGCGCCGCGCACCACGGCTGCCCTGGATAATTCTATGGAGTGATGGTGTCTGGTTGGGGAACTTGCCACAACCATTATCGCGAATAACCGGTGCGAATACAAGAGGCAGTTTGCAGTACTTTCTTATTGCTGCCAGCCAGGCTCAGTGGGAGAGCAGCGGCAGGTAGAGCAGCGGGCGGGTGTTCAGGGTTGCCAGCTTGATATTGGATGTCTGGGCCTCATAAATCGCATAGACGATGACGCGGTATTCGCCGGGTGGGTAGCCGGTGGAATCCCAGTGCGAGGCGAACTGGTAAATGGCATCTGGCGCCAGATCAGTGACTGTCTCGGTGAATTCAGCCGCCACCACACCACCCAGCTGTTGCACCTGGACCACGGCGGTAAAGCTGGCGGCCTGGCTGCCGGAGTTCTGTAGGAAGGCCTCGAGCAGGATGCTATTGCCGGGCGTGAACAATGCCGGAGCTTCCACGCTCAGGGCGGTCACCTCCAGGCGGCCGAGATGGATGGCCTGGGTGCGCTGGTCGAGCAGGTCGCCCAGCTCGTCGCGCAGCTCGGCAATGATGTAGTAATCCCCAAGCGCGACCCCGGCGCTGTCCCAGGTCATGGAGAAAGTCGCCAGCCCCTGCAGCCCTTCCAGCTCTTCGAGCAGCAGCCCATCCACGCGCTCATAGGAGCCCAGCCGGTACACCGCCGCCGAGACGGTGACATCCCGGGGGACGCCGGAATTGTGGATCCACAGATCGGCTTGCACCAGGGCGCCGGCGTCGTAGGTGGCGGCATCGGTATCCAGCAGGGTGATGCTTGTATCCGAGAGGCTGGTCTCGATACTGAAGGTGTACTGGGTGTAGAACTCGTGCTGGGTGGTGGCGGAATTATAGATGAAGGGGTACAGGCGCAGGTAGAGCGTGGCGCTGCCGTCCAGCTCCTGATGCACGCCCCAATCGAAGGGGGTGACTGGGAACCATTCGGCGATCTCGGGATAATCGGAGGCTGTTGCCAGTGTGGAGCCAGCTTCGCGCGGATCGAACAGCGGCAGCACCAGCCCCTGGCCGGTTTGCAGGCCGCTGCGGGAATCAAGGTGCACCGACTGGACTTTCACACCGGGTTCCAGGGGCAGATCGACCTGGTAGGTGGGGACGAGGGGGTGGCCGGGCATGAGCACGAAAAAGCTGTGCCCGGGCGGGTTGGCGCCATCCGGGATGGTGACCAGGTCGCCTTCTTCGAATTCGCCCGTGCTGACGGTGAAAGCCGGCACCGTGATGGTCTGGGTGAGCGTGTCTGCTGCGGAGATGGCAATGTTTTGCTGGACGGTATCCAGGGCGGCAGCTGAGCTCAGGCCCAGGTCGCCGCCGTATTCGGGATCGCCAAAGATATGATACTCAGCAGACCAGATGTCTTCGTAGAAGCCGGTGGCCCAGTTCCCGTAATCGAAACCGCCGATATCGCGCTTGACGGATTTCACCACCGGACCGAAGGCGTCGCCGGGGTCAAAGCGGTTGTAGATGGAGCCGGCGACGGATTTATTGACGCAGCACCAGCTCACTTCGGTGGAGCCCAGGTACAGCCCGGCGCCTTTTTGTAGAAACTCTTCTGCCATCCCGTTCAAGTCGGTATAGTCGCCCGTCAGGCAGGAGGAAGCATAGACCAGCGGATTGGTCAAGCCGAACGGGTCGACATAAGGCCACAGGTCCGAGGAACAGAGATCATCCATGCAGGCACTGTTACCGTGCCCAACGAGATGGATGAAATCGCTGCCCGGGGCCAGGGAAAAGAATGCGGTAACTGCCTCCGCCACGCTATCGTAATCGGGGGTATGCATTTCGTCGACAAGCACGCCGTGATCATCCAGCTTATCCTGGACCATATTACGCTCGGAGGCGAAATCGATATTGGCGCTGCCGCCGTCGCGAGTCTCCGGGAAACCGCTCATGATCAAGGCGCTGGTCCAGTCGAAGTCATAGCCGGTGGTGCCGCGATAGACACCGGTGATGGTGCGAATGGGGATCAGCAGCTCATAGGCGTTATTGCCCACAATGCGCCCCACGTTCAACTCGGGGTCAATGGTATTGGAAGAGGTGTCTGCGTAATAGACATCGGTGGGATTGATGGTTTCTGCGTCGATGAAAGCTTCGATATACCAGGGAGGATCGAAATAGCGGCTGTGAGCCGGGATGATGGGCAGCTCACCCACCAGCAGCAGGTAGCCATTGGAAAGCCAGTGATCAGCCACACCATCACTGCCGAGCATGCCATCGCCCCAGAATTCGAGGGTATTGTCTACCGCATCGGGGCCGGGGTTGGCAACCAGGTAGCCCAGGATGCCGTTTTTCACCGTAGCCAGGTCCGCCATGCCGGAGAGCAGGGCATTGACATTATCCGCGGATGGGTCATGGTAGAACAGGTTGTGAGGGTTGGTGACGATCAGGTAATCCGAGTTCTGGCGGGCGTTATTCACGGCGGTGCGAAGGGATTCCCCGGCGCTGGTCACCGGGGCGGGCAGGCTGCGATGGATGGTGAGATCCGCGGTGCCCACATAATAGTCCACGTGCATGGAATCCGCGCCGATAGCGTACAGCCCCAGGTCCAAATCCGGGTACAGGGCGGGCACGAATTTATATTCTACCGTCAGGCTGGCACCGGGCGCCAGGGTGTAGTAGGTGCGCCCCGACTGGAACAGGTCAACCTGGACGGAAGTGCGTTTAGTCGGTTCATCGTAGGTGCTGGCAACGGTATAAGTGGAGGTAGTTTTATGGATGGGCTGAAAGCCAACCAGGTTATCGGCAAGCGTATCGAGGTTGGCGGTCAAAGTGCCGATATTGCGGATGGTAAAGCTGTTGGTGAAGACCGGGCTACTGTGGGTGAGGGTGCGGTCAATGGACAGGTTGGTGGTGCCGGTCTGGATGCCGATATCCAGCCTGCGGAGGGTGGAGGTCTCGCCGGCGTAGGCGATGACCAGCAATTCGTAGGTACCGGCAGACAAGCCGGCGATATTCCAGGTGCAGTCGTGATATAAATCGCCATCGTAATCGGGGGTGGCAGTACATTTTAGAGCGCTATTGATATAAAACTCGACCCTGTCAACGCTCTCTTCGGTTTCAACGCAGCCCAGGTACTCGCCGCCGGGGCCGGGCACGTGCGCAAAGCGGCAGTCTTCTTCAAACTGGCTGGCATAGGCGTTCAACGGGATTGACTGACCAGCCGGGACGGGGATGGAGGTGGCGTAATAGATATAGCCCGGGTTGGGCGTTAAAATCTCCAGCTCGCCATCGAAGGGATCAGCGGGGGGACGAAAGTCAAATTCCTGGTAAAACTCATTACCAAACCGGTCAAAGGCGCGCATGCCGATGAGGTGGTCGTCGAAAAATGTCTCATCCGGCAGGTGCAAAAAGCCCTGGAAGAGATCCATGCTGAGGGGAATGGTGCCGGTGACAACTCCGGCAGGCGGGAACGCCATACCGAACAAGGCGCCATCCAGGGAGAATTCGAGGCGCTCAATGCCCTGATCGTCACTGACGGGGACCGTGAAGCGATAGCCAACAAAATCACCGGGCAGGCGTTCCGTGGTAAGCTCTCCAATGGAAGGCTTGCTCCCGTCAGAGGCAGGCAGGGTGCGAAAATAGCCCGGCTCGCTGCGAGTCTGGTTGCCGTACACGTCGGTGGATATAGCCTGGTACTGGTAGGTGGTATCAGGCTGCAAACCGGCTAGCTCGACATCGTGCTGATTAACCAGTGCCGTTTCCTGGGCCACCATACCCAAGCGACCAACCACGGTGTCGTAGGCAACCGTGCTGTCGCTGTCTTCTTCGGTGAACCAGCCGACGGTCGCTGAGGTAGCGGTGATGCTGTAAACATAGGGTCCCTGGACAATCTC
>Ga0105106_10002549_pt1 | contig 13106 bp, 12 predicted proteins | sample PPLLaktember2015_5_FD_79109 | JGI IMG/M metagenome (GOLD analysis project Ga0105106, IMG submission 79109) | Freshwater sediment microbial communities from Prairie Pothole Lake near Jamestown, North Dakota, USA - PPLs Lake P8 Core (1) Depth... | ecosystem: Environmental > Aquatic > Freshwater >...
TCGAAGGCAACCCTCTCGTGACGATCGAGCGGAGCGCCACCGTCGATGCCTTCGAAAGCGAACCCGGAAAGTTCACCGCTCAGCTCTCGAACGGCAGGGCGCTCGCCTGCAAGGCGGCGATCCTGTGCACGGGCTTCACCCATTTCGATCCGGTGAACAAGCCCGAATGGGGTTTCGGCACTTTTCCCGACGTCGTCACCACCACGCAGGTGGAGCAGATGATCTCGTCGGGCAAAGGCGTGCGCTGCCCGTCGGACGGCCGCAAGCCGCAGCGCGTCGCGATCCTGCTCTGCGCAGGCTCGCGCGACCGCCAGATCGGGCGCGAGTGGTGCTCGAAAGTCTGCTGCACCGTCTCCGCCAACCTGGCGATGGAGATCCGCGAAGAGCTGCCGGAGTGCCACGTCTACATCTACTACATGGACATCCGCACCTACGGCCTGAACGAAGACCTCTACTACTGGAAAAGCCAGGAAGAGTTCAAGGTGAAGTACATCAAGTCGCGGATCGCCGAAGTGACCTCCGACGGCCAGCGCCTCGTCGTGAAAGGCGAGGACACGCTGGTGAAACGCCCGATCACGATCCCGTTCGACCTGGTGGTGCTGGCGATCGGCATGGATCCCAACGTGGACAACCGTGCCATCGCTTCGGTTTTCGGCGTGGGGCTGCACAAGCACGGCTATATCGCCCGCGCCAGCGCCTATACGGGCATGGCCGGCACCACGCGCCCGGGTGTGTTCGTCGCCGGCGCCGCGACCGGGCCGGAGACGATAGACGACTCGATCGCGCAGGCCGAGGCGGCCGCCATTGCGGCACTGGGCGTTGCACGGGAGTCCGCCGCGCAGGCCGCTGCGTGATCGGCATCCTCCGCCGCGAACCGCCGGCGGCCGCGCCCGAGCGCCCGACACTGCACCTTTCGGGACCCCGGCTGCGCGCCGCGGTGGAGAGGCTGCTCGCCGGGGCCGAAGCCGGCGGCGGCGTCGAGCGCTGGGTCACCGGCCTGCGCTACAAGGCGGCGGTATTCGGGCAGGCGCTGGAACCGGCGGCTCGCGGCGAGCTCGACGAGCAGAGCTTTCTCGGCCTGTGCGCGATGATGCCCACCGTGCGGCGGCGGATCGGCGCGTGGCTCGCGCAAACCGGATTCGAGACCGCGTGCGCGCTCGTGCAGCGGCTGCTCGAGGACGCGGCCGACACCCGGACCGCGGATGCGCGCATCGCCGCGTTCTGCCGGAGCTTTCCCGCCACCCGCGAGTACCGCTACGCGCGGGACTTCGCCGCGGAGCTCCTGCACTGGAGTCATTACGAGCAGTACCCGCCGATGACGCGCTGGATCTGGGACCGGGAGGCAGGCACCGGCGTGCTGCGCGAGATCTGGCACGACGACGCCGACCCGGCGATCAACCAGGTGCCCGATGTTTACGAAACCTTCCTCGTGCTGCGCGAAGAGCTTGCGCAGTACCTCACCGAGAACGGTTTTTTCCGCGACGTGCCGTTCTACGTCGATCTCGTCTGCGCGCAGGTCTACGCGAGCTACATCTGCGAGCAGGGCGGCACCTACCTGCGCGCCGAATTCGCCTCCGAGCACGACCCCATGCAGTACACCCGGCGCATGCTCGGGCTCGACGGCATCGACCTCGACAGCGGCGCGACGCGCATGAAGCTCCCCGACGGCAGCGCATACACCCTGGACGCATCGGCCCTGCGGCAGTGATGCACGCTTAAAGTCTCATGCCCATACACGAAAAATCGCTGATCCGTCCGGAGAACCTCCACACGCACGAGAAGCTCGTGCTCGACGGCGTGGACGTGTCGGGGCACTGGAGCACGTTTATCGAGTCGCGCGCGGTCAGCGACTACAACGAGCGCATGCAGGACGAGATCGCCGCGCTCGACGGCGGCGAGTTCATACACCGCTGCTGGCAGTGCGGCGCGTGCACCAACGCGTGCACCGTGAACGCGGTGAATCCCGACTTCAACCCGCGCTACTGGATCTATCTCATCCGGCTCGGCATGGAAGCCGAGCTCGTGCGCGACAAGGACATCATCTGGCAGTGCGTGTCGTGCCACAAGTGCACCTATGCCTGCCCGCGCGATGTGGTTCCGGAAGGCGTGATGAAGGCGACGGCGCACTGGCTCGAGCTCAAGGGCCACACGGCCAAGTCCCCCGCGGGCGAGTTCGACGAGGAATTCGCGGAGCAGATTTTCGCCACCGGCAAGATCGAGGAAGGGCGCGTGGTGCGCAACTTCTTCCGCCGCACCGGCCAGCCGCTCGCGCAGGACTGGCTGATCGAGATGGCGCGGCGCATCGTGAAGAAGCTGCCGTTCCTGATGATGCTCAGGATGGGCCTTGCCGCGGTGTTTCGGCCGCGCACGCGGCAGTGGGCGAAGGCGCGCGGCGCGCTTGTGGAATATGCCGCGGAACACGAGGCGGCGCAGCGCCGCGCCGTTCCCCGCACCGTTACGGTCGCGCTTTCAGCCCAAGTCGCCGACGAGCCTGCGCGCGCGGCCAGACCATCCGAAGAGGTGAAAGCGTGAGCGAGCCCAAGTACCAGAAAGTCGCCTACTACCCCGGCTGCGCGCTCGAAGGCACCGGCCACGCCTACAACCGCTCGACCAAGGCGGTGGGCAAGGCGCTGGGACTCGATCTCGTCGAAGTGAAGGACTGGAACTGTTGCGGGGCGATGGAAGTGAAGAACATCGACCCCAAGATCCAGACTTATCTCTCGTCGCGGGTGATGAGCATCGCAGCCGCGGAGATGGGCTTCGACACCGTGATGGCGCCGTGCAACGGCTGCTATCACAACCTGAAAAAAGCGGAGTACGACCTCGCGCACGATCCCGCCAGCGTGGAAGTCGTGGAGAAGCTTTCGACCAAGGCAGGGCACGCGCCGTATCGCAGCGGAACCGTGACCACGATACACGCGCTCGACTGGATCAGGGAGGCGATCGGCGAAGACGGCATTCGGAAGCGGGTGCGCAATGCGCTGACAGGGGTCAAGGTCGCCAACTACTACGGGTGCCTGTACACCCGCCCGCGCCACATTTTCCCGGAAAAGGACAAGGGGCCGGGCAGCGAATCGACCAGCAAGCCGCACTTCATGGACGATATCCTGCGCGCCGCAGGCGCGGAGATCGTCGATTTCCCGCTGAAGACCGCGTGCTGCGGCGGCGCGCATACGCTGTCCGATTCGGACACGTCGACCAAGCTCGTGCTGAACATACTGGAGGCCGCGCAGGCGTGCGGCGCCGACGTGATCGCGACCGAATGCCCCACGTGTCACTCGGGACTTGAGATGCACCAGGTGCGGGCCGAGAAGCGCTATGGCCGCAAGACCGATGTGAAAATGCTTTATTTCACCCAGCTCCTGGGGCTGGCGCTCGGCCTCTCGCCGCGCAAAGTCGGCGTGCACGAGAACGTCTCCGACTCGCGCGGGTATCTCCGGAGCAAAGGACTCACGTGAGGCCGCTCGCCGCGACCGAAGCGGACATCGAGAGCCTGCGCGCCCGGCCGTGCGCTCCGCCGGACGCGGCGCGCGCGCTTCTTGCGCTCGCCGAAGAGACGCTCGAGCACTGGGTCGAGGCACGTGGCGCCGTTCCCACCGGCGCGACCCGCGAAGGCTTTCGCCTGCTTGCGCTGCACCGCCAGGGCGCGCAGGACGACCCCAGCTTCAACGCCTGCCGGGAGACGTGCCGCGAAGCCGTCTATCACTACAATCTGGTGACGATGGACCCGGAATCGGGCGAGGCGCCGCGCCACGTGCGGCTGATGGCGATGGTGGTGATGCATCTGTTTCTGTTCGTGAGCGGCAAGCTCGAGAACGCGCGGCTCGGAGAGTTCTGCTGCTCCGCGCGTCCGCTGCACGCTCGCGCGAGCTGAAAAAACGAAAGGGAGAGACGAATCATGCCGAGCGTCCGCGGATGCAATCTGCCCGACGATCTTCTGTACGATGTCGACAACCACATCTGGTTCACCGAGCTGCCCGACGGCACGGTGCGCCTCGGCATGACGGCGGTGGCCGCCGCCATGGCGGGCCAGGTGGTGGCGGTGACGCCCAAGAAAGCGGGCCGCTCGGTCGATGCCGGGAAATCGTGCGCCACGATCGAAAGCGGTAAATGGGTCGGGCCGGCCAAAAGCGCAGCCGCCGGCGAGGTCGCGGCAGTCAATCCCGCGGTTGCCGCGAAACCGGGCCTCATCAACGAAGATCCTTACGGTGAAGGGTGGCTCGTCGCCATCAAGCCGTCCGATTGGGCGAGCGTGAAACCGACGCTCACGCCGGGCACCGAGGTCGCGGCCCGATACGAGGCGAAGATGCAGGCCGACGGCTTCCAGGGTTGTCAGTGACCGAATGGCGCGGTGGCGAGAGAGCGAGAGGAGAGCGAGACCGCCGCCGGTGAACGATTTGCTTATAAGCGCGTGGCATAAGAATACGGGAAAGCAGCCGGTATCATGGCCATTGGTGATTTTCGAGCGTTCGGCAGTGGGGCGGCCCCAGGCCGCCTGACCGCAGTCGGGAAAGAAACGATGGCAGTAGACGTAGACAAAGCGCTGCTCGCGAAAAGTGCAAGGCGCGCGAGCCGCTTCCTCAAGACCATCTCGAACGAGCACCGGCTGCTCGTGCTGTGCAACCTCGCCGATTCGGAAAAAACCGTGAGCGAGCTGGCGGCAATCCTTGGCATCAACCAGCCGACGCTCTCGCAGCAGCTGGCGCGGCTGCGGGCCGACGGCCTGGTCGCCACGCGCCGCAACGGCAAGTCGATCCATTATTCGCTGGCGAGCGACAGCGCGCGCGAGATGATCGACCTGCTGTACCAGCTTTTCTGTGCGCCTGCCGCGAAGCGAGCCGCCTCACAGGTCAAAGCGCGCGCCCGGCGGCGCGTTGCCGCCGGCGCTTTGCGCAGTCCGGCGCGCGCCGCCGCCTGACGCGACCCGTCCAAGCCAGTCTCTTTCCGGCGGGGCATCGACCTGCCGTCAACGCCCGGGGTACTGCGGCATCGGGCTCTGCGGATTTTTAGCCGGGGCATCGAACCGCTGGAGCGTGTTGACCTTGCGGTTTCGCTCGTTCCTGCGCCCGCAACGGTTGATGCAGATCAATCTGCGCCCCGCGGCCCCGGCGCAGACTTCGAGGCATCTAACTTCCGGGAGTGGCTCATGAACATCCGTTTATCGGTCCTGACGGGCATCGCGCTCCTCACGTGGAGCGCCGCGACCCTCGCGGCGGACGCCGCGCTGAACATCCAGTCCGTGAAAGGCCGGTTCGAAGACGTGAAGGAGAAGGTGGTCACGGCGATCGAAAGCCGCGGGCTGGTGCTCAATTACACGGCGCACATCGGGGCGATGCTGGAGCGCACCGGCAAGGACCTCGGAGCGAGTCGCCGCGTTTTCGAGCAAGCCGATGCATTCGAGTTCTGCAGCGCGGCGGTCTCCCGCCAGACCATGGAAGACGATCCGCACAACATCGGCTTTTGTCCCTACGTCATCAACGTGTACGTCCTGCCACAGGAGCCCGGTCGGGTTTACGTGAGCTACCGAAAGTTCCCGGCCTCGAAGCGCATGCGTCCCGCGGCGCGGCTCGTCGAAGCGATCGCGAAGGAAGCGCTCCGGTAGGCGCTTGCCGCGCCGCGCCGGGCTGCCGCCACAGATGCTCTGGTGAAATGATTCGGACACTGATTGACCCAGATCAATTTTTCGCCGCGACTGCGGCGCATAACGCAGGGCTCGTGTTGCCACGTGGCTACACACCATCCTTCGATGATCTCCTGCGTATACAAGATCGCGATCGTCACGGCGTTACTGTCCGGATGTGCCGCGGTGGGGCCGGATTACGTCGAGCCGCGGCTGGAGGTGCCTGGAGCGTGGTCGCGCGCTGCGGCAGGCGGAGGCTATACGCCATCCGATCGTGCAGCGCTCGCACACTGGTGGCGCGAGCTTGGCGACGCGACGCTCTCGGAGTTGATCCAGCAGGCACTCGAGCGCAGCAACGATCTGCGCAGCGCGCAGGCGCGCCTGCGCGAGGCCCGGGCGCGGCGAGCGCTTGCCGGCGCGAATCGCTTTCCAACGATCACGGCCTCGGCCGCGACCAGTCGTGCAAGAAGCAGCGCGGAAACGGGGGCCGGCAGAAACAGGACCAGCGAGCTTTACAGCGCCGGCTTCGACGCGAGCTGGGAGCCGGATGTCTTCGGCGGCGTGCGCCGCGGCGTTGAAGCTGCGCAGGCCGATCTCGAGAGCACCGAAGCGAACCTCTACGCAACGCAGGTGTCGCTCGCCGCCGAAGTCGCGCTCAACTACGTCGAGGTGCGTGCTTTTCAGGCGCGGCTGGCCATCGCACGCGACAATCTCGCGAGCCAGGCGGAAACCCTCCAGCTCACCGAGTGGCGCACCGAGGCGGGCCTTGCGACCTCGCTCGACATCGAGCAGGCGCGCGCCAACCGCGAGCAGACGCGGGCGCAGATTCCGACACTCGAAACAAGCCTTGCCGAAGCGCAGCATCGCATCGCGATCCTGCTCGGCCTCGCGCCGGGCGCGCTCGTCGCAAAGCTCTCGACGCCTGCGCCGATTCCACCGGTGCCCGATCGAGTGGCGATCGGCATCCCTGCGGACACGCTGCGTCAGCGCCCGGACCTCCGTGCGGCGGAGCGCAGGCTGGCCGCTGAAACGGCGCGTATCGGACAGGCCGCCGCCGCTCGCTACCCGAGCCTTGCGCTGAGCGGATCGATCGGCCTCGAAGCCCTGACGCTGCGCGCGCTCGGTGCGGGCAGTGCGCTTGGCCACGCGCTGATCGCGAGCGTCGGCGGCGTCATCTTCGACGGCGGGCGGCTGCGGCAACAGGTCGAGATCCAGAGTGCGGTCCAGGAGCAGGCGCTCGTCGAGTACCAGTCAGCGCTGCTGACCGCGCTCGAAGACGTCGAGAACGCGCTCGTCGCGCTCGCCATGAGCCGCGAGCGCGAAGCTGCTTTGACCGGCGCTACCGAAGCGGCTCGCAACGCCGCGCTGCTCGCGCGCGACCGCTACGCGAGCGGCCTCATCGATTTCCAGACGCTGCTCAATACCGAGCGCACGGTGCTCACGATCGAGGACAGCCTCGCGGCGACGCGCGCCGAGGCGGCGTCCGCACTGATACAGCTCTACAAAGCGCTGGGCGGCGGCTGGCCGGCGCGCACTCCGGTGCAGTGACAATGACGATCGATACAGAGAAGCCTGTTCCACCCGCGGCGCCCGACGCCGAGCTCGCCCGCGTGCTGGGCACCGATCGCCCCGCGTCTCTCACGCGGAAATACGCATGGCCGATCGTTGCCGCTGCCGTCATCGCGGTCGCAGCGGCGGGCTACCTGGTGCTGCGCAGTGGCGCGAAAAGCGACAGCCCCCTGTACCAGACCGCGGAAGTCGTGCGCGGCGACCTGGTGGTGACGGTATCGGCGACCGGGCATCTGCAGCCGACAAACCAGGTCGATGTGGGCAGCGAGCTCTCGGGCATCATCGAGACCGTGCTCGTCGACGACAACGATCGCGTGCGCAAAGGGCAGGTGCTCGCGCGCCTCGACATCTCCAAGCTTTCGGATCAGGTCAAGAAATCGAGCGCGGTGCTGCAGGCGGCGCAGGCGCAGGTCGCGCTGATGGAGGCGACCGTCGCCGAAGCGCGCGCGAGCCTTGCGCGGCTGCAGCACGTCGCTCAACTCTCCGGCGGCAAAGTGCCTTCGAAAACCGAGCTCGAAACCGCGGACGCATCGCTCAAGCGCGCGATCGCGAACGAGGCCAGCGCGCGCGCGACGGTGGTGCAGGCGCGCGCGACGCTCAAATCGGACGAAACCAATCTCTCGAAGGCGTCGATACGCTCGCCCATCGACGGCGTGGTGCTCGTGCGCAAAGTGAACGCGGGCCAGACCGTCGCCGCGTCGCTGCAGGCGCCGGTGCTCTTCACCATCGCCGAGGACCTCAAACAGATGGAGCTCCAGGTCGACGTCGACGAAGCCGATGTCGGAGCGGTGCGCGAAGCACAGGGCGCGACGTTCACCGTCGATGCCTATCCGAATCGCCGCTATCCGTCGCGCGTCTCGCGCGTGGGCTTCGGTTCGCAGACGAAGGAAAGCGTGATCTCGTATCTCACGCTGCTCGCGGTGGACAACGACGATCTCAGCCTGAGGCCGGGCATGACGGCCACCGCCGAGATCGCGACGCACCATCGCGAGAACGCGCTGCTGGTGCCCAACGCCGCGCTGCGGTTCTCTCCGCCGGCGCCTGCAAAAGCCGAGAAAAAAGACAAAGGCGGCATCGTCGGCACTCTCCTGCCTCGCCCGCCGCGAGGCACGCCGTCCCGGAACGCCGGGGCGGGGCAGGGCAAGGGCAGCGCGCAGCGCGTGTGGATACTGCAAGACGGGGCGGCTGTCGCGGTGCCGGTGACCGTGGGGGTGAGCGACGGACGACTGACCGAGATCGTTTCGGGCGCGCTGGAACCGGGCACGCAAGTGATCACCGACGTCGTGAGCGTTGCGAAATAATGGAAACGGGCGAGGGGCGCCACGCGCTCATCGAATTGCGCGGCGTCACCAAGACATACGGGCAAGGTCAGGCGGCATTCCAGGCGCTGCGCGGCGTCGACCTCATGATCGAGGAAGGCGAGTTCGCCGCGCTCATGGGGCCGAGCGGCTCCGGAAAATCGACGGTCATGAACATCCTCGGCTGCCTCGATACGCCCACTGCCGGCGCGTACCTCTTCCGCGGCGTGCACGTAGAGCATCTTGCCCGCAACCAGCGTGCGCTCCTGCGCCGGCATTACCTCGGCTTCGTATTCCAGGGTTTCAATCTGCTTGCGCGCACTTCCGCGCTCGAAAACGTCGAGCTGCCGCTGCTGTATCGAGGGCAGCCCGCCGTTGCGCGGCACGCGACCGCTGCGGCCGCGCTTGCCGCAGTAGGCCTCGCCGGTTGGGAGACGCACACGCCGGGCGAGCTTTCGGGCGGGCAGCAGCAGCGCGTCGCCATCGCGCGCGCCATCGTGACGCAGCCTGCGATCCTGCTCGCCGACGAGCCGACGGGCAATCTCGACACCAGAACGAGCCGCGAGATCATGGCGCTCCTCGCGACGCTCAACCGCGACCACGGCATTACCGTCCTCATGGTCACCCACGAAGCGGACGTCGCGCAGTACGCCATGCGCGTCATCCGCTTCGTGGACGGGCAGGTCGAATCGGACGTGGCACAGGAGGAGACCGCCTGATGCTCTGGAGCTCGCTCCTCCTTGCACTGCGGGAGATCCGTCGCAACCTTCTGCGCGCGGTGCTGACGATGCTCGGCATCGTGATCGGGGTCTCCGCCGTCATCACGATGGTGACGCTCGGGAACGGCGCGACGCGCTCGGTGCAGGACCAGATATCCAGCATCGGCACGAACGTCCTGATGATGCGGCCTGGACAGCGCATGGGACCGCCGGAAGGGGCGCCCAACTTCAAGCTCGCCGACGCCGAAGCGATCGCGGCGCAGGTGACGAGCGTGCGCGCCGTCGCGCCGGTGGCGACCAAGAGCACGACCGTGGTTCACCTGGCGCGGAACTGGACGACAGTCGTCACCGGAACGACCGGCGATTATTTCGTCGCAGGCAACTGGCGGCTGGCCGACGGCCGCACCTTCAGCGATTCCGAAGAGCGCGGCGGCAGGACCGTGTGCGTCATCGGAGAGACCGTGCGGCGCCAGCTCTTCGGCAGCCAGAATCCGGTGGGCGACGAGATCCGCATCAAGCAGTTCGCGTGCGAGATCGTCGGGCTGCTCGCGCCCAAAGGACAGTCGGCAATGGGCCGCGATCAGGACGACACGGTGCTCATGCCGCTGCGCGCGGTCCAGCGCCGGTTGACCGGCACCCAGGACGTGGGGAGCCTGCTCGTTTCGGTGCATGAAGGCGTGCCCATCGAGCAGGTGAAGGCGAGCATCACGCTCCTCATGCGCGAGCGCCGAAAGATATCGGACAACGAGGAAAACAACTTCAATGTGTTCGACACGCGACAGCTCGCGGAGGTTTTCACCGGGACGACGCGCGTCATGACGACGCTGCTCGGGGCCGTGGCCGCCGTGAGCCTGGTCGTGGGCGGCATCGGCATCATGAACATCATGCTGGTGTCGGTTACCGAGCGCACGCGGGAGATCGGCATCCGGCTCGCGATCGGGGCCCTCGAGCGCGAAGTGCTGCTGCAGTTTCTGATCGAAGCCGTGGTGCTCTCCTCGGCGGGCGGGCTGATCGGCGTGGCGCTTGCCGGCGTCGCGTCCATTGCGCTCGCGGAGGCGATGCAGGTGCCTTACATCTTCGACCCCGGCATCAATCTCCTGTCGTTCGGATTCTCCGCAGCGATCGGGGTGGTCTTCGGTTATTTCCCGGCACGCCGCGCGGCGCGGCTGGACCCGATCGAAGCGCTGCGGCGCGAGTAACAGACGACGGTGCTCCAAAGTCGTGTGATGCGTGTTCAGACCGGCCCGATTCAATGGCCCACCCTTCGACGAGGTCGTCGAACGACAGGACGCTGACGATCTCGCCGTTGTCGCCGGTCACGGCGATATTGCCCGGAGGCACTCGGACATGGGTTGACTCAAATCAATACGCGATCCTTTTGGAAGGCTATCGTGAGATCGTTGGGAGCAATGCCATTCGATTGAGGAAGGAGCAGAGTCATGAACACACTCTGGATCGTCGTCATCGGCGCACTGACCATCTATCTTGCCTACAACTTTTACGCCAAACGCATAGACCGGAACGTCATACAGGCCGACGCCAAGCGGGCGACGCCGGCCAAGATGTACATGGACGGCGTGGACTTCATGCCGACCAGCCGGAACATTCTGTTCGGCTATCACTTCAAGTCGATCGCGGCCGCCGGGCCGATCGTGGGACCCATCACCGCCGCAAATCTCTGGGGGTGGTCGCCCGCGCTGGCGTGGCTGATCCTGGGTGTCAGCTTCATCGGCTGGGTGAGCGACTACTCGGCCATCATGGTCGCGGTGCGCAACGACGGGAACAGCCTGTCGGCGATCGCGCACCGGCTCATCGCGCCCCGCACGCGCACCATCCTCTTCGTATTCATCTTCTTCTACCTGATGCTGCTGGCCGGCGCGTTCGTCGGGATCCTGGCGGCCATCCTGTCCGCGCGTCCGGACGTCCCGTTCGGCATCGTGATGCTCGCGTTGATGGGGCTCCTCGCCGGCCAGATGATGTACCGCTGGAAGATGGGGATCATGGGCGTCACGGTCCTCGTCGTCGCCCTGACGCTCGGCAGCATGGCGGCTGGACCGTTCGGCCAGCATCGCGACGAGAAGGGCGCGCTGGTGAACGGCCCGGTGGCGGCCGCGGTGGTATGGGTGAACGAGACGGTGGACGGCGTCACCGACCACAAGCCGCTCTTCGCGGTCGAGGACCCGACGCTGTCGGATCCGAGGATCCCGGCGCCCGGCAAGGACGGCGTGCGCCCGACCACCCCTGCATACGACTCGGCCACCGGCCTGCTCAGGACGTTGCCGAATTACCTCATGTGGACGGTGTTCCTGTTCGCCTTCAGCTACCTGGGGGCGAATCTGCCGATCTGGCGGTTCGCGCAGCCCGTTAACTACATCGGCTTCTGGATCATGCTGATAACCATCCTCCTCTCCGCATTGGGGATGGTTGTCGCGCCGCTCCTCGAAACGAAGGATGCGGCGGGCAATCTCATCGGCGCGTTCGCGCTCCCTGCGGTCAAGGACCTCGGGTTCGGGATCGAGGCGGGCAAGTCATGGCAGCCGCTGTGGCCCATGCTCTTCGTGACCATCGCGTGCGGCGCGATCTCGGGCTGGCACGCCCTCGTCGGCTCGATCGGGACCGCGCGGCAGCTCGAGTACGAGACGGACTGCCTGCCCGTCGGCGCCGGCGCGATGTTCGGCGAGAACGCCCTGGCGCTGCTGTCTCTCACGGCCGTGTCCATCGCCGGCGCCGGCGGGGGCGGCGGCCGCTTTGCGGTCGGAGTCGGCAAGCTCGTGTACGCCGGAACCTTCGGGCTCATCCCGGAGACTCTCGGCACCGCGCTCGGGTTCGGCACGTTCGTGATCATCGTGCTCACGGTCACCCAGCTGGTTTTCCGCGTGATGCGCGTGACGCTTACCGAGTGGGTCGGCGACGCCATTCCGCTCGTGCGCAACATGCACGTCGCGACCTTGATCTCGATGGTCCTCACGCTCGCGCTCGTACTGACCGGCACATGGGTCTACCTCTGGCAGATGTTCGGCGCGTCCAACCAGCTGATGGCGGCCCTCAGCCTTCTCGTGGTGGCGGTGTGGCTGAAGTCGGAGAAGCGCAACCCGACTTACGCCCTGGTGCCGATGATCTTCATGTACGTGACCACGCTGGCGGCGACCGCGGTCACGGCGCGCAACCTCTACGTGACGATCGCGGCGAACCCGAAGATGACGGCGCTGCCCGTGGCGGGTGCGTGGGCCATGATCGCGGTCTCCGCGCTCCTGTTCGTGGCTGCCGTCATCATCGGATGGGACGGGTACAAGGCTTACTTCCGTCACAGCGCGAAAATCGCGGCGCCTCCACCGCCGGCGGCGGTACCGCCCGCGGCCCATGCTTAGGTCCCCGCGTCGTGTCAGATGAGCGCGCGTTCGGCGAGGCCATGGACGGCTTCGAAGAAGTCGCGCGCGGGCTGCCGACAATCGGGAAGGCGGACATGAAGCTGGAAGTTAGGCTCTGCGCGCCGCACCGACAGCCGCACCACGGTCAGCCCGGCGCGCTGGTTCAGCGCCAGGAGCGCATCGGCGTTTGCAAGTGCCGCAGCGCTCGCGTGATGCACGACCACGTCGCCAGGCGCCGCGGGCTGCCGCCGCAGCCACTCCGGCGGCACGCGTGGAAGCGCATCGCGCCCGGACCAGCTCCCGGGATCGAGCGCTTCGAGCTCGAGCGCCGGGGTTCTGCGCAGCACGCCGCGGACGATGAGCGTGTCCCGCCGGCCGCGGAGCCGCGAGAGCGGCCACCACGGGAGATCGCGCGGCTCGAGGAAGACGACCAGCGTCACGCCGGTGAAGGGGGCCTTCGCGTCGCGGATCACCATCTCGACCGCGGTGGAGCCCAGCCAGCGAACCGTGGTGCGACCGCCGAGAACCGCCA
>Ga0105106_10002551_pt1 | contig 13086 bp, 9 predicted proteins | sample PPLLaktember2015_5_FD_79109 | JGI IMG/M metagenome (GOLD analysis project Ga0105106, IMG submission 79109) | Freshwater sediment microbial communities from Prairie Pothole Lake near Jamestown, North Dakota, USA - PPLs Lake P8 Core (1) Depth... | ecosystem: Environmental > Aquatic > Freshwater >...
CAGGTCGGGCGAATACACCGAATGACACGTCTGCATTCCTGCGCATGAGCACTCCCGTAGCGACCGCAACCCGGCTCGTCGGCAAGGTGGGTTCCAGCCTCGTCACCGATGAAGGTCGTGGCCTCGATCACGCGGCCGGGGGTCGCTGGGCCGAACAGATCGCGCAGTTGAAGCGTGCGGGCAAGGAAGTGGTGCTCGTATCATCCGGGGCGATTGCCGAGGGCATCAAGCGATTGGGCTGGACTACGCGCCCACGTGCCATGAACGAACTGCAGGCCGCGGCCGCCGTCGGACAGATGGGACTGGTACAGGCCTACGAGACGGGATTCGCCCGTTTCGGCCTGCACACCGCGCAGATCCTGCTCACGCACGAGGATCTCGCCGATCGCCGACGCTACCTCAATGCGCGCTCGACGCTCACCACGCTGCTCGCGCTCGACGTGATCCCGATCATCAACGAGAACGACACCGTGACCACCGAGGAGATCCGCGTCGGCGACAACGACACGCTGGGCGCCCTGGTCACCAACCTCATCGAAGCCGACGTGCTCGTGCTGCTCACCGATCAGCAGGGCCTGTACACGGCGGACCCGCGCAAGGAACCCGCGGCGACTCTGGTGAGCGAGGCGCGTGCCGGCGACCCGAGACTCGAAGCGATGGCGGGTGGCGCGGGCAGCGCCATCGGCCGTGGCGGAATGCTGACCAAGGTGCTGGCGGCCAAGCGCGCATCGCGCTCCGGCGCAGCCACGGTGATCGCCTGCGGGCGCGAGCCCGACGTGCTGACGCGGCTCGCGGCCGGCGAGACGATCGGCACATCCCTCATCGCCGAGACCCCGACGCTCGCCGCGCGCAAGCAATGGCTCGCCGACCACGTGCAGCTCGCGGGCCGACTGACACTCGATGCCGGCGCCGTGCGGGCGCTCGCGCACGAAGGCAAGAGCCTGCTCCCGATCGGCGTCGTCGCGGTCGCCGGCGCGTTCGACCGCGGCGAGATCGTCGGCTGTTTCGATGTCGAGGGCCGCGAGATCGCACGTGGCCTCGTCAACTACAGCGCGCAGGAGACGGCGCGGCTGCTGCGCAGGCCCTCGTCCGAGATCGAGTCGATTCTCGGGTACGTCGATGCGCCGGAGCTGATCCACCGCGACAATCTGGTGCTGCTCGGCTGACGGCCGCGCCACGCCGCCCGCGCCGCGCATCGGGCGCGCGGCAACGAACTGCCGGAGCTGCGGCGCGGCCAGCCGACGCCGACCGCCGCATCGACACGTCGGGGCGCCTGGCCTACACTCCCCCCGCGCAGGCATCGACCGCGCCCGCCCAGGCGCACGACGCCCGCGCGGGGTGACCGCTACCACTACCCCAGGGGAGATCGCATGGCACTGCTCGACCGCGTCAAGAACATCCTGCTCACGCCCAAGACGGAATGGCCGGTGATCGCGTCGGAGGCCGCGACCACGCAGTCGCTCTACACCGGCTACGTCCTGATTCTTGCCGCGATCGGTCCCGTCGCGATGGCGCTGCGCGGCGGCATGTTCGGCCTCACCACCGGCATCTTCAGTTACGTCGTCGGGCTTGCGATCACCTATGCGCTCGCGTTCATCGTCGACGCGCTGGCGCCGACGTTCGGCGGCGAAAAGAACTTCGTGCAGTCGCTGAAGCTCGTTGCCTACAGCTATACCGCCGCCTGGATCGCCGGCATCGCCCAGCTGCTCGGAGGAATCGGGGGCATCATCGGGCTGCTTGCCGCCATCTATTCCTTTTACACCTTGTACCTCGGCGTACCCGTGCTGAAGAAGTGTCCGCCGGAGAAGGCGGTCGGCTACACGATCGTCGTCGTGCTCTGCGGAATCGTGCTCGGCCTCGTGCTGGGCGGCGTGTTGATGTCGGCGATCCTGGGCGGCGGCATGATGGGCGGTATGGCACTCACGCGCTGACGCTGCGGCGGGGGGCGGCGGACCCACGGTCCGCCGCGACGGGAACGCAGCATGCTGCGTCGCCGTTCAGTCGCCCGACTGCACCGAAGGGTCCGCGTAGGAGTCCGGCATCATCGGGTGCGGAAACCCGTACAGACGCTCGCGGCGCGTCTGAGGGCGCGTGTGCAGATAGCGCTCGAGCTCGGTCAGCCCCCGTCGATAGACCTCGCGCTTGAATTCGATGACGCCCTCGAGCGGCACCCAGTACTCGTGCCACCGCCAGGCGTCGAATTCCGGGCGGTCCGAAGCACGCAGGCTGACGTCGCTGTCACGACCGACAAGCCGGAGCAGATACCAGATCTGCTTCTGCCCGCGGTAGCTGCCACGCCACTCGCGCTTCACCCAGTGCTGCGGCACCTCGTAACGCAGCCAGTCACGCGTGCGTCCCAGGATCCTGACGTGAGGCGGATGGAGCCCGACTTCCTCGTGCAGCTCCCGGAACATCGCCTGCTCGGGCGTCTCGCCGGGATTGATGCCGCCCTGTGGAAATTGCCACGAGTGTTCGCGGACCCGTTTACCCCAAAAAACCTGATTCCTGGCGTTGACGACGACAATGGCGACGTTCGGGCGATAACCGTCGCGGTCCAGCATCGCGGTCACCCCGAAAATTAAGTTGCAACAATTGTTCCACAGTTCGCAGATGTTGACCAGCGTGCCGCGTCGGGGCGCCCGGCGGCGCTAGCGACGCCGGGCGCGGTCGGACTTTTCACGCGGAACCGCCTCGACCGTGACGACGCGGTTGCGCCGCAGCAGCCGGAATTCGACGCGCCGGCCGATGGCAGCGGCGCCCAGCGCCCGCTGCAGTTCGTCGATCCCGGGCGTGGCCGCTCCGTCGATGGCGACGACGACGTCGCCGGGCGCAAGACCCGCCGCGGCCGCCGGGGAATCAGCCTCGACGACGTCGACGCGGACCCCCGAGTCGCACGCGAGACCGAAATGACGCGCCACGCGGCGCAGCACCGGAACCGTTTCTCCCCCGATGCCGAGCCATGCACGGCGCACACGCCCGTCGCGGATCAGCGCCACGGCGACGCGCTCGGCGGTCGCTGCGGGGATCGCAAAGCAGATCCCCTGCGCCGGCAGGATGACCGCGGTGTTCACGCCGATCACCTCGCCCCGCGCATCGACGAGCGGCCCGCCGGAATTGCCCGGATTGAGTGCGGCATCGGTCTGCAGGACGTTGTCGAGCAGGCGGCCCGTGCGAGTGCGCATCGATCGTCCGAGCGCGCTGACGATGCCGGCGGTCACGGTGTGCTGGAAGCCATACGGGCTGCCGATCGCGATCGCAATCTGCCCGACAAGGACCTCGGCGGAATCGCCCAGGCGGCACCAGGCGAGATCGGTCGCAGCCACCTTGAGTACGGCCAGATCGGAGTCCGGGTCGTCGCCGACGATGTCGGCGGGCACACTCCGCCCGTCCGGAAGCGTGACCTCGACCGCATTCGCGTCGCCGGCCACGTGGCTGTTGGTTAACAGGTACCCATCGGGCGTGATCAGGAAGCCCGAGCCGGCGCCTTCGCCGCCGGCGCGGCCCCGGCCGGTTCGCTCGACCCGGATGTGGGCGACCGCCGGGGCAACGCGGGCGACGGACCGGGTCACCGCCGCCGAATAGGCGTCGAGAAGCCCGCGATCGCCGTCGGGCAGCGATGGAACGGCATTGGGGACGGCGGACTCGTCGTCCGCGGGCCGCCAGGGCGTGTCGGGGCTGTCGAGAAGGGGCACATCGCGCCAGATGGCTGCGGCCCGCGGGGAAATCAACCACTGCGGCGGTGAAGGCTCCCCCTTCCGACGGGCATGCCCACGACCGAACCCTCGCGTGGCCTCCCGCCGGTTCCCGGGTACCGTCCCGATTCATGGCGCCGGCCCGGCGCCGCCGCCTGTTGACGGCGTGTTCCGGCGTGCGCCCGCTGCCGCAACGCCCGATTCCGACGGCGCAGAGGGCTTCCCTCCAGCGCTCTTGCGCGGCGTCAAACGGTGATGCGAAGGGACGCGCGAAGATGTCGATGGGAAATCGCGGCTGAAGTGGAATGCCGCGTCCCGTCGAATTACAGGAGTTTCGATGAGCCAGCCGAGATACATCTACCCATTCGAAGAAGGCGACGGCCGCGACAAGATGCGGCTGGGCGGGAAGGGGGCGAACCTGTGCACGATGATGCAGATCGGCCTCGACGTTCCGCCGGGATTCGTCATCACGACCGACGCCTGTCTTGCGTATCTCGACGCCCAGGCGTTGCCCCCCGGCCTGATGGCCGAGGTCCGCGCCAGCGTGGCCGCGCTCGAACGCAAGACCGGCAAGGGCTTCGGCAACGCCGCGAATCCGCTGCTCGTTTCCGTCCGTTCCGGCTCCGCGATGTCGATGCCGGGGATGATGGACACGATCCTCAATCTCGGGCTCAACCCCGCGACGCTGCAGGGATTGATCGCGCAGACGGGCAATCCCCGCTTCGCATATGACGCGTGGCGGCGTTTCGTGCAGCTGTTCGGGAAGATCGCGATGGGCGTCCCCGATGACGCCTTCGACGCGGCGATGGTCACGCTCAAGAAGAAGACCGGTGCCACGCAGGACGTCGATCTTTCCGCCGACGCGCTCTCGATGCTCGCTGACGATTTCCTCGCGCTCTATGTGGCGCACACCGGTAGCCCGTTTCCGGCCGACCCCTACGAGCAGCTCGAGCTCGCGATTGCCGCGGTGTTCCGATCCTGGAACGGCAAGCGCGCGATCGACTACCGCCGGCAGTTCCGGATCACGCCGGCAATGGCGAACGGCACCGCCGTCAATGTCTGCACGATGGTGTTCGGCAACATGGGCGAGGATTCGGCCACCGGCGTCGGCTTCACCCGCAATCCCGCCACCGGCGAGAACGCGATCTACGGCGAATACCTGACCAACGCCCAGGGCGAGGACGTCGTCGCCGGGATCCGCACACCCAAGCCGATCGCGGCGATGGCGCAGGAGATGCCGGATCTGCATTCGCAGCTCGTCGCGCTGCGCGACCGGCTGGAGGCGCACTACCACGAAGTCCAGGACTTCGAGTTCACGATCGAGAAGGGCCGCCTCTACTGCCTGCAGACCCGCAACGGCAAGATGAACGCGCGGGCGATGGTGCGCACATCGGTGGAGATGGCGCAGGAGGGCCTGGTGACGATGGCCCAGGCGCTGCTGCGGATCAATCCGATGCTGCTCGAGCAGCTGCTGGTCCCGACGCTCGCGCCGGGTCACGCGCGCAAGGCACTGGCCCAGGGGTTGCCCGCTTCGCCGGGTGCGGCGTCCGGCAGGATCGTCTTCGACGCGGACACGGCCGAGCAGCGCGCCAAAGAGGGCGAGAAAGTGATCCTCGTGCGCGAGGAAACCAAGCCCGAGGACATCCACGGCTTCTTCGCGGCGGAGGGCATCCTGACCAGCCGCGGCGGCAAGACCTCGCATGCGGCCGTCGTCGCGCGCGGCATGGGCAAGCCCTGCGTCTCGGGCTGCGAAGCGATCCACATCGACGTCCGGGCACGGCACGCCGAAGTCGGCGGCACCGTGCTGCGCGAAGGAGACATCATCACGCTCGACGGCACCACGGGCAACGTCTATCCGGGCAAGATCCCGACCGTCGAGGCCGAGTTCTTCCCGGAGCTGGTTACCCTGCTCGAGTGGGCCGACGCCAATGCGCGGCTGCGGGTCAAGGCGAACGCCGACACGCCGGCCGACGCGGTGCGCGCCCGCAAGTACGGCGCAAAAGGGATCGGCCTCGCCCGCACCGAGCGGATGTTCAACGACCCGGCGCGACTGCCGATCGTCCAGGAAATGATCCTTGCCGACACCCCGGAGGCGCGAAAGTCGGCGCTCGACCGGCTGCTGCCGATCCAGCGTGGCGACTTCAAGGGGATCTTCACGGCGATGGCCGGCCTGCCCGTCACGGTACGCCTGCTCGATCCGCCGATGCACGAGTTCCTGCCGACCGCCGCGCAGCTCGAATACGAGATCAGCCACCTGCGCACGCTGCCGCGTATGGGGCGGTCGATCGCGGACCTTCCCGAGACGCTCAGGCTCATCGATCCGGAATTGCCGCGCGACTATGTCGACAGCCTGGGCAAGCTCGGGCAGAGCCTTGCCGAGTACCGCGAATCGAAGCGCGACGATGCCGCGCTCGTACGCCGCGAGGCGATGCTGAAGAAGGTGCACCAGCTCACCGAGGTCAATCCGATGCTCGGCCACCGCGGCGTCCGGCTCGGCATGACGTACCCCGAGATCTACGAGATGCAGATCCGCGCGATCATGGAAGCTGCGGCCGAGTGCATGCTGGAAGGCATCGATGCACGGCCGGAGATCATGGTGCCGCAAGTCGCCACGGCGGAAGAGCTCAAGCGCGTGCGCGCGATCGTCGATGCGGTCCGCGCCGAGATCGAGCAGCGACATGGAGTCAGGCTCCACTTCAACTTCGGCTCGATGGTCGAGGTGGTGCGCGCCTGCCTGCGCGCCGCACGGCTGGCGGAGATCGCCGAGTTCTTCTCGTTCGGCACGAACGATCTCTCGCAGGCGACGTTCTCGTTCTCGCGCGAGGACGCCGAGAACAAGTTCCTGCCCTTCTACATCGAGACGGGCATCCTGCGCGACAATCCTTTCGAGGTGCTCGACATCTATGGCGTCGGGGAGCTGATGAAGCTCGCGGTCGAATGGGGCCGCGCAGCGCGGCCCGATCTCGAAATCGGCATCTGCGGCGAGCACGGCGGCCACCCGGACTCGGTCCGATTTTGTCACGACATCGGCCTCGACTATGTCTCGTGCTCGGCCCCCCGGGTGCCGATCGCGCGGCTCGCCGCCGCACAGGCGAAGCTGCGCGTGACCGGCGCGAAGGCGGCCGCATGACCGGCCGACCGACGCACGGCGGTGGCTCGTGCGGCACGCGCGAAGGACGCGCTCCACGGGCAGCGTGAACCGCGCCTGAAGCACCACCCTCCTCCGCCGGCGGGGTCATCCGCGGAGCACAACCGGGTGGACGAAAGCAATGCCGCGACCGGCGCAGGCCCTGCGCGCCGGCGGCCGGCAGAAAGGCCAGCGATGGTTGCGCCACGCACTTCTTCCGCTTCATCGTCGCGACTTGCCGCCGCGATCGACCCGGGCAAACCCGCCCGGCGACCCTCCCGCCCGGCGCCCGCACTCGTGCGTGCCTTTCCGGCGTCCAATCAGACTCCACCCGATCCGGAATTCATCCGCGACTCCTACAGCTCGACGGCGTTGGCGGAGATCATCGATCGATCCGTCCACGGGGCGATGGCGCGGTTCACCGCCGGGCTGTCGCCGATGGCGCTCGCCAGCGCGTACCTCGACTGGGCGGCGCACCTGGCCTTCTCGCCGGGCAAGCAGGCGCGCCTGGCCGAGAAGGCGGTCAAGAAATACCTGCGGCTCGTCAACTATGCGACTCGGCGCGCGTTCTCGCCGGACTACAGCGAGCCCTGCATCGAGCCGCTGCCGCAGGACCGGCGTTTCCTTGCCAGGGCCTGGCAGAACGAGCCTTGGAATCTCATGTGGCAGGGCTTTCTGCTGCAGCAGCAGTGGCTGTTCAATGCGACGACCGGCGTGCGCGGCGTCACGCCCAAGCACGAGAACATGGTGGCCTTCGGCGCCCGGCAGTGGTTCGACATGTTCTCGCCGTCTAATTTCCTGCCGACCAATCCGGAAGTGCTCGAGCGCACGTTCCTCGAAGGCGGAATGAACTTCATCCGCGGCATGCAGAACGCACTCGAGGACTGGGACCGCGCGGCGCGCGGCCGGCCGCCCGTCGGCGCGGAAAACTTCGAGGTCGGACGCAACGTCGCCATCACGCCGGGCAAGGTCGTCTACCGCAACCGGCTCATCGAGCTGATCCAGTACACGTCCGCAGGCCCGAAGGTGCACCCCGAGCCGGTGCTCGTCGTGCCTGCGTGGATCATGAAGTACTACATTCTCGACCTCTCCCCACAGAACTCACTGGTCCGCTACCTGACCGAGCAGGGACACACGGTGTTCATGATCTCCTGGCTCAATCCGGGCCCCGTCGATCGCGCCCTCTCGCTCGAAGACTATCGCCGGCTGGGCGTGATGGATGCGCTCGACGCGGTGACGTCGATCGTACCGGACAGGAAAGTTCATGCCACCGGCTACTGCCTGGGTGGCACATTGCTCGCGATCGCGGCTGCCGCGATGGCCCGCGACGGCGACGCCCGCCTCGCATCGCTGTCCTTTTTCGCGGCGCAGACGGACTTCACCGAGCCCGGCGAGCTGATGCTGTTCATCGACGAGAGCCAGGTGGCGTTCCTCGAGGACGTGATGTGGGAACAGGGTTTTCTCGATTCCCGTCAGATGGCGGGCGCATTTCAGACGCTGCGTTCGAACGATCTCGTGTGGTCGCGGGTGGTACGCGAGTACATGCTAGGCGAGCGCGCGCTGATGACGGACCTGATGGCGTGGAACGCCGACGCCACACGGATGCCGTACCGGATGCACACCGACTACCTGCGCCAGCTCTTTCTCGGCAACGATCTTGCCGCGGGCCGATTCCGTGCCGGCGGCCGGCCGGTAGCGCTCAACGATCTCCAGCTACCGATATTCGTCGTCGGCACGGAAGCGGATCACATCGCGCCGTGGCGCTCCGTGTACAAGCTGCACCTGTTCAGCGACACCGACGTCACCTTCGTGCTGACCAGCGGCGGCCACAACGCGGGAATCGTGTCCGAGCCCGGGCATCCGCGCCGCCACTATCGCGTGGCGACGACGCCGGGCAGCGGCAACTACGTCGACCCGGACCAGTGGGTCGGGGCGGCAACGCTAAAGGACGGCTCGTGGTGGCCGGAGTGGTCGGCATGGCTTGCCGCGCGGTCGGGCAAACCGTCGGCTCCGCCGCCCATGGGGGCGCCGGAGCGGGGCTACGCGCCGATATGCGACGCGCCCGGTACGTACGTTCGCATGCAGTGAACCGCTACGTGGCGGTGACGATGGCAAGCAGCGCCGCGCCGTAGCGCTCGAGCTTGCGCGCGCCGATACCTGCGATCGCGGCGAGCGCGCCGAGGTCGCGCGGCCCGCGGCGCGCGATGTCCGCCAGCGTGCTGTCGTGGAGGATCACGTAGGCCGGGACCGCCTGTGCGCGCGCTTCCGCCAACCGCCACGCCTTGAGTCGCTGCAGCAGATCCGCCGCCGCCGGCGCCAAATCGCCGCCCGCGTCGCCGCGCGCCCGGCGCGCCTTGCGCTCGCGCTGCACGGACCGGCGCATCTCGACGCCGACGTCGCCCTTCAGGACGGCGCGGCTCGCTGCCGCGAGCTTGAGCGCACCGTGCGCCTCGTGCTCCACTCGCGCATAGCCCAGCGCCACGAGCTGGCGGAACACACCGCGCCACGCGCGCTCGTCCAGTCCGGCGCCCACGCCGAACACCCCGAGCTTGTCGTGGTCCCAGCGCAGCACGCGCTCGCTCGCGGTGCCGCGCAGAACGTCGATCAGGTGCACGGCGCCGAAACGCTGGCCGGTGCGGTAGATCGCGGACAGCGCCTTGCGCGCGGCGTCCGTCGCGTCCCAGGTTTCCGGCGGCTCGAGGCAGGTGTCGCAGTTGCCGCAAGGGCCGCTCGTCTCGCCGAAGTAGTCGAGCAGACGCACGCGGCGGCAGCCTGCCGTCTCGCACAGCCCGAGCAACGCGTCGAGCTTCGCCATCGACACGCGCTTGTACGCTTCGCCCGCGTCCGACTGCTCGATCAGGCGCTTCTGCTGGACGAGGTCGGCGAGACCGTAGGTCATCCAAGCATCGGCGGGCAGTCCGTCGCGGCCCGCGCGGCCGGTCTCCTGATAATAGCCCTCGATGCTCTTCGGCAGATCGAGGTGCGCCACGAAGCGGACTTCGGGCTTGTCGATGCCCATGCCGAACGCGATCGTGGCGACGATGACGATGCCGTCCTCGTGCTGGAAGCGCGTCTGGTTCGCGGCGCGTGTCGCCGCGTTCATGCCGGCGTGATACGGCAGCGCGCGCACGCCCTTGCCGACGAGCCAGGCCGCGGTCTCGTCCACCTTGCGCCGCGACAGGCAGTAGACGATGCCCGCATCGGAGGGATGCTCGTCGCGGATGAAGGCAAGCAGCTGGGCGCGCGCGTCGTCCTTGTCGACGATCGTGTAACGGATGTTCGGCCGATCGAAGCTGCCGACGAACACCCGCGCTTCGGCCAGCGCGAGCTGCGCGACGATCTCGCGGCGTGTCAGCGGATCGGCAGTCGCCGTGAGCGCAATCCGCGGCACGCCGGGAAAACGCTGATGCAGCAACGAAAGCTGCAGGTACTCGGGCCGGAAATCGTGGCCCCACTGCGACACGCAGTGCGCTTCATCGATCGCGAAGAGCGCAAGCCGGGAGCTCGCGAGGAGATCGAGACAGCGCGTCGTCACGAGCCGCTCCGGCGCGACGTAGAGAAGGTCGAGCTCACCCGCGACAAGCGCGCGCTCGACCGCCGCCGCCGTGGCAGCATCGAGCGTCGAATTGAGGAACGCCGCACGTACGCCGAGCTGCCTCAGCGCGGCGACCTGGTCCTGCATCAGCGCGATCAGCGGCGAGACGACGATGCCGGTGCCCTCGCGCAGCAGCGACGGGATCTGGTAGCACAGGGACTTTCCGCCACCCGTGGGCATCAACACCAGCGCGTCGCCGCCGCCGGCGACGTGGTCGACGATTTCGGCCTGGGAGCCGCGAAACGACGCGTGACCGAATGTCTCGCGCAGCACCGCCAGGGCGCGCAATGAGGAAGGAAAGGAGGCGGCAGTCATCGCGGTGGCGGAAGGCAGCGCATTGTGCCGCAAGCGCGGGCAGTATCGCGAACCGCTGCGCCGTGCGCCATCGGACGCAGGACCGACACGGGTGGCGACCTGGATCCCTTGAGGCGACGCCGCGCGCCGGCGTTGTCGCCCCCGTCTCGATGCGCGGCAGCCGGAGCGGTGCTACTCTACCGGACGCTGGCAGCGTGCAGTGCCGTGTCGAGTGAAGGTTAGTGGATGCGAAAGATTGTCGTGGGCGCTCTGATCGGTCTCGGCGTGGTCGCCGGCACGATCTGGGTGAGCGACCAGGTGACACTGGAAGGCGAGCGCACCGTCTACTTGGTGGAATGCAGGGACGGCCAATGGGAAGAACTGCGCTGCACCGGAAAGCTCGTCGCCGGGCCGCAGCACCGGTTCCGCGCAAGCCGGTCGCGCCAGGAAGTGCTGTTCTGGGTCCCGGGTTCGAAGGAGCCGTCCGGAAAGTACACCGACTGCCACGTGAAGGACCGCGGCAACTGGACGTGCAACACGCGCGTCGATCAGAAGCCGGCGATCGCCTACGAAATGGTGGACGACAGGCCCACGCGCGGCGGCACCGGACTGACGCAGCCTTTCCATGCGATCCAGAAGTGGAAATGGTGGGTGCTGAGGGCTGGCATCCCCGCGTTTTCGGAAGCCAGTTACTAGCGCCCTCGGCGCCGCCCCGCCCCCCCCCCTGATACGGCACACACCGAAGTGCACGTTCTGCCGCCGACTCCGCACCGCTGCCGCATGACCCCGTCGCGCGCACCGCGACGACGCGGCCTCGATGCAGACGTCCCGATCCGTGCCGCGCATGGAGGACGGTCATGCGGCTGATCCTCGCATCGCGATTCCCCCCTGCTGTCGATCCCTGCGCCCTGCGGGTCGCGCTGGCCGTGCTGCTGGCCGCGGCGACGTCGCTCGCGAGTGCGACGCCGCCCGCCGAGCCCGTGCTCGGCGACGCGCCGATCCGCTACGAATCGCAGGACACGTCGGGCTGGAGCGCCGTCCCCAAGGCGGGCAAGACGCGCGACGCCGTCGTCCTCCTGTACAGCGACGTTTACACGCCGGGCAGCGCGGTGCCGTTGCTGTGGTCCGGATCGGTCACCGGCTGCATACCGGGCAGCACGAACCTCGACCATCAGCAGGCGACCATCGACCGGGTCAACTATTACCGGGCGCTAGTCAATCTGCCGCCCGTGTCGGTGCTGACGGGAACGCCCACCGCGCAAAGCCAGGGGGCCGCGCTGATGTCCTCGGCGAACAACGCCCTGTCGCACACGCCGCCGCCGAACTGGCTCTGCTACACCGCCGACGGTGCGGCCGGAGCGTCGAAGTCGAACATCGCGCTCGGCCGTGCGGGACCGGGCGCCATCGACCTCTACGTCGACGACCCCGGCGCCGGCAATGCCGCCGCGGGGCACCGGCGCTGGATCCTGTTCCCGCCGCGTGCGGCGATGGCCACCGGCCGGATTTGTTCCGTACCAGAACCTGCCTGCGACGTCGAACCGCTGGTCGTTCTCGTATCCGAACGCCGATTTCAGCAACGCGACGGTGACGGTCGTGGGTCCGGGCGGACCGGTGCCGGTGACGATGGAAACGCTGGCGATGGGCTACGGCGACAACACGATCGTATTCCGGCCTGCCGGCATCTCCTACGCGAAGCCGGTCGCCGACAGGAGCTACACCGTCACGGTCAGCGGCATGAACGGGCCGGGTGTGCCACCGACGATCCAGTACGCGGTGACGATCATCGATCCGGCAACCGCGGGCCCGCCGTCGACGACCGCCACCGTCGTCGAGTACTACTGGGCGACGCGCGACCACTACTTCATCACGTCGGCGCCGGCCGAAATCGCGGCCCTCGACGCCGCGCCGCCGGGCGGATGGGTGCGCACGGGGCGCACGTTCAAGACCTTTCCGACCGCGCAGGCCGGCACCTCACCGGTCTGCCGGTTCTATCTGCCCCCGCAGTTCGGCGACTCGCATTTCTACGGTCGGAGCACCGCCGAATGCGACGGCACGCACGCGAACAATCCAGGGTACTTCTATGAATCGCCGGCGGTGATGTTCATGTTCCTGCCCGTGCTCGGCAGGTGTCCGCAGGGAACCGTCCCCGTCTACCGCGTCTTCGACGGGCGGACCGACGCCAATCACCGCTACATGATCGAGCGCAGCGTGCGCGATCAGATGGTCACCCAGGGCTGGATCGCCGAGGGCGACGGGCCGGACTTCGTCGTGATGTGCGCCCCGCCCTAGCCCCGCCTCGGCCCTGCCCTAACAGGCTGTTGAAATTCGTTGCGTTTCGGTCGCACTTTTTAGGCGAGACGAGGTCGATGTCGTAGTCA
>Ga0105106_10002553_pt1 | contig 13074 bp, 10 predicted proteins | sample PPLLaktember2015_5_FD_79109 | JGI IMG/M metagenome (GOLD analysis project Ga0105106, IMG submission 79109) | Freshwater sediment microbial communities from Prairie Pothole Lake near Jamestown, North Dakota, USA - PPLs Lake P8 Core (1) Depth... | ecosystem: Environmental > Aquatic > Freshwater >...
AACACGCGCACATGTGGGATTTGTAAAGTGTCAAATTCCTGGATGGCATGTGCGCGTCCCACTGCCGGGGACATATCATGGTTGCCGACCAGCAAAAACGTTGGGATACCCGCCTGCGAGAGCCGGATGATTCGTCGACCCCACTCACGCTGAAAGGTGGGAGCGGGTGAACGGTCCTTGTAGGCATCGCCCGCAAAGATGACCAGGTCCACTTTTTCGGAGATGGCCGCATCCACGATGGTATCCAGCGACTTCAGGAAATCCAATACGCGCAGGGGCAATCCCGTCTGCGGATCGTGGCGGCCGTAGTTGGCCATGTCTATGTGAGCGTCGGCGAAGTGAAGGAGTCTCATAAAAAGTAAATCCCGTTGGTTGAGTAGCCCCATGTTCGTCGGGGCGTATCGAAACCAACAATAACAATGATACTTGAAATGGGTGGTCTCCCCGGCCCGCCATGGCCCGGGGCGGGCGATATGCCCTCCGTAACAAGCGCTTCGGGCTACTCGACCACCGATAATTTAAGGTTGCAACCCCAAATCTTGCAGCGCCTGCACCGCAGGCGGCCAGTTGGGATGGACTTTGAGCGCGGCGCGGTAGTCCTTGATAGCAGACTGGGTGTCTCCGGCCATGTAATAAGCCCGTCCGCGCCAGATCAGGCTCTCTTCCAGCACCGGCTCGCTGATGGTATCTTCCAACGTGGTCGTTGCCAGATTGATCACATCAGAGAAGCGATTGCTGTAGTAGTAGGCAAAATAGGGCCCGGTCTGGTACCACATCATGCGGTAGGGACGGATGCTGTCATCGCCAGAGAGACCCGCATAGAGTTGAAAGGCAAAATCGTATGCGTACGTCGCGTCCCCATACTGACGCAGGGCAACGTGACTGGTACCCATATTGAAGTAAGCAAAAAAACGGTCGATGCCGCTCAAGCGTTGGCTCTCCGCTTCTGCCACTTGTAGCGCATAACGTGCAGCGCCATCGGGGTCAGATAGCCGGCCAAGCAAGGTCAGGACTTCATTTTCGTGCTCAGAAGGATAGACAACAACAAACACGTAGTTGAAGGAACGCCAGCCTTCCATGAATTCATCGTAGGGAATGGGAAAATTCGGTCCATCCAGATAAGTATCCTGGGCGATGACCACGCCATTTGTGTCATCATAGCCGGTGACGAACTGATAATGTCCCATCCAACCCATTTTGCCGGTGTAATCGCGTTCGTAATAACCTTTCTCAGCTACCACAGGGAACCCGGCAGAGACTAGGCGCTTGAGCGTATCGATGTCACCACCATAACGCATAATAGACCCCAGGCCTGGCACATTGTCGGTCACGAAATCCTGTAGCTCATAAGGCATCACGTTCTTGTCTTTATCGCTGGGTTTGATGGCTTTGCCGATCACGTCGCGATTCCCTTCCCAGCCCCAATAAGTCAGCGCCATGGAGAAGTTGGCCGGTCCGCAATAGTTCCAGCGGTTGTGCTGGTCTTCGTATTTGACTCCGTCCAATTTAACGGTGGCAGGTAGAGGCGTGGAGGTAACCGTTGGTATGGGCGTGGGACCGGCGTCAGGGGTGGCCGTCCCCAAAGGGGATGTTATTGCTTCCGGGGTAAGTGTCAGCTCGTATTCGGCGCGTGTCGTCGCCACCACAGATTCGATGTCTACCTGACTATCGGGCTGGAAAACAGCCTCATCCGGCGGGTTGAAGAAGTAGGCGATACGTGTGCGCAGGTTCTCAAGTCGCCAGGACAAACGAGAATGGACAGGGGGGAGGTAGTAGGTGCCAATCACCAGGAGCAGGGCGATAGGTAAAATCCAGATACGTCTAAAGTTTTTACGCATGGGAGGGATTATAAAGCAAAAGGGCGGCCTGATGGGCCGCCCTTATTTATGGCTAATTTACGCGTCTCTGACTTCGCCGTCGATCACATCGCCGTCACTCGGCGGCGGCGCTGACGGGCCGCCCTCTGCTTCGGGCTGTGGTTGTCCTTGCGCGTACAACTGCTGGCTGAGCGCATGGAAGGCCTGTTGGACTTCTTCAGAGAGTTGCTTGATGCGGCCAGCGTCATCGCCCTGGGCAGCCTGCTTGAGATCGTTGATCTTGCTCTCAATCGTTGAGCGTTCGGCAGCAGGCACTTTGTCGCCCAAATCCCTCAGAGTCTTTTCAGTCTGATAGGTCAACTGATCGGCGGTGTTGCGCACATCGATCAATTCGCGACGCTTCTTGTCTTCGGCCTCATGTTGGCGAGCTTCCTGTACCTTTTTCTCGATATCGTCCCTGCTCATATTCGTTGATGCTGTAATGGTCACTTTCTGCTCTTTGCCGGTGGCCTTATCTTTGGCGGTCACATTCAGAATACCATTGGCATCGATATCGAAGGTCACTTCTACCTGTGGGATACCACGTGGCGCCGGCGGGATGCCGTCCAGGCGAAAGCGGCCCAGGCTCATGTTGTCAGAAGCCATCGGGCGCTCACCCTGTAACACGTGGATATCCACAGCGGTCTGGTTGTCGGCAGCGGTCGAGTAAGTCTCGGTCTTGCGCACCGGGATGGTAGTATTACGCTCGATCATCACGGTCATGACTTCGCCCATCGTCTCGACGCCCAGCGATAGCGGGGTCACATCGAGCAACAGGATGTCCTTGACCTCGCCACCCAGCACACCACCCTGGATGGCTGCGCCGACTGCAACCACTTCATCGGGATTGACGCCTTTATGCGGTTCTTTGCCGTTGGTCAGCTTGCGCACCAGATCGTGGACCTGGGGCATGCGTGTCGAACCCCCGACCAAAACCACTTCGTCGAGTTCTTCCGCTTTCATGCCCGCATCCTTGAGCGCGGCCTCGAAGGGGGTCTTGCAGCGGTTGAGCAGATCTTCGGTCATTTGTTCGAATTTGGCGCGTGTCAGTTTCAACTGCAAGTGCTTTGGGCCAGACGCATCCGCAGTGACGTACGGCAGGTTGATTTCGGTCTCCATGACCGTCGAAAGTTCGACTTTGGCCTTTTCCGCCGCCTCGCGCAAACGCTGGAGCGCCTGGCGGTCGCTGCGCAGGTCAATGCCCTGGTCCTTCTTGAATTCGTCCGCCGCCCAATTGACGATCTTTTGGTCCCAGTCATCGCCGCCCAGGTGTGTGTCACCGTTGGTGGATTTTACTTCGATCACGCCCTCACCCACTTCCAAAATGGACACGTCGAACGTACCGCCGCCCAAATCGAAGACCAGGATGGTCTCGTTCTTTTTCTTGTCGAGGCCATAGGCCAGCGCGGAGGCAGTCGGCTCGTTGATGATGCGCATGACTTCCAGACCGGCGATCTTGCCCGCGTCTTTCGTAGCCTGACGCTGACTATCGTTAAAGTAAGCCGGGACGGTAATAACGGCTTGTTTGACCGTCTCACCCAGGTATGCTTCGGCATCCGTCTTGAGTTTGCCTAACACCATGGCTGAGATTTCCTGTGGGCTATACTCGCGCCCGGTCACCGGCACTTTCACCTTGACGTCATCCGAGGTTCCTTTGACAACCTCAAAAGGAACCATCTTGCGTTCCACCTCGGTCTCTTCGTAACGGCGACCGATGAAACGCTTGATGGAATAAATTGTGTTTTCCGAGTTGACAACAGCCTGGCGCTTGGCGGTCTGGCCGACCATGCGCTCGCCGTTCTTGTTAAAGGCCACCACAGAGGGGCATAGACGCCCGCCTTCCGCGGTTGAAATTACAGTTGGCTGTCCGCCTTCCATAACGGCGACCACGCTGTTGGTGGTCCCCAGGTCAATTCCAATGATCTTTCCCATAGCATCGCTCCTACATTACAGTTTCTGTCTGGTATAGGATACCGCATGAGTGCAAGAATCTTGTTAACGCAATGTAGGATTTGCATCGAATTCTGCCCACCCTAGCCCCTCTCCCTGCTAGGGAGAGGGGGATTCCAGCAAGCTTACTTTCACCCAATCAAAAGCTAAAATAACAGGCGCTTCTTCGAAGGACCCAAGAGATAACCCCACTTTGCCGCCAGCCAGGCCGATGTGCTCCAGGTTCAATTTTCGGATCAGTTTGCCATTGATGTAAAGTTGCAGGATGTTTTCGTAGCAGTCCAGGCCTATTTCGTTGATGGCATTTCCGGTTGCAATCCGGTCAGATGTATCATTGAGGACAGGCATGTAACGGGCGATCCCCTCCGCTATCCATTGGCCGTAAAGCACGTTATAAGTGCTGTCAGTGGAGATGTTGAATTCGTACCAACCGGCCTGTTCTCCATAGTTACAAACCAATCCCATGGCATTCAAGTCGCTGCCCAGGCTTTCAACAAGGGTCTCGATGTGGACACTATCATATTCATATGCGCCATAAATAGCATATAGCCAGGCATTTGGGCTATAAAGTTCAAAAGTCAATGTACTGTGGTTGTTTAGGATGTCTACTCGGCTGGGATCGCCAGAAGCATATAGAGTGGACCAGTACACCGGCGTAGTGTCGAACTCTTCTGTGAAGAATATTTCAGGGGGGAGGAGGGTAGCCGTTGGAGATGGAACAGTGGTTGGGGTAACGGTAGCCGGTACGGTTGTCGGGATGATGCGAGTGGCAGTAGCTTCAGGAGCAGGTGAAGGTTCGGAAGTCACGCCCTGGCCCTCTGAAGGGGACAGGCAAGCGGTCAGGAGAAAAAGTCCAATTAAAAGCAGTTTTTTCATGGTAGTTAATGTAGACCCTAAAGGTTTTAGAAACCTTTAGGGTCTATTCAAGTGGAGATGGCGGGAATCGAACCCGCGTCCGAAAGATTCGCGCCGCGGAAATCTACGAGCGTAGCCGGTTGAAAATGGTCACGCAGGGCGCCTCAACTGGCGCGGACTTACCCTGAGTCAGCCGCTGGTCTTTCGCACGGATAGCGGCGTCAACGTGCGGCACTCCGCGTTTGTCTCGCCCGGGCCTGCTCCTGGCGGAGATTCGGGGCAGGTGGACGCGGCCTCATCTGTGGAGACCGACTGTTATGCTATCGCTTATGCAGCGAGGGGCATAGCAGCATAGGAAGTGCGATTGGCACTTGATTTTTTGCGCTGAGTTAACGAGTTCGGCGCCTCTCGGCTCGCATTCCGGGAACAGCCTCTCCCGTCGAAGCCTGTCATCCCCGTTTTGGGGACCTTCCCATGTTGGGAACTTTTTCCTTGCAAAGGAATGGCAAAATCCCGTTTTTGTATTATATCATGCAGATTCAGGATACAATAATGTGCTTGATTGAAAATGGTCTTTATGCTAGACTTTGAAAAAACGTCCAAGGGATGAGCTATGGCTGAAAAAATTCTAGTTATCGATGACGACCTTGATACCCTGCGCCTGGTTGGTTTGATGTTACAACGCCAGGGGTATCAAATTTCGGCTGCTACAAACGGGCAACAGGGGTTGGACAAAGCAATTGAGGAAAAACCCAACCTGATCCTATTGGACATTATGATGCCTGATATGGATGGGTACGAGGTAGCCCGTCGCCTGCGCAAAAACCCAGCAACAATCAATATTCCTATCTTGATGTTTACTGCGAAAACCCAACTCGATGACAAGGTAGCTGGGTTTGAAGTTGGGGCAGATGATTATCTAACCAAACCTACTCACCCTTCAGAGTTACAGTCGCATGTGAAAGCACTGTTGGCGCGTTCTGCAAAACCATCTGGGGAGTCAGTAGTCGATCAAGATCAGCAAACCGGCTATGTAGTTGGGTTGATTGCTGCGCGTGGCAGTATGGGCGTTTCAGCACTGGCATCCAATCTGGCAGCCAGCCTGTTCAAGAAGTTCCAAACAGATGTTATCCTGGCAGAACTAACGCCCGGACAAGGCAGCCTGGCGCTTGACCTGGGCGTCACAAACGAGAATGGGTTGGCAGATATACTGAGTATGGCGCCTGCAGAGATCACAAACGACAGTGTTTCCGATCAAATGGTTACGCATGCCGCCGGGTTTAAGGTGTTGGCAGCATCCAATCACCCGCGAGATTTTCAACTCATTAATCAAGTGACCCAATACGAGAATCTGGTTGCACGCATGGCAGCGTTGGGACAATTTGTCGTTCTGGACATCGGCATGGGCCTGCCACCGTTTGTGCAACGATTGCTGCCCAAGATTAATGAGCTTGTTGTCATGGTTGAGGGGGTTCCAAATACCATAAACCATACCCGCGCCCTGATCGATGATTTGATCGAGTTGGGTATAGACAAAAACCATATCGCCGTTGTTTTGAACAACCGCATTCGCTCCGAAAGTCAGCTAGCCTGGGCTGAAGTCCAGAAACAGTTGGGACACTCTATTGCAGCAACACTGACGCCTGCCCCTGAATTATTCCTGCAAGCCTCACGCCTGAAAACACCCGCTGTGCTTTGTCAGCCAGAGAGTCTAACGGCACAACAGATTGCCAAATTGGTAGAGCGGATCGCAGAGCATGAGACGCAAGAAAAAGAAAAATGACGCCCTTTCCCAGCCAGACTCTGACCAACATAGATTACGTTGTTGAGCTATTATACAAGGCCAAACGCGCGGTCGTTCTGACTGGAGCAGGAATCTCAACCCCATCGGGTATTCCCGATTTTCGTTCTGAGGGAACCGGCTTATGGTCCAGAGATGAACCGATGGAAGTAGCTTCGCTCAACACTTTCCGCACGGATCCGGAACGATTCTTTGTCTGGTTTCGCCCACTGGCAAACCTGATCTACAACGCAAAACCCAACCTCGCCCATATTGCGCTGGCCAGACTGGAAAAAGCCGGACGCATCCACAGCATCATTACACAAAATATCGATGCCTTGCATCAAAAGGCCGGTGCTAAAAACGTGATAGAAATGCACGGCACGTTACGTACGCTATCGTGTACGCAATGTTTTCATCAGGCTGAAGCACAAAATTATCTCAAAGCATTTGTCGAACAGGGTAAATTACCGCGCTGCTCTGGATGTGGTAGTTTGATGAAACCAAATGTGATCCTGTTTGGTGAGCAACTACCCCAACAGGCTTGGTGCGATGCCCAACGCGAAAGTCGTCAATGTGACCTGATGTTGGTAGCCGGCTCTTCATTGGAAGTTCTGCCGGTGGCCGGCTTGCCCATGCAAGCCATTGACCGTGGCGCACACCTGGTGATTTTGAACAATTCCACAACCTATCTTAATGTCCGTGCCGATGTGGTCATAAAAGAAGATGTAGAAGAAGTCCTCCCTGCAATTGCGGAGCAAGTACTCAATGGCTGAAATAAAAACAAAACGACTGGATAGTTATCTGCGCTTGATCGATATTTCCCGCGATCTTGCCTCTACGTTGGATCTTAACCAACTACTGGAGCGAATCGTTAAAGCAGCAGCTGACATCACGTTTGCCGAAGCTGCTTCTATCCTTTTGTACGATAACACTTCGCGGCAACTTTATTTTCAGGTTGCAACCAATCTCGATGAACCAACGATGCGCGGTCTGGTGGTTCCGCTGGATGGCAGCATCGCCGGGTGGATTGTAACCAACCGCAAACCCGTACGTATTGACGCTGTGCAAACAGACCCGCGTCACTTTGGCGATGTGGAACAGACGACCGGCATACCCACGCAGTCCATTCTGGGCATTCCTCTGATCACCAAAAACAAGGTCGTGGGAGTGCTGGAAGCCTTGAACAAGCGTGAAGGGCACTTTACGGCCAGCGACGAGAATTTGCTGACTGTATTGGGAGCACAAGCGGCGGTAGCGATTGAAAATGCGCGCCTGTTCCAACAATCGGACCTTATCTCTGAATTTGTACACGAACTGCGCACGCCATTGGCCTCGCTCAGCACCGCTACCTACCTGCTGTTGCGTCCTGAGATGTCTCGCGAACAGCAAGAACAAATTGTCAAAAACATACACAACGAAACCCTGCGTTTGAATTCTCTGGCTTCATCGTTCCTTGACCTGGCGCGGCTGGAATCAGGGCGCGTGCAATTCCACAAGTCTACATTCGATATTATGGATTTGCTGCATGAATGCAGGGATGTGGTCGCGTCCAAAGCTGAGGAAGACAACATCCAGATTCGTGTGATCGAACCAGACGGTCCTACCATGGTGGACGCTGATCGCAACAAAATCAAACAGATAATTTTGAATTTACTCAGTAACGCTCTCAAGTACAATCGCCCCAATGGCTCGGTAATCCTAAAAGCGGTATCCAGCGAAGGGCAAATGCAAATCTCCGTGCAAGATACTGGCATTGGTATCCCAGAAGATGCTGTGGGCCACCTCTTTGAGAAATTCTACCGCGTGCGTGATCACGAAACGAAAGCCACTGGCACAGGCCTTGGACTTTCCATCTGCAAACAGATCGTTCAAGGACACGGCGGCTCAATCGAAGTCAAGAGCCGGTTAGGGATAGGAACGAATATCCTCGTCAACCTGCCGCGCGTGAGCAAAACCGTGCCACGCTAAACGCGAAGCCCGTCCATTGAAATCGGACGGGCTTTTGTCTTCTATGGCTCGACCAACACCTTGAGCACGCCGGGCTGTGCAGCGCGTTCAAAAGCCTGCAAGGCCTCTCCCAGCTTGAATTCCGCCGCAATCAACACACTGGGGTCCACTTTCCCCTTTTCCATCAACCGCAAGGCCGGTCCAAACGGCCCGCAACGAGAACCGACGATATTGACTTCATCCACTACTATGGAGGAGAAATTGACCGACATCTCACCTTTGTAAGTGGATTTCATTACCAGCGTCCCACGCGGGCGAATGGCCTGCCTCGCTAAAGAAAAGCCGCCCGGTGACCCGGTAGCTTCCACCACCAAATCCCAGCGCCAGGGTTGCACATCTTCTTCCAGGATCAATTTAATCCCACGCTCAACCAATATTTTTTGCTGATGGGGATGTCGAGCGACCACGCGCAGGTCACAGCCAGTAAGCGCCAGAGACTGGGCAATCAACTGCCCCAACCTGCCCGCACCGATGACCAACACACGGTCCGTGGGCCGGATGTGCACCTGCTGCTGGATTTCGAGCGCGGCGGCCAAAGGTTCCGTGAAAACAGCCAGCTCGTCCGGCACTGAAGCGGGAACACGGTGGAGATTGGCAATTGGCAAAGTCGTGTATTCTGCGAACGTTCCATTGCGTTTGGTGATTCCTAAAACAGTGCGGCTTTCACAATGCGTTGACCGTCCACCAAGGCATTGTTCGCAATTTCCACAGATGACATTGATCTCACCCACCACGCGTTGTCCAACCCAGGCTGGATCGTCACACTCAACCACATCACCGACGAATTCATGCCCAATGATGCCCGTAAATGGATAATACCCTTTGACCAATTCAAGATCGGTGCTACAAACCCCGGCTTTGCGGATGCGGATAAGCGCCTCGCCGGGCCAGGCGGGTTCGGGCACCTCGCGTAAGTCAAGTTGCTGGTTTTCCAACCACAAGGCCTGCATAAGTCATCCTCTCTTACTCAGAAATAGCCCACCGGTCACGCCCGGTGTTTTTGGCCGCATAAAGCGCCATATCAGCGCGGTTCAGGAATTTCTGCCAGTTCTCTTCAGCGTGCCTGTATTCCGCTACGCCAATGCTGACTGTTATATGGGCCTTGCCAACAACTTCGATGTCTTTTTCTCTAATTATCTTGCACAGGCGTCCGGCCAATTCTGTTGCTCTTTGCAATTCAGTATTGGGCAAGACAATCAAAAATTCTTCCCCGCCATAACGACCAACCATATCCGACTCACGAACGCCTTCGCGCAGCATATTTGCCAACTGGAGCAACACCACATCGCCAACTGTATGTCCGTAGGTATCATTGATGTTCTTAAAATGATCGATATCCATCATCGATATAGACAGGGGAGTTTTATATCGTTCGGCGCGATGAGCTTCCTTCTGTAAGTTGTTGATGATCTGACGGCGATTCGGCAAATAAGTCAACGCATCGGTGTGCGAAACTTCATCAGCTTGTGCAAGGATGGCCTTTAACTCAATTTCCTTCACTCTGATGATGTGTTTTGCTTCTTCCAATTCTTGCCTGGCTTTTTGAAGTTCGTCCCTGAGACGCTGAATCTCATCATTCGCGTTGTCTGACAAGGTCCCCATCCTTTAGCGAGGGCCCTTTCGGCCGAATTGACGTTCTAACATATCCACAGAAAGGTGGATCATGGTTGGTCTGCCGTGCGGGCAGGTGCGCGGCGAATCGCAGTTTTCCAGGTCGGCCAACAGGGCGCGCTGCTCATCGCTGGAGAGCGTTTGCCCGGCCTTGACCGCCATCCGCTTACAGACACGAGCAGCAATACGCGCTTCGAGTTCTTCCTGCAACGGGCTTTCATCTTCTTCGAAATCTTCCACCAGAGCACGCAATGCCGATGATGCGTCACTGCCTGAGAACAGCGTCGGCATGGCGCGTACCTGAAAGGTATTTGGACCAAAAGGTTCCACCTGAAAACCAAAGTGGTTCAGCGCCTCCAATTGCTCCCCCAGCAGAGCAGCCTGCGCGGGCGGCAGGGTAACACTCACCGGTTCCAATAAGGATTGGGAGGGGATACTGCGTTTATCGTGCTGAGCCATCAACTTTTCAAACAGGACCCGTTCGTGCGCAGCATGCTGGTCGATCAGATACAGGCCATCCGGGCCTTCGGCCACCAGGTAAGTTGCGCCGATCTGACCGATCAAGCGCAAGAGTGGAAGGTTGAAAGTTGAAGGTGGGCTTTTGGTATCTGTCGCAGGCGGTTTCCCTTCAACCTGCAACTTTTCACTTTCAACTTCACCCGCCATCTTCCAGTCCAGTCCAAGTTCTTTCGGCTCTGAAGACGGGCGGCTACCCCACAGCGTCGTCGGAGGCAGGCTGGGGACGGGCGCATAGGCCAGTAAGGCCCGCCGTACCGCACGCTGGACGAAGCTGAAGACCTTATCCTGTTCCCGGAAGCGGACTTCGGCCTTGGCGGGATGAACGTTGACATCCACTGCTTCAGGGTCAACATCGAGGAACAGCATCGCCAGCGGGTAACGTCCGACCATCAGCATAGTATGGTAGGCCTGTGTCAGCGCGGCGTTGAGAGGAATATCCTGCACCCAACGGCCATTGATGAAGAAGGTCATCTCACGGCGGTTGGAGCGTGTGACCGAAGTGGGGCTGATGAAACCTGTCAGTTTCAACCCCTCGTCTTCTGCGATGACTTCCAGCATTTGTTTGGCTGTGTCCACACCATAAAGCGTAGCCAGGATTGCGCGTTGGTCGCCATCACCGGAAGTCTGCAAGGTGACCTTCTTGCCCTCTGCTAGCTTGAAGCGTACATCCGGGTAGGCTAGCGCGTAGCGCGTGATGAAGGTATCGATGGCGCGGCGTTCGGTGGTGTCCGATTTGAGGAATTTCAAGCGTGCCGGGACATTGTAGAACAGGTTCTCAACCTGCACCAGTGTCCCGACTGGCGCACCAACTTGCTCCACCTTGCCTTCCTGTCCGCCTTCCACACGGATGCGCGCGCCAGTTGCAGAATCAGCCACGCGGGAGGTGATGGTCATGCGCGAAACGGAACCGATCGAAGCCAGGGCTTCACCGCGGAATCCAAGCGTGGAGATGGAAAAAAGCTCTTTGGCGGAGACAAGCTTGGAGGTGGCGTGACGCGAGACCGCTAAGGCCAGTTCGTCCGCAGGAATGCCGGAACCATCGTCCGCTACTTCGATCAGGCGGCGTCCGGCTTCTTCAATTGTGATAGAAATGGATTTCGCGCCTGCATCCAGCGCGTTTTCGACTAGCTCCTTGACCACCGAAGCCGGGCGCTCGACCACCTCGCCGGCGGCGATCTGCGAAGCGACTTCGGAAGAGAGTATCCGGATAGACATGGAAATATTATACCGCCTGCGAATATAATTGCGTTTCTATGAAATATACACTCCTGTTAATGGTACTTTCGGCGTATCTTCTAGCTGGCTGTGGAGGAAGTACGCCCCTCCCCTCCACACCAACCCTATCTGCGACCGAAACACAAACTCCTTCGCCAAGCATTACAGCGACAGCGACTGCTACTTCCCTGCCAACACTGACACCCACGCCTGAGCCGTACTGGGAATACAGCGTCGACTATCTGCGCTCGCGAGCTTATGGCGGCGGAGAAGTCGAAATCACCGAAACGGTGGGGGAAAATAGCGCGTTCACGCGCCGCTATTTCCGCTATGACAGCGACGGGTTGAACATTTTTGGTTTCGTAAACACACCGCACGGGGATGGGCCGTTCCCGGTCATCATTGCGTTACATGGATACATCGAGCCGGCGATCTACCAGACACTGGATTACACCACCCACTATGCAGACGCACTGGCCAGCGCCGGGTATCTGGTGCTGCATCCCAACCTGCGCGGTTACTCACCTTCGGATGAGGGTGATAATCTCTTCCGCGTGGGCATGGCAATTGACGTGTTGAATCTGATCGCGTTGGTCAAAGAGAATAGCGGGCAACCCGGTCTGCTGCAAACTGCCGACCCAACGCGCATCGGCCTGTGGGGACACAGCATGGGCGGCGGCGTCAGCACGCGCGTGTTGACCGTCAGCCAAGATATCGATGCCGTTGTGCTCTACGCCGCAATGACCGGTGATGAACAGAAAAATTACGAAGCCATCTACCGCTGGATGAATTTTTCAATGGGGCTGGAAGAACTGGCTGTTCCGCAAGAGACATTGCCGCGTATTTCGCCGATGTATTTCTTCGATGACATCACTGCGGCGGTCAGCATCCACCACGGGTTGGAAGATAAATTGGTGCCGGTGCAATGGTCCATGCAAACCTGCGAACAACTCAAGGCGCTGGGAAAAGCGGTGGAGTGTCATTATTATGAAGATATGCCGCACACCTTTTATGGGTCAGGGGGTAAAGAATTTATTCAGTACACGATCCAGTTCTTTGACCGGTATCTGGACATCCCCTGATAATGTTGATTGGAACACATATGGCGTGGAATAACTTCAATACGAATAACGCGAAACGACGAATGTCACGAACGTTTTCATTTTCTTCGCGTTATTCGTCCAGTTGCGACATTCGCGTTGAGTTCAACAGGTATAATCACCTCGTGAAATTTACGACCATCTTTTTCGACCTCGACGATACCCTTTACCCTGCATC
>Ga0105106_10002555_pt1 | contig 13072 bp, 10 predicted proteins | sample PPLLaktember2015_5_FD_79109 | JGI IMG/M metagenome (GOLD analysis project Ga0105106, IMG submission 79109) | Freshwater sediment microbial communities from Prairie Pothole Lake near Jamestown, North Dakota, USA - PPLs Lake P8 Core (1) Depth... | ecosystem: Environmental > Aquatic > Freshwater >...
CGCATGATTCTCATCACGGCGACGCCTCGATTTGACGGGAAAGGCGAGCTGACAGGCACATTCGGCATTTTTCGCGACATCACGGAGAAGCACCGCGCAGAAGAAGAGCTTCGCCGGCATGCAGAACAGCTGCGCATTGCCAAGGAGGCCGCCGAAGAAGCGAGTCGCGCGAAGGCGAGCTTCCTTGCCGTCATGAGCCACGAAATCAGGACACCCATGAACGGCGTCATCGGGATGACCAGCTTGCTCCTGGAGACTCCACTGACACCCGAACAGCGCGAATTCGCCGAAACGGTCCGCCGCAGCGGTGAATCGCTCCTCGCAATCCTCAATGACATCCTGGACTTTTCGAAAATCGAATCCGGCCGCATCGAACTGGAGCAGCAACCTTTCTCGCTGACGTCGTGCGTCGAGGAGTCGTTGGAGTTGTTTGCCTCTCGGGTGGCCGAGAAGGGTGTCGAACTGATCGGGATAATCGATCCCTCTGTTCCGGACATACTCATCGGAGACGTCACTCGGTTGCGTCAGGTGCTCGTCAACGTGATCGGCAACGCCGTGAAGTTCACTCACACCGGGGAAATCTCTGTCACTGCCTCCGCCCGGCCACAGTCTGAAGAGAATGTGCATCTGCAGATACAAGTGCGCGATACCGGCATCGGTATCTCACGAGAGAGTCTCGGCAAATTGTTTCAGCCGTTCAGCCAGGGGGATCTCTCCATCACGAGGAAGTTCGGGGGTACGGGGTTGGGGCTTGCGATCTCAAAACGTCTGGTCGAGTTGATGGGCGGGGCGATTGAAGTTGAGAGCGAAGATCAGAGGGGTTCGACATTTAACATCTCCTTGCATGTGGGTGTCGAGACGATTCGTGGGCATTCAGGCGCGGGTGGGCCGGACACGTTCCGGGGGTGCAGAGTCCTGATTGTGGATGATAATGCCACGCAGTCGCACACTCTTGGCGCGATCTGCGAGCAACTCGGCATGCTACCGTGCGTGATGACAAGTGCGCAGACGGCGTTGGACCGGTTGCGGGGAGCGGAGAAGTTCGATCTGGTGCTCGTGGATCTCCTTATGCCGGAAATGGACGGAGTGGAGTTCGCACGGCAAGTCAGGGCGATCCCGTCCTGTGAGAGGTTGCCTCATCTATTGCTCGCGCAGCCTTCGTCGCTCACCTCGCGGGTGGACGAGGTGTCGGCGTTCTTTGCCGGACATCTGCACAAGCCGATTAAACGGGGGGCTCTCGAAAAGGTCATAGGGGCAATCCTGGGTTCGCGTGCCGCGCACCCGGTGCGGAATTCTCAAGAAACGGTACTGGACAAATCACCGGCGAGCCGCATCCCCTTGCGCATCCTCATCGCCGAAGACAACCCGGTCAACCAGGCGCTTGTGTTGGCCATCCTCAGAAAAATGGGTTACAGGGCTGACTGTGTGGCGGACGGTCAGGAAGTCCTCGACGCCCTTGCGCAACGGCCATACGACCTGATCCTGATGGATGTACAGATGCCTGTGATGGACGGTTTCGAGGCCACCCGGAAGATCGCCGCCGGGGAATACCCGGACGTCCGGCCGCGAATAATTGCGATGACCGCAAATGCGATGTATGGGGATCGGGAGCGGTGCCTTCAGTGTGGAATGGATGACTACATCAGCAAGCCTATTCGCATCGAAGAATTGCGCAGGATGGTAGAGCGTCACGGCGCGACCGCATTATCAGCACGATCGGTGGCGTGATTTTTCAATCCGAAACGAGTATATTACGCGCACCGCAATTACTACCTGTGGAGTGCGCATGACCGATATTCGTGCCCGCGTGTTCGGCTATCGTCGGAAGACGGACGAATCCGAAGACCTCCTGACCGTGCTCGAGAAGATTCCGATTTTCCAGGGTCTCTCAAAACGTGAACTCTCGGCGGTTGCACGCGTCCTCCACCGGCGGGAGTACGTTCCCGAGGAAGTCATCATCCGCCAGGAGGAACCCGGCCTTGGGATGTACATAATCCAGAAGGGGAAAGCCGCCGTGATGTCCGAACCGGGCGATATTCATCTCTCGGAACTCGTTGACGGCGATTTTTTCGGTGAAGTATCACTTCTTGACGAGACCCCCCGTTCCGCAACTGTCGTCGCAAGGACCCACTGCGTGATCCTTGGGTTCTTCCAATCCGACCTGTTTTCACTGATCGAGCGTGATCCCCGGTTCGGCGTCAAGCTCGTCGTACGCGTGGCAAAGATCATCGGTGACCGGCTGCGAAAAGCGAACCAGCAGATGCAGACGCTCAGCGAAGAGCTGCGGCGCGTACGGGGTGCGGAAGCCAGAGCAGACCGGCCATGACATTCGCAAAGACGCGTCCATTTTGGGAGCTGGCACCTTTCCTGATTGCCGCGGTCGCGGCAATTGTGCTCCTCTTCCTGGCTCATGCCGCGCAGGTGGTCATCATCGCACTCCTGCTGGCCTATATCCTCGATCCCATTGTCACTGCGATTGAGGCACGCGAAGTCCCACGCTGGACTGCAACTCTGCTGGTCCTCCTCTCCCTCGGGCTGATTGTTGGCGTCGTTGCCGCCCTGTTCGTCCCCGTGTTGGCCGAGCAGCTCCGGGCCCTCCAATCAGGGACAACGAACCAGGCGGCGGCAACCGCCATCGGGACTATTCAGCAGGCTGTGAGAGAACGGTTGTCCTTCCTGGGGCTTGATGATTTTGACCTCAACGCGAGAATCCATGAATTCCGGCGCACGCTCGGCGAAGACGTTTTTGAATTCTTGGTGAACGATTTGCTGGAACTCATCATCTCCGTCGTGACCATTCCTTTTATGATGTTCTTCTTCCTGAAGGACGGACGTGTCATGAAGAAGAATATCGTCAGCATGGTACCGAATCGATACTTCGAATTCGTATTGGACCTGCTGTACAAGATGGACGTGCAATTGGGGAACTACCTGCGCGGTCAATTTGTGGATGCCCTCACATTCGGCATCCTTTCCATCATCGCCCTCTGGATTCTCGGCGTGAATTACTTCGTGTTCCTCGGCGCATTCGCCGGTCTCGCAAACCTGATACCCTACGTCGGCCCGATTGCCGGGATGATCCCTGCCGCGATTGTTGCGGTTCTCGGCAGTGGCAATCTGGGAAGCGCGCTTACCGTGGTCATCGCGTTCGTCATCCTGAAACTCATCGATGACTTTGTCATCGAACCGCTCGTTCTGGCAACATCCGTGGAGCTGCATCCCGTGCTGGTGCTGATCGCTATTATGGTCGGCGGCGGACTCTTCGGGATACTCGGTATGTTGCTGGCGGTCCCGGTGACCGGCTTCTTCAAGGTCGTGCTCAAAGAAGGCATCAGCACGTACCGTAAGTACCGGTTTTCCTGAGCGGGGAGCGGTGAGGACCTGGCGACAGGTACGAATTCCCGGTAGTTCATCCATTCACTGGAACCACATTGATGCTACAGCGATTGTTCCGGACAAAAAGCCTGGACCGCATCTTTGCAGATGCGGCTGAACCACGCCACCAGCTGAAACGAGCCCTCGGGGCATTTGATGTCGTCATGCTCGGCATCGGGGCGATTATCGGCGCCGGCATTTTCGCGACGATCGGCACGGCTGTGGCCGGCGACCTTATGCGCCCCGGCGCTGGGCCGGCGATCGTCGTCTCGTTTATTTTTACGGCCGTGGCGTGCGCATTCTGCGGATTGTGCTACGCAGAGTTCGCCTCGCTTGTCCCGATCTCCGGAAGTGCCTACACCTACTCCTATGCCACCCTCGGGGAGATCGTGGCGTGGATCATCGGTTGGGATCTCATTATCGAGTATGCTGTCGGGAATGTGGCGGTGGCGATTGCGTGGGCGGCCTATTTTCACCAGCTCTGCGTCGGCCTGGGATGGCACATTCCCGCCTGGCTTGCCGTCGACTATCGCTCCGCCGCACAGGCGGCCGATGCGGTCGTCCAGGCAGGGAAGAGCCTCGACCCCGCCGTGCTTCTCGCCCATGAAGCCTGGGTAACCCGGCCCGAGATAGCCGGAATTCCCATCATCTTCAATTTCCTGGCGGTCGGCATCGTCGCAGTGATCACATGGCTGCTTATTGTGGGCGTCAAAGAATCGGCTCGCGTCAACAATGTGATGGTCGGCATCAAACTCATCATCCTCTGCTTCTTCATCTATGCTGGTGCGCAATACGTCAAACCCGAACACTGGTCACCCTTCATGCCGAACGGATTCTCCGGTGTCTGGGTGGGAGCAAGCCTGATCTTCTTTGCGTACATCGGATTCGATGCCATATCCACGGCCGCGGAGGAATGCAAGCGGCCTTCGCGAGACCTCCCCATCGGTATCATCGGTTCCTTGCTTATCTGCACCATCATCTACATCGCAGTGGCAATGGTCCTGACGGGCATGGTACCCTGGCAACATCTGGGCGTTGCAGATCCGCTGGCAGCAGCGTTTGCCTATGTTCACGCCGACGTCTCCGCCGGCATCGTCGCCGTCGGGGCGGTCGTGTCTATGAGTGCCGTACTGCTGGTGTTCCAGTACGGTCAGCCCCGGATATTTTTCTCGATGTCGCGCGATGGACTCCTTCCCGACTACTTTGCGAAGGTGCATCCAAAATACCGGACACCGCATGTGACTACTCTGTGGACCGGCGTTGCTGTGGCCTGCATCTCGGCGATCGCCAATATTAACGAGATCGTCGAACTCACGAATATCGGCACGCTCTTTGCATTTGTGCTGGTCTGCCTGGGTGTGATTGTCCTGCGGTACAAAGAACCCGATCGGGCGCGCGCATTCCGGACTCCCTGGGTGCCCGTCGTTCCCATTCTGGGCATAGCGAGTTGTCTTTACTTGATGGCGGGGCTCCCGTGGGTAACCTGGGTGCGGTTCGGGATCTGGCTGGGTCTGGGATTGGTGTTGTACTTTGCGTACGGCTGGCGGAAAAGCAAATTGGCGAAGCAGTCCTGAGAACTAGAACAACGCTTCGCGCAACATCTCTTCGCTCCTGGGGCCCACCAGGACGTCGCGGATCTCTCCCCCTTCGAAAATTACAATGGTGGGTGTGGTGTGGATCCCGAGCGCCCGCGCCATTTCGAATTCTTCCGTAATATCGATGCTGAAAATATTATCGTACTCGGCTGCCAATCTGTCGACGATCGGAGTTTGCGTACGGCAGACCTTGCAGGTCGGCGTGTAAAAATACGCGACGACAATGATGCCGGTCCGTACCGCTTCTCCCAGAATCCCCCCGATGTTCCCCACTTCCCGGCCGATCTGCCGGCGTGAATTCACCATAAAAAAAATCTGCGCAATGAGGATGAGCAGTGCGAAACCTCCGAGCAAGTATAGGAGAAGTTGAACCATATGTGGCTACCTTTTTCGCGTTCTCCGGGGGGGGCCGCACGACTCTGCCGCATCGGCCGTCAAACTGGAAATCGTTCTGAAGAGTTCCTTGTGTGCTCTGGCAGGAAGAGGGGGTTCAGGCACTGCCCGGTACAGCGCAATGGTTGATTTCAACGTGCTGAGATAACTTCGGCAATCCGGACATTTCGCCAGGTGCTTCTTTATCTCCCGGCAGCGCGGCGATGCCAGGTCTTCATCCAGGCTGTCGCATATGTGCAGGTAGACCTCCTCACACTTCATGCTGTCATCCTCGACGGCGACTGCACATATGGCGCAAGCTGTTCACGAAGGAATGCACGAGCGCGGCGGAGGCGCGATTTCGTCGCCTCCACAGACAGACCCAGTGCCCGGGCCGTGTCTTCATTCGATTCTCCTTCAATATCCCGCATTACGAAAACAACCCGGTAGTCTTTTGGCAGGCGCAGTATGGCTCGCTCCAGAATTTCACGCATCTCCTTACTGATGACAGCCTCTGCCGGTGTCTCCTGGACGCTGACAAGTTCCTTCGCATGGCCGGGTCCGAATTGCCCGGGTGCATGATCATACGCCTCAAGTGATTGCTCCAACAATTCGCCTTTGCGTTTGCGATGCTTCATGAGGCAATTGTTGGTGACGATGGCATACAACCAGGTGGTAAATTTGGATTTCCCGTCAAAGCTCCCGAGTTTTCTGAAAACGTTGACAAAAGTGTCCTGAAGAGTCTCAGCCGCTTTGTCGGAATCCCGGCATATCTTGTACGAGAAACGGTACACGGTGCTTTCATACCGCCTGACAAGTTCGGTGAAAGCCGCATTATCGCCCTTTCGGGCGACAAGTATGAGTTCGTTGTCAGGAAGGGATCTTGGCGACCTGGTAGTCAAGAGTATGACGCTGCGTGATGTAAGAAAGAGTCAAAAGAGCACTTAAACCTACCAAAAGTCGACTCCAACCGCAAGTTTGATGTTGTTCAGGGCAATGCGTATCTTCGCCTATTGTGACGCCTTGATATCCGCAAAAACGGAGGAGGGAATCCAATGAAAGAGAGATCGGGGGCTGCGGCTCTAGCCGACTTGATGCTCCGTGTTGCAAGGAATGAGGGGATACAAGTGGCGTTGTCGCGCTTTAGAGAGCAGGATGTTCCGGTCGTGCTGGGTGAGGCTGTCGATGCCCTCCAACAATTTCTTGAGAAGTACTCCCTTCCCGCCGTTCCGCCTGAGATCCCTGTCGTGGGAAAACTGCCGATTCACGCCCCGATCGGGCAGGCTGATCAGTCGCCCGCGGTCAAGCCGCCAGCTCCCGCACCGTCGGCTGTCACGCCACAGGTTGCCATTCCCCACGGGACTGTGCCCACGCCCGCTGTCCTTCATCCAACGGTTCCGCAGGCTGCTTCACTACATGGGGCCGCACCTCCGGCAACAAAGCCTTACTCAACGGTGCCACAGGCAACTGTCCCTCCTGTCGCAGGGCCTCCGACAGATGTGACTCAAGCAGGTGCACCTCCGGCGGAATCTCCGCCTGTGCCACCGATGCGGGTAGCTTGGCCGTCGGCATTCCGGCCCCCGGCCGTGCCATCAGCGGGTGTAACGCCAGAGGCCACTCCTCGTACGACGCTGCCCCGGACTGCGGAGCCAACCGAAGTGTCTCCGCCCGCGGCTGTGCCGCCCGCTGCAACACCCCCCACAGCAGTGCCACCGGCGGCAGAACCGCCCGCAGCCACGCCAACTGGGGCCATTCCCACCGGAGCTGTGCCACGCGCAACCATGCCGTCCCCAGGCGTGCCACGAGTCACTAAACCGACCCCGGCCTTGCCGCGGTTTTCTCAACCATCGGCGACTATGCCGGAAGTTCGTCGGAAACCATATCCATTTGAGGATCAGGATGCCTATCTGCACGCGGTCTCCCTCATACCACTGAGCGATTCACCGAGCCGGGAGCCGTTTGTCGTCGATGAACGCGGCATGGACCAGAGCGCGACGATGTTCGCCGTGGATCATTCGGGCCTTCGCTTTTTCCTGAGCGAACTCAATCGGGACAGATTCAGTGTCAGCAAAAACGGGTTGCTCCTTCTAAACAAGGCCGAGTCCCTGCGACTGCGATGTGTACATGAGCAGATCGTGAACCGGCTTCGCCTTGGGGGGATCGTCCTCGCAGCCGAATTTGGCACGGCTGTTCTCGGCAAAAAAGATCTCTTGCAGCGAGCTGATTTCAGACTACGCGCACTTCTCGAGTTTGTGCTCAAATTAGGCAAGACGACGACATGGCGTGTCACTGCATCCGTGCTGGACGACAGAGTGCAGCAACGCATGGGTGCCGATCCGGCGTCACTGCGATCGTCGAGGAGTAGTGCCGAACGTGGCCGGCATGTCGCCCCGGCGAAACGCATCGATGTGAAGGCGTTGGAACGCCTCTTGACGAGGGAAAAGAAAATCGCGGAATCCATGCTGGATGCCCTGTCACCGCTCGCCGAAGAGCATATGATCGAACACATGGTGAATCTCGGCAGTGGCCGATCGGAAGACTGGAAGCCGATTCTGAAAGCGGCGTTCACCCTTCCCTCCGGAATGCAGCAACGCTTTTTTCAGGCAGTGCTGGAGGTCGAAGCCGACCACGCCAACGTCGAGCCCTTGGTGCGGGTAACCGGAACGACAGAGAGTTTTTCTCTGTTAATGTAACGTAGGTTTCCATACCCCATCTCACCATTGCGGAGCCACCCATGCCAGACAAACCGCAGTCCGCTGAATTCTATCTACCATCCGCGGAGACAATCCGTCGGGCAACTGTGCGCGATTGGAACGAGCTAGCCGGGAGGGCGCAGCGTGATCTCGAGGGGTTTTGGGCGGCGGAGGCCAATGAGCTGCACTGGTTCTCACACTGGGATCGTGTGCTGGACGACCGGAACAAGCCATTTTACAAGTGGTTCGTGGGGGGAAAGACAAACATCGTGTACAATTGTCTGGACCGGTACGCACAGACGGCGCGGCGCAACAAGCTTGCGCTTATGTGGGAAGGAGAGAAGGGGGAGTTCCGGTCGTTTTCGTATTTCGCGCTGAGTCGCGAAACGTGCCGGTTCGCAAACGTTCTGCGAAGCCTCGGTGTCCAGAAAGGCGACCGGGTCACGCTGTATATGGGCCGGATCCCGGAACTGGTTATCGGCATGCTTGCGTGCGCGCGCATCGGCGCAATCCATTCCGTGGTGTACGGGGGATTCACGGTGGAGGCGCTGCATGAACGTCTGGAGGACAGTCAGTCAAAGGTACTGATCGTCGCCGACGGCGGATACCAGCGCGGGAAGATTGTTCCGCTGAAAGCCATTGCCGACGAGGCCCTGCAGCGGGCGGCAACGGTGCAGAGCGTGCTGGTCGTCAAACGCACAGGCGAACCGGTGAACATGGAATCGGGCCGTGACATGTGGTACCACGAGCTCATGTCGTTGCCGATCGCCGGCGGCGCGTGCCAGATCGAAGAAATGGATGCGGAGGACCCGCTCTTCATCCTCTACACGTCGGGCACCACCGGAAAACCAAAGGCGATCGTGCACACACATGGCGGCTACATGGTGGGCACGTACACAACACTGAAGTACGTATTCGATATTCATGATGATGACCGGTACTGGTGCGCTGCGGACCCCGGCTGGATCACCGGTCACAGCTATATCGTTTACGGGCCTCTCCTGAACGGCGCCACATCGTTCATGTACGAGGGCCCGCCGACTTACCCGTATCCCAACCGCTGGTGGCAAATGGTTGAGAAGTATGGCATCAATATCCTCTACACTGCTCCCACAGCCATCCGGGGATTGATGCGTTTCGGCGAAGCATGGCCCGCCAGGCATGACCTGTCGTCACTCCGTATCCTCGGATCGGTTGGCGAGCCGATCAACCCTGAGGCATGGAAATGGTACCACCGGGTGATCGGCAAAGGCCGATGCCCGATCATGGATACCTGGTGGCAGACCGAGACGGGCATGTTCATGATCACACCAATGCCGTCTGTTCCGCTCAAGCCCGGATCGGGGGGGAAGCCGTTCCCTGGTGTGGAAATGGACGTCGTCAACGAAAACGGAAAACCGGTGGGGGTCAACGAAGAGGGATTTCTGGTTATCAAGAGTCCCTGGCCGGCGATGATGCGGACGATCTACAACGATCCGGACCGATATGTGCAGCAGTACTGGAGCAAATTTCCGGGTATGTACATGACGGGTGATTCCGCGCGGAAGGACGAGGACGGGTACTACTGGGTCATCGGTCGCGTCGATGATGTACTTAAGGTATCGGGATACCGTTTGGGGACGGCGGAGATTGAGAGTGCACTGGTCAGCCATCCAGCCGTCGCCGAGGCTGCAGCGATCGGATTGCCGCACGATGTGAAGGGAAATGCCATTCACACCTACGTCATACCCAGGGCAGGCGTTCAAGGGAGCGAGAAGCTCGTCGAGGAACTGCGGGCCCACGTCGCACATGAAATGGGTCCCATCGCGAAACCCGACAGCATCACATTCGTCGACAGTCTTCCTAAGACGCGGAGCGGGAAAATCATGCGTCGCGTACTGCGCGCCAGGGCATTGGGCCAGGAAGCCAAAGACCTGGGTACGCTCGAAGAATGAAGCGACGGTTCCATTTCATATCGAAGAATTGTATATTTATAGTCTATGGCGACAAAACCTCTTGTTGATATCCTTGTCTTTGCGCTTCCGCTCCTTTACGCAGGCCTCGTTGCGGTATATGGGATCACTTTTTTCCGGAATGCCCCGCGTCTTGAAGGGTTCAAGCGGCCGTACATCATCGGCGTGCTGATGCTGCATCTTGTATACCTCGGCCTGCGCACTGCGGCATTTGACCACCCGCCGATCACGACCGTGTTCGAGATCATGACGCTTCTTTCGGCGGCGATGACTACCGCCTATCTGTATCTGGAGTTCCGGACGAATATCCGCAATACGGGGTTTTTCATACTGACGCTTGCATTTTTGTTCCAGATGCTTTCGTCCCTGTTTATCAAAGACCTCACGGTCATTCCGGAATACCTGCACAGCCTTCTCCTCGGATTCCACGTCTCCGCTGCCCTCCTGGGATACACCGGCATTTCGCTGGCGGCGGTGTACGGGCTTCTGTACCTGATGCTGTATCATGAGATCCGTTCGAGCAAGTTCGGTGTCGTGTACAGCCGGTTGCCGAATCTGGAAACTCTGGAAACGATGAGCCACAGAGCAGAAATCTTCGGTTTCGCCACCCTCAGTGTCGCCATCTTGATTGGGCTATTTTGGTTGCCCCGTGTGTTTCAGGAGTATTCGTATCTCGATCCGAAGCTCGTGGCGACAATTGCCATCTGGGTGCTGTACGCGATCGGGCTGACGGCGAAACGCCGGTTTGGATGGCAGGGGCGCAAGACCATGATCATATCCCTCGTCGGATTCGCATTTGTATTTCTGTCCATGATGGTCGTGAATGCGTACCTCACGAGTTTTCACGCATTTCATTAGACGGGTTGTGCGGCCAGGATGAACCTCTTTTCTGTCGGAATCAGCCATCACACTGCATCGGTGGACGTGCGCGAACGGATGTGGCTGTCCGTCGACGAAACGCGGCACGTATTGTCGGCGTTGAAGGAACGCTTCTTCAACGAGTGCATGGTCGTGTCGACGTGCAATCGCACCGAGGTCTACGGAGTGTTGCGTGATCCGGCTGTCAACGAAGTCAATGCCCTGCGTGTCCTGCTCGACGCTAAAAATGCCCCCGAAGGTGTCCGGCCGGAGCATTTCTTTACCAACCGTGCGGGTGCGGCGGTCCACCACCTGTTCAAGGTTGCCGCGGGGATCGATTCAATGGTCATCGGCGACATCCAGATCCTCAACCAGGTAAAGGAGGCGTTCCAGTCGGCCGGTGAGCAGCACGCCCTTGGCCCGATTCTCAACCGCCTTATGCAAGCAACGCTGCATGTTGGGAAACGCGTCCGCGCCGAAACGTCTCTCTGCGAAGGGGCAGTGTCAGTAAGCTACGCCGCGGTGGAATTGGCCAGCAAGATTTTCGCCGACCTCTCGCGGAAATCGGCTCTGCTTATCGGCGCAGGAGAAACGGGCGAGCTGACGCTGAAACATCTCGTCGGCAAAGGAGTCAATCACATCAAAGTCGCCAACCGCACGCGGGCCAAAGCGGAAGCCCTGGTCGCGGATCTGAGCGGTACGGTGATCAACTATGAGCAGTTCGTCGACGCGTTGCACACGGTCGACATAGTCATCACCTCGGTCAGCAGCGATGCGTACATTCTGGGACCCGAAGAGATCCATGCCGTGATGCACCGCCGCTGGAATACACCCCTGTTTATCATCGACATCGGAGTACCGCGCAACGTCGACCCCGGCGCGCGTAAGATAGAGAACGTGTTCCTGTATGATATTGATGCACTCAAGACAATCGTCGACCGGAACCTGGACAAGCGCAAGACAGAGATCCCGCGGGTCACGACGATCATCCGTCAGGAAATGGTGGATTTCCTTCGCTGGCACAGGTCGCTGGAGGTCGCCCCGACAATTCAGGATCTGAGCACTGCCTTCGAGCAGGTCCGACAGCAGGAGGTCGAACAGAACATCAACCGGTTCCTTCCCGAGGATCGCGAGCTCGTAGACCTCGTGACCCGGCGCATCGTCAACAAGCTGCTGCATCAGCCGCTCAGGGTGTTGAAGGAAGGGTCGGAAAACGGGAGCGGGGGTCCGGAGACGATGGTACGGATCAAAGCACTGCGGGAGCTTTTCGGTATCAGCGTGAAGGGCAGGCATGATGAATGATCTGTTGCGCGTCGGGAGCCGGGGAAGCGAACTCGCCCTCTGGCAGGCCCATTGGGTGCGCGACCGCCTCCAGGCGCTGCACAGGAACCTTACGGTCGAGGTTGAGATTATCAAGACCACAGGCGACAGGGTGTTGGATGCCCCGCTGTCGAAAATCGGCGACAAGGGATTGTTCACAAGAGAGATCGAGCATGCATTGCTCGAAGGGGCAATCGATCTTGCCGTGCATAGTCTGAAGGACCTGCCCACCGAACTGCCTGAGGGCTTGATACTGGGCGCCGTGACGGAACGGGAGGATGTGCGTGATGTGTTCATCCCGCGGCCGGGAAACACAGCGCGTTCTCTGTCCGATCTTCCACGCGGGGGAGCGGTGGCCACGGGAAGTCTACGCCGGAAGTGCCAATTATTGCGCATGCGTCCGGACCTGCGCATTGTGGATATTCGTGGAAATCTCTCTACCCGCTATGCCAAACTTGCCGGTTCGGAGTGGGAGGGGATGGTGTTGGCAAGGGCGGGTGTAGTCCGGTTGGGTTGGACTGACCGGATCGGCGAGACGATTGATCCGTTGTTGCTTCTTCCCGCGGTCGGACAGGGTGCGTTGGGAATCGAAGTGCGTGCAGACACCGCGCGTGTGCTCCGTTATGTCGAAGGTCTCCACCACCCCCGGTCAGCGGCGGCGACGACAGCGGAACGGGCGTTGCTTCATACGCTTGAGGGTGGGTGCCAGGTGCCGATTGGCACGTACGGCCGTATCGAAAGTGACAGCGGGGGGCAGCTTGTGCTGGTGCTGGATGCGCTGGTCGGCTCGCTCGATGGCACCCGGGTGGTTCGTGACTCCCTCAGCGGTCCACCGGAACAGGCCGCAGATCTGGGTGCCAGGCTTGCACATCGCCTGCTTGCGCAGGGAGCACAGAGTATTCTGGAC
>Ga0105106_10002556_pt1 | contig 13072 bp, 14 predicted proteins | sample PPLLaktember2015_5_FD_79109 | JGI IMG/M metagenome (GOLD analysis project Ga0105106, IMG submission 79109) | Freshwater sediment microbial communities from Prairie Pothole Lake near Jamestown, North Dakota, USA - PPLs Lake P8 Core (1) Depth... | ecosystem: Environmental > Aquatic > Freshwater >...
GCGCGAGCTGGGCTGCGACCAGATCCAGGGCTTCTACGTCAGCCAGCCGGTGCCGCCGGACAAGGTCTCTCTGCTCCTCGGCCCGGGACCGCAGGGCACGCTGCAAAGGCGCATGTCCGTCGCCTGAGGCGACCTACATGTTGGGATAGTTTGGGCCGCCGCCGCCCTCGGGGGCGACCCAGACGATGTTCTGCGTCGGGTCCTTGATGTCGCAGGTCTTGCAGTGCACGCAGTTGGGCGCGTTGATCTGCAGGCGCCCATCGATGAATTCGTACACGCCCGCGGGGCAATAGCGCGCCTCCGGGCCGTCGTAGCGCTGCAGGTTCACCTGCACGGGGATCACCGGATCCTTCAGCGTCAGGTGCGAAGGCTGGTCCTCGTTGTGGACCGTGTTCGAGAAGGACACCGAGGTCAGCCGGTCGAAGGTCAGCACCCCGTCGGGCTTCGGATAGGCGATGGGTTGTACTTCGTCTTTCTTTTTCAGCGTTTCGTGATCGGCGTGCTTGTGGCTCAACGTCCAGGGCGCCTTGCCGCGGAAGAGCACCTGGTCGATGCCGACCATCAGGGTGCCGGTAAAGAGGCCTTTCGACATCCACGGCTTGAAGTTGCGCGCGCGGTGCAGCTCTTCATGGAGCCAGCTCGCGCGGAAGGCCTCCGGGTAGCTCGCGAGCACGTCGTGGGAGCGGCCCGCCTGCAGGGCATCCGCGGCGGCCTCGGCCGCCAGCATCCCGGACTTCATCGCGCAATGCGAGCCCTTGATGCGCGAGGCATTGAGGAAGCCCGCATCGTCGCCGATCAGCGTGCCGCCGGGGAAGACGAGCTTCGGCAGCGACTGCAGCCCGCCCGCCGAGATCGCGCGTGCGCCATAGGAGATCCTTTTGCCCCGCTCGAGGAATCCCCTGATGTGGGGGTGCGTCTTGAAGCGCTGGAATTCCTCGTAGGGCGAGAGGTAGGGGTTCTCGTAGCCCAGACCGACCACGAAGCCGACGGCGACCAGCCGATCCTCCAGGTGGTAGAGGAACGAGCCGCCGTAGGTCGCCGCATCGAGCGGCCAGCCGGCGGTGTGCATGACGAGCCCGGGCTGGTGCCGCTCGGGCGCGACTTCCCAGAGCTCCTTCAGGCCGATGCCGAAGACCTGCGGCTGCGCGCCCGCGCGCAGGTCGAATTTCGCCTCGAGCTGCTTGCCGAGGTGGCCGCGGCAACCTTCGGCGAAGAGGGTGTACTTGCCATGGAGCTCCATGCCGGGCTGGTAGGCGGCGGTCTTCTCGCCGTTCTTGCCGATGCCCATGTCGCCGGTCGCGACGCCTTTTACGATTCCTTCTTCAGCCAGGATTTCTGCTGCCGCGAACCCGGGGAAGATCTCCACGCCCGCGGCTTCCGCCTGCTGCGCGAGCCAGCGGGTGAGCATCCCCAGGCTGATGACATAGTTGCCGTGGTTCCTGAAGCACCCGGGAAGAAATAGATTCGGTACCTGAAAGCTGCTTTTTTCTCCCAGGATGAGAAATCGATCCTCGGTAACCGCCGTCTTGAGCGGCGCGCCCTTGTCCTTCCAGTCGGGAATCAGCTCGTTCAGCGCGCGCGGGTCGATGACCGCCCCGGAGAGGATGTGCGCGCCGACTTCCGAGCCCTTTTCGAGCACGCAGACCGAGAGGCCGGCGGCGCGCTGCTTGAGGCGCAGGGCGGCGGCGAGGCCGGCGGGACCCGCGCCGACGATCACCACGTCGTACTGCATCGATTCGCGCGGCATCGCACGCAATTATAATCGCCGGCCTACCATGACAAACCCGCAAGGGCAGACAAACCCGCAAGGGCAGAGCGAGGCGCGCAAGCTCGCCCATGTCGAGCGCATTCCCATCCGCTGGGGCGACATGGACGCGATGGGGCACGTCAACAACATCGTGTATTTCCGCTACATGGAGCAGGCGCGCATCAGCTGGTTCGAGCAGCTGCTGCCGCGGCGCGACGCGGCCTGGAAGTCGACCGGCATTGTCATCGCCAACGCCTCTTGCAACTTCCGCCGCGCCATGACCTACCCCGGGACGGTCGAGGTGAAGGTCTACGTCGCGAGCCCGGGAGGATCGAGCGTCTCGACCTATTACGAACTTTCCCTTGAATCTGAAATTTATGCCGATGGCGCGGCCGTGGTCGTGTTCATCGACATGCAGACGCAGAAGGCGGTGCGCATCCCCGCCGACATCCGCGCGAAGCTCCAATGAAGCCGCTCTGGACGCCGTCGCCCGAGCGGGCCGCGCAGACCGGCATGGGGCGCTTCATGGCGCTCGCCGGAAAGAGGAGCTACGAGGCGCTCCACGCCTGGTCGGTCGCCGAGTCGCAGGCGTTCTGGAACCTGCTGTGGGATTTCGCCGAGGTGAGAGGAGAGAAAGGCGCGCGCACGCTCGTCGACGGCAACCGCATGCCCGGGGCCAAGTGGTTCCCCGACGGCAAGCTGAATTTCGCCGAGAACCTGCTGCGCCGGCGCGACGACGCCGACGCCATAGTCTTCTGGGGTGAAGACAGAATAAAAAGAAAACTCTCTTTTGATCAGCTTTATAAGCTGGTTTCCCGCATGGCACAGGCCTTGGCCGACGCCGGCGTCGGGCCGGGCGACCGCGTGGCGGGCTACCTGCCCAACCTGCCGGAAGCGGCGGCGGCGATGCTCGCAACGACGAGCCTCGGCGCCATCTGGTCGAGCTGCTCCCCCGATTTCGGCGTGCAGGGCGTGCTCGACCGCTTCGGGCAGATCGAGCCGAAGGTGCTCTTCTGCGCCGACGGCTACCTCTACGGCGGCAAGGAGTTCGACTCGCAGGAGAAGACCGCGCAGGTGCTCGAGTCCCTGCCGAGCGTCGAGGAGTGCGTGGTGATCGACTACCTCGGCGCCCCGGCCACCGCCGGCACCTCGCTCTACGATTTCCTCGAGCCTTTCGACCCCGCCGAGATCAAGTTCCCGCGGTTCGAGTTCAACCATCCGCTCTACATCCTGTATTCCTCTGGCACGACGGGCGTGCCCAAGTGCATCGTGCACGGCGCCGGCGGCACGCTGCTGCAGCACATGAAGGAGCAGCGCCTGCACAGCGACGTGCGCGCCGGCGACCGGCTCTTCTACTTCACCACGCTCGGCTGGATGATGTGGAACTGGCTCATTTCCGGCCTTTCGTCGGAGGCGACGCTGCTCCTCTACGACGGCTCGCCCTTCGCGGCGCGCGGCAAGGTGCTCTTCGACCTCGCCGATGCCGAGCGCATGACCCACTTCGGCACCTCGGCGAAGTTCATCGATGCCCTGGGCAAGGCGGGCCTCAAGCCGAAGCAGACGCACAAGCTCGAGCACGTGCGCGCCGTCATCTCCACCGGCTCGCCGCTTCTCCCGGAGGGCTTCGACTACGTCTACAACGACGTGAAGAGCGATGTCTGCCTCTCGTCGATCTCGGGGGGCACCGACATCATCTCCTGCTTCGTGCTCGGCAACCCGGCCGGCCCGGTATGGCGCGGCGAGATCCAGGCGAAAGGCCTGGGCATGGACGTCCAGGTTTTCAATGAAGAAGGTGTTTCGGTGGAAGGACAGAAAGGCGAGCTCGTGTGCACCCGGCCTTTCCCGTCGATGCCGCTCGGCTTCTGGAACGATCCCGACGGCGCGAAGTACCGCGCCGCCTATTTCGAGAAGTACCCCGATGTCTGGCGCCACGGCGACTGGTGCGAGATCACGCCGCAGGGCGGCATGGTCATCTACGGCCGCTCCGACGCCGTGCTCAACCCCGGCGGCGTGCGCATCGGCACCGCCGAGATCTACCGCCAGGTAGAGACGCTGGACGAAATCGTCGAGGCGCTCGTCATCGGCCAGGACTGGGAAGGCGACGTCCGCGTGGTGCTTTTCGTGAAGCTGAAAGACGGTGTTTCCCTTTCGGAGGAATTGATTGCGCGCTTGAAAAAGCGGATTCGCGACAACACCACGCCTCGCCACGTGCCGGCGAAGGTGCTGCAGGTCGCCGACATCCCGCGCACCAAAAGCGGCAAGATCGTCGAGCTCGCCGTGCGCGAGGTGGTGCACGGCCGGCCCATCAAGAACATCGAGGCTTTGGCGAATCCTGAGGCGCTCGCGCACTTCAAGAACCGCGCCGAGCTGCAGACCTAGCGGAAACAGGGGCAGACCACGTTTTCTCCGGCCTTGGCGACCGGATCCTGGAGGCCGGGAATCTTCCGATCGGAAGCATCGCATCGCGCGGCCTAGCCCAGCAGGTGCCGCACGGCCGCCTTGTTCTGGGACGACTTCATCCGCAAGGCGGGCATCAAGGCCGAGTGACCGCGACGAGGTTTTCCGGTCCGGCCTACAACGCCCAGCGCGCCTTCGAGCGTGAGCACGCGCTCGATCTTGTCGAAGTGGCCGTCTGTTCGCCATGCATCGCGCGCGGCGGACGTCGGCTAAATGGCGATCCCGTCGCAGCCATCTTCGCGAAGCGCGGGACGCGACCAGACGCGGCGGTACGAGCGTAAACTTCCGTCCGGTTGCTCACCTGCAGGGGGAGGGCGTGCAGACTGTCCTCACGAAGCATGTAACCCGCATGGTGGGCGTCGCGGCGCTTCTGCCCGGTGTCCTGCGGCGGCGACCTTGGCGCCCGCAGTGGTTGGCCTACGTCCCGCTCGCCTTCTACGTCATCTGGCTCATGCTGCGCTACCGGTCGGCGACGCTCTACACGGCGGCGAATCCCGGCATTCCGACCGGCGGGATGACCGGCGAGTCGAAGTCGGCGATCCTCGAGAAGCTCGCACGCATCGACGGCGTGGTGCCGGAATTCGCGGTGATTCCGGTCGAGCTCGGCGCGCGCGCCCGGCTCCGGCTGGCGCGGCAATGGATCGAGCATCGGCGCGTGCCGTTTCCGCTCGTGCTCAAGCCCGACGTCGGCGAGCGCGGGCGCGCGGTCACGGTCGTCGGGACGCAGAAGGAATTGGCGCGCAGGCTCCTGCGCACGCGCGAAACCACGATACTGCAGCGCTTCGCGCGCGGCCTGGAGTTCGGCATTTTCTACCGCCGCATACCGGGCGAGGCGCGCGGGCGCATCATGTCGATCGCGCAGATGTCTCATCCCGAGGCCGTAGGCGACGGACGTGCGCCATTAGCCGAGCTCGTGCGCTCGGGACCATGGATCGCGGCGCTCGCGGCCGCCGCAGGACCATCCTCCCTGGAGCGCCTGCGCTACGTTCCGGCCGCGGGTGAGCGCGTGCTCCTTTTCGAGGCCGGGTTTGACAGCCATCACGCGAGTTGCGCTGACCGGCATGAGCTGGTCACGCCGCAGCTCGAGGACCGGATCGACGCGATCAGCCGGGCACACCCGGGGTTCTTCATTGGTCGGTTCGACGTCTGTGCCGCAAGTGCCGACGAGCTCAGCCGGGGGCGCTTCAAGGTGATGGAACTGAACGGCGTGGCCTCGGAGCCCATGCACATTTACGATCCGGCGGTCAGTATTGCGAGCGCGCTACGCGTGCTCCGACGCCAGTGGCGCGAGGCGTTCGAAATCGGGGCGGCCAACCGCGCGCAGGGCGCGGCGCTGACGCCCGCAGCTACGCTGCTGTGGCTGGTTGCACGCGAGCATGCGGTGCACCTCGCGGCGGCCTTTCAGCGAAGATAGGCCGGCCCATCGGTCGCGGAGCGAGCTCAGCGCAGCCAGGCCTTTACGCGGGGATGCGAGAGCGCCTCGGGGTTGACGAGGAACTTGGGCTGCCGGCCTGAGGCGACGGCGAGGAGGGCGCCGATGGCGGTGCGGGCGATGCCGGAGAAGAGCTCGTCGGTCCAGGCGAGGGAGTGGGGCGTGACGATGACGTTGTCGAGCTTCAGGATCGGGTTCGAGGCGGGGGTCGGCTCTTCCTCGAAGACGTCGAGGCCGGCGCCGGCGATGCGGCGGGCGGCGAGCGTCTCGTAAAGGGCGCGCTCGTCGACCACGGGGCCGCGCGCGACGTTGATGAGATAGGCGGTGGGCTTCATCAGCGCGAGCTGGCGCGGGCCGATCAGGTGGCGCGTTTCCTCGTTCAGCAGGCAGGTGACGACGACGAAGTCGGACTGCGCCATCAGCTCGTCAAGGGTGACCTTTCGTGCGCCTAGGCTCTCGATGGTGGCGAAGTCGACGTAAGGATCCGCCGCCAGGAGCTTGAGGTCGAAGACACGCGCCATGCGCAGGAGCTCCTTGCCGATGCCGCCGGCGCCGACCACGCCGAGCGTGCGGCCGGTGAGTCCCATGCCCATGTGCTCGACGCGCTCGGCCCAGCGTCCCTCGCGCGTCAGCCGGTCCTTGGTGAAGAGGCGGTGGGAGAGGGCAAGGATCAGGAGCAGGGAGATGGTCGCGACCGGGCGGCGCACGGCATCGGGGGTGTTCGAGACGAGGACGCCCGCCCTGGTCATCGCCGGCACGTCGACGCTGTCGTAGCCGACGCCGTGGCGCGAGACGAGCCTGAGGCGCAGGTTGGGGGTGGCGACTGACGAAGCGTCGACCCGTGCGAGATTGATGTAGAGAGCGTCGTAGGTGGCGGCGTGCTCCGGGGCGATAGCACGGAGGCCCGAGGGGAGTTTTTCCCAGGAAAGAGAATCCAAAAGCGAAAGCCCTTCGCGGCCGAAGGTGGGCTCGCCGCGCGAGTCGAACAGGTCGCCGGAGACGCCTACTTTGAACGCCATGCGCCGATGTTGCGGGCGATCGCCGCCTGCAGCATTCCCTGGTCAGTGCCGGTGGCGATCATGCGGAAGCCGTGGCCGAGGTACTCGCGCCCGAGCGCTTCGTCGGCGGCCATGTAGCCTGCCGCCTTGCCGTGGCGGTCAGCGGCGGCGGTGATGCGCTTCACTGCGTCCTTGTATTTGCTGTGTGAAAAATCCCCTGGTATCCCGAGGAAGTTGGTGAGGTCGAAGTGGCCGAGCCAGAGGACGTCGACGCCAGGCACGGCGGCGATCGCCTCGACGTTCTCGAGCCCCTTCCCCGTCTCGATCATGGCGATCACGAGCGTGCGCTCGTGGATCATGCGCATCTTCTCCACCACGTCGCCGCCCTGGTAGTCGTCGTGGACGAAGCCGAACGCGGCGCCGCGCCGGCCCTCCGGGGGATAGCGGGTGCAGGAGACGATGAACTGCGCCTGCTCGGCCGTGTCGACCAGCGGCACCATCACGCCCAGCGCGCCGCAGTCGAGCGCGCGGGCGATGAAGTCGTACTCGGTGCCGGGCACGCGAACGAGCGGCACCACCCTGAGCGCCCGGCACAGCGAGAACTGGGGCTTCAGCGTCTCGAAGCCGGCGCCGGTATGCTCCATGCAGTACAGGGCGAATTCCGCACCGGCATTGGCGAGGATGCGCGGCATGCCGGCGGTGAAGAAACTCGAACACCATCGAGCCGAGCGCGGGGCCGCCCCCGGCGAGGGTCTTCTTGACCGGGTTGTCGCGCATTCGGGGCATTATAGTGATGTGCGCCGTGCCGCTATCACCTGCCTGCTCGTAGCGTCCGCGGCCGTGCTTGCGGACGTGCGGGACCTGAGGTCCGTTCCCACCGCGCCGATCCACGATCCGCTCTACATTGACCCGGCGAGCGTCAAGCGCTCGGGCGCGCAGGTGAGCTTCCGCTACATTCTCGACGTGCCGGTTGCCTACGAAGCCCCCACGACCTCTCGTCGCTGGAAGTCAAATGAGATGGACGCCGTGATCGACTGCGACCGGCGCACTTTTTCCATCGGAAATGTCCTGGCGCACTCGGGTCCGCAAGGCACGGGCAGAGTGGTAGGCCGGTACTCCTCTACTCTGGAAGAACGCAAGCCGGCGACCATCGTGCCAGGCGGGACGTTCGACTATCTGGCGCGCTACCTGTGTCCGGCGAAGCGTTGATCCACGCAGGCCCGGAAATTCCTGTAAACTTCTCCATCCCTACACGCCCTAGGTCAATGGCAAAGTATGTATTCGTAACAGGCGGTGTAGTTTCCTCCCTTGGGAAAGGCATCGCAGCCGCATCCCTCGCCGCGATCCTCGAGTCGCGCAGCATCCGCGTCACCAACATCAAGCTGGACCCGTACATCAACGTCGATCCGGGCACGATGAGCCCGTTTCAGCACGGCGAGGTGTTCGTCACCGAGGACGGCGCGGAAACGGACCTGGACCTGGGTCACTACGAGCGCTTCCAGCGCTCGAAGATGCGCCGCGCCAACAACTTCACCACCGGCCAGATCTACGAGTCGGTGATCAAGAAGGAGCGCCGCGGCGACTACCTCGGCGGCACGGTGCAGGTCATCCCGCACATCACCGACGAGATCCAGGCGTTCATCAAGCGCGGGGCGGGCGACGCCGACGTGGCGATCGTGGAGGTGGGCGGCACCGTGGGCGACATCGAGTCGCTGCCGTTCCTCGAGGCGATCCGGCAGATGGGCCTCGAGATGGGGCGCGACAACGTCTGCTACCTGCACCTCACCCTCGTGCCCTACATCGCCTCGGCGGGCGAGATCAAGACCAAGCCCACCCAGCACTCGGTAAAGGAGCTGCGCGAAATCGGCATCCAGCCCGACGCGTTGCTCTGCCGCACGCTGCAGCCGCTGCCCGAGGAGGAAAGACGCAAGATCGCGCTCTTCTGCAACGTGCAGAAAGAGGCGGTGATCTCCGCCTGGGACGTCGACTCCATCTACAAGATCCCGATGATGCTGCACGAGCAGATGCTCGACGAGATCGTCTGCCACAAGCTGAAGATCCTGGCGCGCGCCGCCGATCTCTCCGCCTGGCGCAACCTCGTGCACGCGCAGGAGAACCCCAAGCACGAGGTCGACATCGCCTTCGTCGGCAAGTACGTCGACCTGCAGGACTCCTACAAGTCCCTGAACGAAGCCCTGCGCCACGCCGGGATCCATACGAATTCCAAGGTGAACATCCATTACCTCGACTCCGAAGAGATCGAGAAGAGCGGCACCGCGGCGCTCGAGAAGATGGACGCGATCCTCGTGCCCGGCGGCTTCGGCCAGCGCGGCACCGAGGGGAAGATGCGCGCCATCCGCCACGCGCGCGAGAACGGCGTGCCGTACCTCGGCATCTGCCTCGGCATGCAGCTCGCGACCATCGAGTTCGCGCGCAACGTCTGCGGCCTCGCCGGCGCCAACAGCACCGAGTTCGAGCGCGACACGCCGCACCCGGTGGTGGCGCTCATCACCGAGTGGCTGGACCGCACCGGCCGCATCGAGCAGCGCACCGAGAAGTCCGAGTTGGGCGGCACCATGCGCCTGGGCGCGCAGAAATGTCCCGTCGAGCCCGATACCCTTGCCGCGTCCATCTATGGAAAAGAAGTGAACGAGAGGCACCGGCACCGCTACGAGGTCAACAACGTCTACGTGCCGCAGCTCGAGGCGAAGGGCTACAAGGTCTCGGCGCGCACCCCGAGCGAGAAGCTGCCGGAGATCATGGAGCTGCCCGGCCACCCGTTCTTCGTCGGCGTGCAGTTCCACCCCGAGTTCACCTCCACCCCGCGCGACGGGCATCCGCTGTTCAAGGCATTCGTCGCCGCGGCGCTCAAGCACCGCGCCGGCTCGAAGCTCCGGGCCGTCGCCGCGTGAAGCTTTGCGGGTTCGAAGCCGGCCTCGACAAGCCGCTGTTCCTCATTGCCGGCCCCTGCGTCGTGGAGTCGCGCGAGCTGCAGGTGGAGACGGCCGGGCGCCTGAAGGAGATCACCGGCAGGCTCGGCGTCCCCTTCATCTTCAAGTCCTCCTACGACAAGGCGAACCGCAGCTCGGGGAAGTCTTTCCGCGGCCTGGGCATGGACAAAGGATTGGAAATTCTTTCCTACGTTAGAGAGGAAATAGGCGTTCCGGTCCTCACCGACGTGCATGAGAAGGACGAGGTGAAGCCGGTCGCCGCCGTGGTCGACGTGCTGCAGACCCCCGCGTTCCTCTGCCGCCAGACCGATTTCATCCACGCCGCCGCCTCGGCGGGCAAGCCCGTCAACATCAAGAAGGGCCAGTTCCTCTCGCCGCAGGAAATGAAGAACGTGGTCGAGAAAGCGAAGGAAGCCTCCGGCAAAGACAATATCCTCGTTTGCGAGCGCGGCTTCTCCTTCGGCTACAACAACCTGGTTTCGGACATGCGCTCGCTCGCGATCATGCGCGACACGGGCTGCCCGGTCGTCTTCGACGCCACGCATTCGGTGCAGCTGCCGGGAGGGCAGGGCACGGCCTCGGGCGGTCAGCGCGAGTTCATCCCGGTGCTCGCGCGCGCCGCGGTGGCGAGCGGCATCGCGGGCCTCTTCATGGAGACGCATCCCGACCCGGCGAAGGCGCTCTCCGACGGGCCGAACGCCTGGCCGCTCGGCCTGATGGCCGAGCTCCTCGAGACGCTGGTCGCCCTCGACCGCGCGGTGAAGAAGAACGGTTTTGCGGAACAAAAGGTGAAAACGGCATGAGCTCCATCGTCGACGTCGTCGCGCGCGAGATCCTCGATTCGCGCGGCAATCCTACGGTCGAGGCCGACGTGCTGCTCGAGTCGGGCGTGATGGGCCGCGCCGCCGTGCCCTCGGGCGCCTCCACCGGCAGCCGCGAGGCGATCGAGCTGCGCGACGGCGACCGCAGCCGCTACGGCGCCAAGGGCGTGCTGAAGGCGGTCGAGTTCGTCAACACCGAGATCTCGGAGGCGATCGTCGGCCTCGACGCCACCGAGCAGGCGTTCGTCGACAGGACGCTCATCGACCTCGACGGCACCGAGAACAAGGCGCGCCTGGGCGCCAACGCCATCCTCGCCGTCTCCATGGCCACCGCCAAGGCGGCCGCCGAGGAGTCGGGCCTGCCGCTGTACCGCTATTTCGGCGGCTCGGGCGCGATGCGCATGCCGGTGCCGATGATGAACGTCGTGAACGGCGGCGCGCACGCCAACAACAACCTGGATTTCCAGGAGCTGATGATCGTCCCGGTCGGCCAGCAGAGCTTCCGGGAAGCACTTCGCTGCGGCGCCGAAGTTTTCCAATCGCTGAAACGACTTGTGGATTCGAAGGGCATGTCGACCTCGGTCGGCGACGAAGGCGGCTTCGCGCCGGACCTGCCGAGCCACGCCGCGGCGATCGAGCTGGTGCTGGAGGCGATCGGCAAGGCCGGCTACAACGCCGGGCAGGACGTGGTGCTCGCGCTCGACTGCGCCGCTTCGGAGTTCTTCAAGGACGGGCGCTACACGCTGGAAGACAAGAATTTAAATTCAAATGATTTGATTGCTTATCTCGCGGAGCTCGTCGGCCGCTACCCGATCGTATCGATCGAGGACGGCATGGCGGAAGGCGACTGGGACGGCTGGAAGGCGCTGACCGCGAAGCTGGGAAAGAAGATCCAGCTGGTCGGCGACGACCTCTTCGTCACCAACCCCGAGATCCTGCGCGAGGGCGTGCGCCGGGGCGCGGCGAACGCGATCCTGATCAAGGTCAACCAGATCGGCACCCTCACCGAGACCTTCGCCGCGATCGAGCTCGCCAAGCGCTCGGGCTACGGCACGGTGATCTCGCACCGCTCGGGCGAGACCGAGGACACCACCATCGCCGACATCGCGGTCGGGACCAACGCGCTGCAGATCAAGACCGGGTCGCTCTCGCGCTCCGACCGCGTGGCGAAGTACAACCAGCTGCTGCGCATCGAGGAGGACCTCGGCGACTCGGTGAGCTATCCCGGGCGCGAGGCGTTCGCGCGGGCGGGATGAAGATCCTCGGCGCCGTCCTGGTCGCGCTCATCGTGCTGATCCAGTATCCGCTCTGGCTCGGCAAGGGCGGCTGGCTGCGCGCCTGGCAGATCGAGAACGATCTGCAGAACCAGAAGCTCGCCAACAGGAAGCTCGAGGCGCGCAACGCCGCGCTGGCGGCCGAGGTGCGCGACCTCAAGCAGGGCACCGAGGCGATCGAGGAGCGCGCCCGCTACGAGCTCGGTATGACGCGCCCCGACGAGCTCTTCTTCCAGTACCAGGAATCAGCGAGCGAGCTGCCTGAAAAGCGTATAGACGGTCAGTAGCCGCGTCCCCAGGAAAAGCAGCCGGCGCCGGCCGAGCAGCGCGATGGCCGCCGCAGCCACCCCGGTGATCACCGGATACCGGCGTACATAGCCGAGGACGCGGTCCGGCACGGCGGCCGCGCGCAGGAGCGGCTGCGCGGCATGCACGAGCGCCGCGCGCTGCGCCGCCGAGCGCTCGACCAGCTCCCGGCGCCGCTGCTCCAGCCGCTGCGCGCGCAGGCTCACGGCTTGATGACCTTCAGATCGTTCTGCAGCTCGGCGAGCGTGGCGTCGAACGCACGCGGCTTGCCTTCGACGTGGCGCCGCAGCCACCAGGCCACGATCGCCGCCGCGAGGAAAAAGAACAGCGCGACGCCGACCGTCGTGGCGAGGCGGTTCGCGTCGGCGGCGTGCAGGACGAGCGCCGCCGCGCCGAACGCCAGGCCGAGCGCGGCCAGCATCAGCGCCGCGAGGCCGCCCAGGATGGTGGCGGCGAGCCGCGCCAGCTCCTCGCGCAGCTCCGTGCCGAAGAGCTCGAAGCGGGTGCGCCCGAGGTCGAGCAGCCCGGCGAGCATGTTCTGCGCCGATTCCAGCAGGCCGGCGCTCATTTGCGGCTCAGCAGGATGCCGGCGATGAGGCCGATGCCGGCGGCGATGCCGACCGCGGCCCACGGGTGCTCGCGGATGCGCGCCTCCAGCTCGCGCATCTTCGGCTCGGCGTCACCGGCGGTCTCGCGCAGCAGCTCCTCGGCGCCGGCGAGCGCCGAGCGCAGATCGTCCATCATCTTGCTCCCGTTTTCCATGCGATCTCCCTCCGTAGAACGTCAATCCGAGACATCGGGCTCGAAGAACAGCCACTGCACCTCGGGGAACTCGGCGCGCAGCGCCGCCTCGGTGCGGTTGATCGCGCCCACCACTTCGCGCGCGCTCGAGCCCTTCATGGCGGCCTTGATCGACACCATCAGCGAGGTGCCGAGCTGCAGGGTGACGATCTTGAACACCTTCTCGATGCCCTCCTGGCGGTGCAGGAAGTCCCTGAGCCGGCTTTCGACCTCGGGATCGGCGCTCTGGCCGATGAGCAGCCCCTTGATCTCGATGGCGATGCCGATGGCGACGACGATCAGCAC
>Ga0105106_10002557_pt1 | contig 13062 bp, 13 predicted proteins | sample PPLLaktember2015_5_FD_79109 | JGI IMG/M metagenome (GOLD analysis project Ga0105106, IMG submission 79109) | Freshwater sediment microbial communities from Prairie Pothole Lake near Jamestown, North Dakota, USA - PPLs Lake P8 Core (1) Depth... | ecosystem: Environmental > Aquatic > Freshwater >...
GAAGAGTACCAGCTGCCAGGAGCAGGGAAGAACCTCCGAGCTGACTGATAAATTTTCTGCGTGAAGATTTTAGTTTCATATCTGCTTTATTTCTGGTTAAATACTTAAATAGACTTACTTTAATGATGGAATATTGCTATAAAGGTATCATTACTGTCCGACAAAAAACTTACATATCACCTCAACCATACATATTTGTTACATCCCTACGGGATTTATAACCATTGGGGCCTTTATTTTTTCTATAAATATTTAGTTGCTAACGGAACTGTCCCATAGGGACAAGATATTTGTAGCCATTGTTTTAAATTTTTTCTAAAGTCCCGTTGGGGACGAAATAAAAGTATACCGAACAATAGTGTAAAGTTATATTCTTTTTTAACCCTGACCCCTGCCCTTACCATGATTTAAAATATTAAGAGAAGACATTTTATAAAAAAAAATGATATTGTTTTACAACAAATAATACACGTTTTACAACTATTATTTTACCTGAAACAATATCTGTATTATTCTATTGACGGATTTACCTCCTTCCTCTTAAAGACCTTTGTGTTACTTTGTGTTGACCTTCGGGTCCTTAGTGGTAAAAAAAATCCTTAACCACGAAGGACACAAAGGGATTCACAAAGGACCACAAAGGATAAGAAAAAAAATATGGAATTTCACCACAATTCAGCCTATTCTCCTTTAGTTTATCTTTGTATATTAATATTAACCCTTTCTGGTTCAGGTTGCTTATGAAATTCAAAATGAATTATCATCTGTTTCTTCTTCTCATTATTGCATCATTTCTTCCCGGATGTACCAAGAATGATTCTGTTGAATTTGATCCTGAAAAAGAAATATTCAACTTCATTGTTACCGATCCGCAAAGGGAATATATAAACGCAAGCCGCGGGGAACAATATGAGATCACCGACCCGCTCCCTGAACTTCAGTTTGCCGGGGAAACCTATTCCATTGACCGTCTCGAGATCCGCGGCGATGGCTCACTTAACTTTACCCGCAAAGGTTTTGGCGTGAACCTGAGCAGTAAACTTGTCCTTTTCAATCCGGCAGAAAATTCAGAAAGGAAGTATGAGGAATTCAAGCTTCTGGCATTGGTCTTTGATTATACCTATATTGAAAACAGCATAGCTTCAGGCCTGTTTAAAGAAGTCAACTTATGGCCTGTTTACGACTTTTTCACCGAAGTAAGGCTCAATAACCATACCCAGGGATTGTATCATTTTATTGAAGATCCCTTTGAATATTTCATTGAACAGAAGAATGCTCAGTTTGTGGTGCGCAGGGGATATGACCATGTCATAAAAGCTAGTACTGCAGGTCCGGGTAATGAGCAAAACCTTGACAAATATATTGCCCGCTTTAAAAGGATCTACTCGATTCTCCCATTGTATTCAGGTCGTCAGATGTTTGATACTCTTTCGTACTATATAGATATGGAACAGTATTTCACAAAGATGAGCATCGACATGCTTGTAAAGAATGGTGATTATACCGATGAAGTGATTTTTTATACAAAAATCAAAAACGGGAGGGAAGTTCTGGGGGTATTTCCATGGGATTATGATGATATTTTTTCTGACCAGCCCCATGAAATAGTGAATCCATGGGCGACCGGTACGGTTTTTGGCCACAGGGAATACAACAGCATTGACGATGTAATTGCTGATGTTGGTTCTAAATTACTCTATTCCATTGAAGAAGATCTTGACTATATAATTGCCAAAGACAGTTTTCTGTACCAGGAATATCTAAAAACACTTGGGAGCATTATTGAAAAAATCGATCCTGCTGCCATAGACAGGATATTTGATTACACTAATGAGCACATCGGAGCGTTTTATGATAATGATTCTATAATTGAACAGTCGAAATACGATGCTGACGAAACAAGTTATGCTCTTTTTGTAAGTAATCTTGCAGAGAAGAGGCAAATGCTCAAGGACCGGAGAGCCTGGATAATGGAAGAACTTGGTAAGCAGAAAAACCATTGAAAATGAAGCTTGAATATCTGTTATTCTGCCTGATCGTGATATTTCTGATAACCGGCTGCAAAAAGAAGGAAGAAAATAATATAACTGAACCTCCCGAGGGATGCATCAGCCTGTCGGACCTTAAAACAAAGCAGGATTATTACCTTCCTTTTGCTGTGATCAATGATGGCGCCAGCATTCGTTCAGCATTTCTGAATAACAAAAAGATCAACTTTTCAAACGGTAGTTTCATCGAATTTAAGGAAAACGGATTTTATGAGCTGGTGCTTATTTACAACGATGCAGGTCTTGAAAATGACACCATTCTGTTTACAACCGGAACGGAAGAGAGGGAAAATTCAGAGTGGGGCATACGGGCGTGGATTCCCGACCCGTTTGTACCCGTGCTGATCGGTCAGGAAGATGTTGAAATTTATTACCCTGCGAGGTATGACGATTCAATCAGTGTGCCTTTTATTTTTTATGTAAAGGGTTCGGATATAATCACTGAGATCTACTGCGAAGGCAAATGCACCTCTTCGGGAGAGACTTTCAATATAAAGCAGGGTGTGGGTTCTGTTAATATACCTGCATCGGCAATTTCAGGATCAGTTGATTTCAGGGTCGGAGGAAGACAATATTCTGCATCACCTTCAAAGGTTATCCGGACAGATATGGAACTTAAGGGCAGCATAAATTCCCATATCGAAATTACGTCGAACAGCCTTGCAAGGATCACGGGAGACCTGGAAATCGGATCAACCGGATCTCTCACCGTTCGTGAAGGAGCGATGATACTTGTTGATGAAGGCATTGACATTAATTTAAACGGTCCGGCAGTTTTTGCCGGCACAGCAGAAAATCCGGTATTTATTACGTGCAGCAGAAAAAACAAATTCTGGGGAGGATTTATCACAAGGGAAGCTGCCGGTACAATTGAAGCTCAATACACAATTTTCTGTCAGAGCGGATACCATGATTCGGAAGGCTATAACTGGGGCCATTCGGGAAGACAGGCATTGTTCTATACCGAAAACAGCGCTCTTACCCTGAATCACTGCTTCATTCTTGATCATGCCGGCCAGATATTTTATCCTCAGAATTCAGTTCTTGTCCTTGATAACATTCTTGTACAGCGTGCACAGACAGGAGGGCAGATAAATTATTCTGATCTCACTTTGAGTAATTCAGTTTTTACTGATTTCCCTGATGATTCATATGTTTTCAGGGATTCGGACAACGATGCTCTTTACCTTAATGCAACCGACGCGAATATTGAGAATACGATATTCATGTTTGCAAAGGATGACGGACTCGATTCCGGGATGGACGAAGGCGGTGTAGTAACTCTTACCAACTGCAAGTTTGAAGCCTGTTTTCACGAAGGAGTTGCACTTTCGAGCAGGGGCACGGTTGTAAAGAACCATACCTTCACCGGATGTACTTTCAGCAACTGCGGACAGGGACTGGAACTTGGATTCAGCTCTCCGAATCATACCGTAATTGCCGGGAATTGCCTGTTTTTGTACAATGGCGTCGGCATCAGATATGGAGATAATTATGAATGGTCGGATGTTAACGGGAAAATTCTGATCAAAAATTCATTCTCGCTGTACAACGGCAGGGATGTATGGAATCTGGTCCGCATGACCTGGGGGCCGAAGCTTGGTAACATGGTTTTCGAAAATACAAGGGTTTCTGAATTGTGCCCTCAGTATCCCGGACTGGCATTATATGGGGAATAACCAGGTTTACAGTGCTGTTCAGGACTTCTTCTCTTTTACAAGGATCTTGTCGATTCTGTTTCCGTCGATATCAACAATTTCAATTACATAATCATTGAAGGTGAATTTGTCTCCTATCTGGGGAACCTTGTCAATATGGTCCAGCACAAAACCTGCAACTGTTGTGTATTCAATGTGTTCAAGATCTGTCATATAATTGTCGAATACACCATCAAGGATCTCTACCGGTGCGTCGCCGCTTATAAGATATGATTTGTCGTCGCGGACGAAAATATCAGGCTCCGGCGACTCTCCCTCATCCGGAAACTCCCCTATCAGGTTTTCCAGGATGTCGTGCAGGGTAATAATTCCTTCAAGGGTGCCATATTCATTAACAACAACGCAAAAATCCATATTCCCCTTCTTGAACCGGTCCAGGACCTTTGGAGCATCGGCGCTTTCGGGAAAGAATACCGGCTGGGTTATCAGCTTTGAAATAACCGGTTCATCATCCTGGGCAAAAGCAGTAAGAAAATCTTTCACAAGCAAAATACCCTGGAAATTATCAAGACTTTCCCGGCAGCAGACAATCCTGCTGTGCCTGCTCTTAAGAATTGCTTCTTTAAGCTTGTTTTCAGTCTGATTCAAGTCGATCCATTCGACATCCATCCGGTGAGTCATCAGATGTTTTGCCTTCTTGTCGGAGAAATAGAATACTTTCTGATGTATTGTGTTCTGGCCCTTTTCAATAACTCCTTCCCTTGATGCTGTCTTCAGAAGATACCTGAGATCTGTCTCTGAAAGGTGCTGAGGCTGTTTTTTAATACCCAGAATATTGTTGATAAGTGAAGTGGAGACAGAGAGGAACCTGACCACTGGATAAAATATCAGCTTGAAATAATAGATCGGCGGTGCGATTTTGATTGCGATTTTTTCAGGATTGCTTAGCGCTATTGTCTTTGGGACCAGTTCTCCTATCACTATTGAAAAATAAGTAATAACCAGGATAGTGACAGCGAGTGAGATTTCATCGGCAGAGTTCTTCAGCAGGTCGAATTTCGCGAAAAACGGGGTGATTTTATCAGCAATGCTCACTCCCCCGTAAACCCCTGTTATTATGCCGATCAGTGTTATACCTACCTGGATTGATGAGAGAAAGCTTTTGGGATCTTCAAGAAGCTTTAAAGCGGTTCTGGATCCTTTGCGGCCCTCATTTTTCAATTGCTCCAGTCTGGATTTCTTGCTCGAAACCAGGGCTATTTCCGATAATGCAAAAAATCCGTTCAGAAGAATAAGAAGGGAAATGATCAATAATTCCATAACAAAAATATAGCAGCCTTTGCCCGGCTGTATTCAATTAACGGCATAAAGATATTGCAAATATGCTACATTTGCCTCCTTTACCGATAAACAATGGACCAGCTTAAAAGTAATCCCATGTACCGTCACCTGATGATACTCGGGATTTGCGCCGGCGCAGGACTTCAGGGATGGACGGCTCTATTCACCAATTATGCAAAAGAGGTGGTTGGAGTAAATGGATTTCAGATAGGTTTGTCACAGGCTGTACGTGAGATACCGGGCTTTTTATCTTTTGCTGCTGTTTACCTTCTGTTCGTCTTCAGGGAACACCGTTTATCGTCATGGTCTGTCGTTTTGCTTGGAATGGGAATAGCGATTACCGGGATCTTCACTTCATTCGGCGGATTGCTGGCGACAACTTTCATAATGTCTGTAGGATTTCATTTTTTCGAGACCACCAATAAATCGCTTACGGTTCAATATTTTAATACAAGTGAATCACCAGTGGTCTTTGCAAGGATGAGGGGCTACAGTGCTCTTGCAAATATTGTGATTGGCTTTATTATCTGGGCTCTTTCATTCTTTCTGCCCTACATGTATACTTTTCTTCTTCTTGGTGTTATAGTAAGCCTGACCGGGATCAGCATGCTTTACGGCAATCCTGTGAAGAAAGAGGTCCCTTATCAGCATAAAAGACTTATTTTCAGGAAAAAGTACTGGCTGTTTTATATGCTTAACTTTTTAGCAGGAACCCGCCGCCAGATATTTACGGTTTTCGCAATATTCCTCCTTGTTGACCGGTATAACCTTGGATTGAGAATTGTTACAGGAATATATGTAATAAACTATGCACTCACATATCTGCTCAATCCGCAGATATCAAAGGCACTGAACAAATATGGAGAACGGATTGTGCTGTCGCTTGAAAGTGCGTCACTTATTGTGTTGTTTCTTGGTTACGCATTTATTGCCAATGTCTGGATTGTTGTTGGCTTGTTTATACTCGATAGTATTTTTTTTAATTTTTCGATCGGCCTCAACACATATCTTCAAAAGACGGCCGATCCTGAGGATCTGGGCTCTTCAACGGCTATCGGCTTTACTATCAACCACATTTCAGCGGTTATTATTCCCTTTTTCGGAGGTGTTTTGTGGATGCTCAACTGGCGTTTGCCGTTTTTTGTTGGGACTCTCTTTGCATTATTATCCCTTGTTTTTACCCAGATGATTGACACCGGATATCACAAGAAGAGAAATTTTATTTTTCAAGAATCAGTTTAAGGTTGCTCAGGCCTCCTTCAAGGTCTTTACCGAGCATGGCATCCATGTCCATAAGCAGAAGGGACAGGTTCATCGGGTATTTAATCTTTCCATAAATACCCCATTTGACTGAAGTAACGCTGTCGCTGATGCTCTCAAATGACATGTAGGCTTTATCGGTCGATTTCATGGGCTCATAAAAACGAAGCTCATAATCAATCCGTTTACCTTCGTCTATACCTGTTATCTCCTGTTCACCCCTACCGGCATCTTTGTTCTCGCTGTCCCACCCTGATACAAAGCCAATTGTTCCGTCGGTGCCACGGAATTCAGTTTTCATGTTTGGATCAATCTTTGCCCATACACTGTATTTGTTCTGATTTTTCAGGTATTTGGCATAATCAAACACAACCTGTTTTGGTGTGTTCATTGTCACTTCCCGTTCAACGGAATATTCCTTTCTGGCAAAGGCTGCCACAAGTAAAAAAATCACAATAATCAGAAGAAGTAGGAACCCGGTTATCTTAAGGATCTTTTTCATCATAAAATGGTTTTTGTATTATGCTATGTTTTAAAATTCATATAGCATATTGAGGATAAACAAATAGGTTTACTATAAGTTCAATCTTTTACTCATAAGATTCAGCTCCTTCCTGATATTTGGGGGGGGAGATTACTGACCCCCGGTTACAGGGGTTATTAACATACCGCCGCTAAGCGGCGAGAAGTCCCGTTGGGACCATCTGTCTTTAAAAAGATAAATTCTAATATAATTAGCCTAAAGACCACCTGAATTAATAAGATGTGTATAAAGGATAGGGTTGACACCGGGGGTGAAGCCAAATCATAGATTCCAAGCCCTGAAAGGCCTTAATATACTTGGATTTTTCAAGCTGATTTTGTACCTTGCTCCTGTCTCGTTGTATTATTAACTTAAATCTTGACACCATGTCAAGCTATCGTCAGTTGCTGTATCACCTTGTGTTCAGGACAAAGAACAGTGTGCCTTCAATCTCGCAGGATCAATCTGGTCAGCTTTATGCCTACATTGGGGGCATAATAAAAAACAAAAACAGCCATCTGTATCTGATAAATGGTACAAAAAACCATCTTCACATTATAACTGTGATCTTCATCCCTCTCTGGCGCTTTCGGATTTTATGAGAGAGCTGAAGGTATCAACATCAATGTGGATGAAGGAGAGTGGACTCTTTCCTGAATTTGATGGATGGGCTGAGGGATATGGATCTTTTACTTGTTCTTTCATGGATCTGGGTGGTCTTATTGAATACGTCAAAAATCAGCAGGAGCATCACAAGAAAAAGACCTTTGAGGATGAATATCGAAATTTGATCATGCAATCAGGAATAAAAATAGAAGAGAAGTACTTCCCATAGATGCATATTCAGCTCAGAGCTGATAAACATGTTGGGATTATCCACCCCGGTGTCAACCGGGGATAGAGCCAACCCATTGATTCCAAGCCCTGAAAGGGCTTAACATATTACAGATATTTTTTCAGCAGCTTTTGTGTGTTGCGCACACCTTCATCCTCTGGCTGGTTTATCCCTTCGTATTCAATGCCAATATATCCTTTAAAGCCTGATGCCTTTACAATGTCCAACAATCGCTTATAATCCATTAATGGCTGTTCCCCGTTGCTGTCAAAATCGTAGGTTTTTGCACTTACCCCTTTTGCATAAGGGAGTAATAACTCAATGCCCTTATAAATATCGTACATTTCAGCACAGCCTTCCTGAATTGTTCCCCATGGATGTGATATGCAGAAATTACCAAAATCAGGAAGTGTGCCGACATTATCTCTGCCGACCTGTTTCATAACATCTGACAGCCATTCAGCATTGGAAGTGACACTTCCATGATTTTCCACTACTACATTTACATGCATGGGTTTTGCGAATTCCCCAAGACGGCTCAGTGCATCAACAGAAGCTTTCTTCCTGTCGCCGGCACTACCCTCACCATGAAGATTTACTCTTACCGTCATACATCCCAGTATCTTTGCAGCTTCGATCCACTTTTTGTGATTATCAACGGATTCAAGTCTTTCTTTTTCATTTGTTGATGAAAGAGGACCCTCGTCATCACACATCAGCAGATGGTTAACCACGCCTGCATCCCGGCTTCTTTTGAGTATCTCATTCAAATACGGTTTATTCTTTGCAGCTTCTCTGAAGTTCATTTTTGTCCCGCCAAAAAAACCATTGACATATTCCACGGCTGAAATGCCATACTTATTTTTTGCCACCGAAGGAAAATCAAGATGATCCATTTTACCAGTCTTCAGTGCCCGGTGAAACGACCATTCAGCCAGAGAGATCCTGATATCCGGATCAGCTGTCCCCGGGAAATTGTATGAAGGAAATGTCATCAATGCCCCTGCACCTAGCAGGGTATGTTTAATAAAAGTCCGGCGGGTTTTCATACTGATATTATTTTTGAATTTCTGTCAGAAACTGAAAGTTTGCCTCATCCATTTAATGCATAAACCGGGCCAAGAGGATTCAGTTCCTCCATTGGGAGCAAGACCATACCCGTGTCCGCCTTTCTGGAATATGTGGAGCTCAGCCGGTATTTTATTCTTCTGCAAACCCATGTAATAACCAATACTGTTCATCACAGGAACAACATTATCGTCGGAGGAATGGACAAGGAATGCAGGAGGTGTGTCGCCGGTGATTTGTTTCTCATTTGAAAAACGGTACACATTCTTTTCAGTCGGGTTGAGTCCGATCAGGTTGTTTCTTGTTCCCCGGTGAGTGATTGTGGTATCCATCGAAACGACCGGGTAAATGAGCAGCGAAAAATCGGGTCTGGCACTGGTATTGTCCTTTACTTTATACACCCTGTCATCATAGTGAGTCGAGATTGTGGATGCAAGATGTCCGCCGGCCGAGAATCCTATCACGCCTACTTTTTTCGGATCAATCTTCCATTCGGCAGCATTCCTGCGGATGACTCTCATGGCTTCCTGGGCATCCTGGAGAGGACCGATTGATTTATCAATCATAATCTGATCGGAAGGCAGGCGGTATTTCAGAATGATCCCTGCTATTCCGTAATCGTTCAGCCACCTGGCTATGGCATTGCCTTCATGGTCGAATGCCAGGACACCATATCCCCCGCCCGGACAGATCAAAATTGCCGCTCCATTGGCTTTTTCAGGTGCCGGCAGAAAAATTGTAAGATCAGGTGTAACCACTTTCTCGCACCTGGTTATCACTCCGTTGGTAACTGTGATCTTTTCTACATACGAAGGATCGGTTTTTGATCCGGGAATTCCATCGGGCCATAATTTTAATGTCAGGGTCTGGGCAGAACCATTTATCATCAGCGAACTAAAGAAAATAAACAGAATGATTGCGGATTTTGTTTTCATATTATTAATGATTGTGGATTTCGGATTTGTGATTTCGGATTATAAAAATCCGCAATCGTCAATCCGAAATCCGAAATAACTTTTTACATCATTCTCCCCATGGAACTCTTTTTGAAGGATAATAGTTTATATCCATCGCCTTAAAATGCTTTTCATGTTTTGCAAGACGGTATTTGTACTCGTCCCAGCTTCTCATTTCAGACGGGGTCCATCCTATCTCGGCATAACCCGGGAGCCTTGGGAACATCATGTATTCAATGTCATCAAGTTTTGTAATGGTTTCTGTCCACATCGGAGCTTCAATGCCGATTATATTTTCCTTTCCGACACCCGGTATGTAGTTTGCCGGATCCCAGTTGTAGCCGTCATCAACTTCAATATATGCGGCCCAATGGAGGCCCAGTGGGGTGGAACGATCATACTGCATATCGATATATGCTTTTTTGGCAGGCGCCATCAGGATTTTTGCGCCCTGGGCAGTTGCCTTTTTTGCATTCTCCTCGCTTGCCCAGCACTGGGCGACTGAATTCGGCTTAAGCGTCGACAGAGCGATCTCATCCCAGCCGATTACACGCTTTCCGTAAGATGCGACTATGTCCTGGACCCTGTTAATGAAGGGTATATAATCCTCAACCTTAGTGGCATGCGATTCATCGCCCCCAATGTGAAAGAACGGTCCCGGGGTAATAGCGGATATCTCCCTGACAACATCGTCAATGAATTTGTAAGTGATCTCCTTTTGAGTGCAGAATGAGCTGAATCCCACTTCAGTTCCGGTATAGAGATCCGGAGCTTTACCGTTACAGTTAAGCTCTGGATAGGATGACAGTGCTGCATTTGTGTGTCCGGGCATATCTATCTCCGGAACAATTGTAATATAGCGGTCGGCCGCAAATTTGACTATATCGGAATATTGCTCCTGGGTATAAAAACCTCCCTTTCCTCCTCCTACCTGGGTACTTCCGCCGTGAACTGTGAGATTTGGCCAGGATTTGATCTCGATCCTCCATCCCTGGTCATCCGAAAGGTGCAAATGCATTACGTTCATCTTGTAAAATGCAATGTAATCAATAACCTGCTTAACATCTTCAACTCCAAAAAAGTGACGCGCTACATCAAGCATCATTCCCCTGTATGAATAACCGGGATAATCAGTAATGGTTCCAGTGGCAATTTTGAATACCCCCTGCTTTTTCGTGGAAGCATCTTCAGCCACAATCTGCCTTATGGTCTGAATTCCCCTGAATAGTCCGGCAGGTTTGTTTGCCACAAGCTTCACGAGCTTTTTCGAAACTGTCAGTTCATACCCTTCCTCGCCAAGGCTTTCGCCTGCCCCTGATAATGTAAGATAAATATTACCTGATCCGGGTTCGGCGGCAGCTGTTTTTACTACAGTGGATAAACCAGTTACAGGTTTCAGTTTATCGGCCAGGTATTGGCCGATTTTTAATATATCTTCTGATTCACCATCAAGATAAATTGCGGTTTTTGCCCTCAGCATGAAAGATTCTCCGGCAGCTGTAACCGAAACAGGTTTTGGGATAATGCTTTCCTTGGTCATATCGGTTGGCGTTTTCGGCTTGCATGATATTGGAATGATCATCGATGCTGCAATAAATAGTACCGGAATAATCAGGTTGTTTTTCATATTAACTTGTATTATTAATTTTATTGTTTAAACCCCCTACCCAGCCTTCCCCCAAGGGGGAAGGAGTCAGGAAATCTTCCCGCCCTGCGGGATAAGAAAGGGGGTAAGTTAGATTTTAATTATTTTATGTTTTCATCTTTCAGTAAAGGATTTTGAGCCCTTTTATTAAATTCCTCCTGCAGTTCTTCTATGGTGTTATTGCTTTTCAGGTACTTTATCAGCACTGCAAGCTGACCTGCTTCGCTGTCGAGAAGAAGCTCCCCCAGCCTTTTATTGGGTTCAGCCACATCACTTGCATAATGATTGGGATAATCTGCGTACCACCATATCCCGGTGTAACCAAAGGGCATTTTGTCGAGTTTCCCCTGTTTCAGTCCGGATTGTGATTTGATGGCCCCCTGATCAACAAGGTCGGGCCTGATGACATACATCATTGAAGTCTCTTCTTCACCTGCATGCCCGTCGACTTTAGCTTTTTTCAAAGCCTTTATCTCCGCACCATTTACGGGATCGTTGCCATCCCTGAATAATACAACAATGTAATCTTTACGGCTGGCAAGCTGCGACTGGCAGAAATACTGAAGAAAACTTGTGTTCCCTCCATGTCCGTTCTTTAATATGATCTTTTTTAAACCGTTCCTGGAGAGTTCGTTGCAAGTCTCCTCAAGCATTTTCCACAACAGATCATTACTATAGGCAATAGTTCCGGTCTGATGCCTTGCTTCATAAATCTGGCCCATGAAATAGGGTGGAAAAACAATTGCATATTCCTTCTGTGCGGCCCTGAATGCCGTTTCCCTTGCTTCAAACATATCGGTTCCAAGAGGAAGATGGGGCCCGTGTTTTTCAATGACACCCATCGGTATTACACAAACACCGCCGGCAAGAGCAACAGCCCTGCTGAACTGAGGTGATGTAATCTCTTCCCACTTAAATGGTAAGGCTGACTGACCGGACTGCTGGGCAGATAAAAAACATGTCAGTAACAACAAAGGCAATAAAACAGTGATTTTCTTCATAGCTGGGTCTTTAGGTTATTGGATAAATTTCAGATTTCTATACTTGCAAGACGGTAGGGCCGGATCTCGATTTCCTGCCAGACACCGCCTGTGATATATGGTTCGTTCTTAAGACTCTCGTCGAGGGCAGAGCGGTTTGGAAATTCGTATACTATCATCGATCCGATCATTTTCTCATCCTCATCAAGGATTGCACCTCCAAGGAGGAAATTTCCCTTCTTTTTAAGCACGGCTATTTTTTCAAGATGTTCAGGACGGACCTTCATCCTTCTTTCCAGGGCTCCGGGACCTGTTCCGTCGTAAGCAACAAGTAAAAATTGCATCTTAATCTTTTTAGTATGTATATGTGTGCCAAATTTAATCAATAATCAATTGCTATTTGTTTTAAGTGATGGATTTTACAGGTCTCATTTTGTTGGGCTAAAGCCCAAAGAAGAGGGGGATGCAGCTTACCGTTGGCTGAAGCCAACGGCAATTGAAACCGGAATAAAACAGACTAATTTACCGTCTGCTTTAGCTGACGGGTGCGGAACCTCTCTATGGTCCCGGGGACTTTAGTCCCCATATACGTTGGGCTGAAGTTAACAGTAATTGAAAGAATTTTGCAGATCTCTCTTTTCGGGGACATAATTCATTGCTTATATTTGTAATAAGAATAAAATTAACAATATAACCAGCAACAAATAACCCGAAGCGAAGATCCCGCTTCAGCGGGACAGAATCCGGC
>Ga0105106_10002559_pt1 | contig 13057 bp, 9 predicted proteins | sample PPLLaktember2015_5_FD_79109 | JGI IMG/M metagenome (GOLD analysis project Ga0105106, IMG submission 79109) | Freshwater sediment microbial communities from Prairie Pothole Lake near Jamestown, North Dakota, USA - PPLs Lake P8 Core (1) Depth... | ecosystem: Environmental > Aquatic > Freshwater >...
ATCGATCACCGGCATACCGTTTGACCACGATTGTGGATCGAGGCTAGGTCCTATGAGTGTGCCATCGGGTTCGCCTGGTAGGATACCATCCATTTCCATGAGTCGGACTTGTCCATATTCAGTACCGTCCTCAGGATTAACAATTGTTCTGGTCCCCGGGTCCACTCCCATCCGATAACTCGTCGATAATGAGAAAATTACCTTATCTTGATATATTACCGGCCAAAACGAGTGCAATCCATCTCCGGGTAATTTAGCCGATTGCCAGACCAGACTTCCATCATTTGCTCGGATGGCATAAGCATGATTGTCGTTGGAACCAAAATAAACGATCCCGTTCTTATGAGCTGCAGCCAGGTGAACTGGACCACCAGTCTCAAACTTCCATAGGAGTTGGCCTTGCTGAGGTGTGCCCTGAGCGCCAATCGCGTACATAAATCCATCACGGTTGCCCAGAATCACACGTCCATCCACCACCAACGGGTTAGCATCATATCCAGACTGGGCCTGATCGAAAGACCAAAAAAACTGTCCGTTTTGCGCATTCAACGCATACAGTTTGTGGTCATGGCCGCCGACATAGACTGTCCCATTAGAAACGGTGGGTGAATTTCCCAGAGGCAACTCAGTATCAAAGCGCCACACAACACTCCCATTATCAGGATTTAGAGCATACAGGCCTTTGGCGGTCGAGATATAAATCAAGCCTTCGGCTGCAATAATCTGGGTATTTTGTGAGATATAAGCTTCAATGGGGCGGTACCAGATGATTCCTAAATCGCCGCAGACCTCTTCCGCTGTCCACGAGGTGCGTTCCGGGTTAGCGGCTGCCATCGCCCAATCGCCTCCTGATGCGCCACACTCTCCTCGGCTTTGTGTTGGCTGGCTGGTGCGAATGCTGGGCAGGTAAATATTGTGGGAGGTTTCGATTTGTGCCGATGCATTGAAATTTTCAACCCGAAACACCAGTCCTAAAGCTATCAGCAATACTAAGCGGATGATATTGTAGACCATCGAAATGGGGGTTATGTTTTTCCAGAAATTGTTGTATTTATTTTTCATAGCATGTCCCGTATATCTATCGCTAAATTAAATTTATTGTCATTATTTATATTTTGCCATTATATTATGCGAAGTTGCTTGACAGGTTTGTAAGTCTAGTTTAGTTTGAAGCATTGCTCCTGGCGAAATTTGGGTGTTAGGAAAATTACCCAACAACCAGTCTTGGTTTATAACATGGATGGTTGGGTAAGATGATTATGAGGAAATGATGAAATTGTTAAGGTTTGGTTTGTTAGTCAGTCTGATGTTTTTGAGCATTGCTATGGTTTCTCCTCAGCAGCGTGGTAATGCGGCCGCAATGAATTCGGAGATCGTTTGGGAGGCGCCTCGCAACATCTCAAACTCGCCTGAAAGCACATCTACAGATCCGTTCTTATTATCCGATCCAACCGGCAAGGTTCATCTGTTTTGGGCTGAAAAAATGAGCGCGATTGAAGGCAATCAGCCTGATACTCTCATGTATACGGTATGGGATGGTAAGAATTGGTTCAAATCAACGGATATCTTTTTTGCACCTGAATCGGATGGCACCCCGATCATAGCCTACCCTCATGCCGTGATTGATAGCACCGGGAAAATTCACCTGATTTGGCTGGCGCAACCTAATTTTCCAAATTACACCCTGTTTTACAGTTCGGCGTTTGCACCCGATGCGCTGTTGGCTGATAATTGGTCTCACCAGATTGCCTTGGCAAGCGATCTCACAGGAACGAAATATTCGATTGATATCGCTTTTCGTGCAGAGCAGGAAATTCATGTTGTCTATGCCCGTGTCCAACAGGGTTCAGGCGCTCGAGAAGAACGAGCAGTTTCTTACACACGCTCTTTGGATGGCGGGATAAGTTGGAGCGATCCGATTGATATTGCCTCGATTAAGGATACCCAAAGCGGAGCAAGCGACACTCGAATATTGATGGACACGGACCAACGTATCTATACGACCTGGACAGAATGGGGTGAATCCGGGCTAGGTGAAGCTATATATTTCTCAAAATCATTGGATAATGGTGATACCTGGAAGCCACCGATTGCCCTATCCAGGAAAATTGGTAATGAATACGAGCGTGACTGGTCAAATATTCAAATCATTGGCAATAATCACTTAGTGGTCATGTGGGAGGGGGGGTGGCGCGCATACAGGCAGGCTCAGTATTCAGAAGATGGGGGTGAAACCTGGAGTAAGCCGATTGATACATTTCCTTGGTTAATTGGTGAAAATGGTACTGTAGAATTTGCGCGTGATAGTAATGACCAGCTTCACTTATTTATCGCCCAACGTGTGCGTGAAGGTTATGAATCCAGAGGTGATGGAAACAATGCTGCTATATGGCACAGCCAGTGGAGAGGTGATCACTATTGGACAGAGCCGACACAGGTGACTGAAGCGGTAAATTTGATCAACCCAAAAGTAGTGATCACGGCTGGAAATTTGGCTGTAGCAACATGGTACACGCAACGAGATCTGGAAATTATGGTCAGTGTTGGCCAGATCTCTGGAGCACCTAGAATTATCCAATCAGCCTGGGATAGATCAGAAATATTGGATATCCCCCAACAAGAAGCATTTGAGGTTACCGAAACACCAACAATGCCCAGTGCAAATTCAATAACGCCTGTTCCTCAAGATCAAGTTGGTCTAATGGATCAGGCTGGCGGTAATGACCCGACCCGACCGGTTGCAATTGGGATCGTATCGGTTTTGTTCGTAGCTGGGCTTATACTTCTGCTCAGAAAATGGAATCATTAAGGCGTGGAAGATAAATAATGCAAGACACTGATCAACTTCCAGTTTTTACCTATTCAGCTACGACACAAAGAAGCTCATTAAAACAATTGATCAGCTCCTTAGTTTCGGATTTAAAATCTTCACAGGAGCTGGCCTGGCGACTGTTCATTCGGGATATATCAGCGCAGTATCGCCAAAGCTTGTTTGGGATTCTATGGGCATTTATTCCACCTATAGTCACCAGCTTGATTTTTATTGTCCTCCAATCTCGCAAAATTATAAATTTTGGGGAGACAGATATTCCTTATCCAGTCTATGTAATTGTTGGGACATTACTATGGCAAGTTTTTGTGGATGGTTTGAATGCTCCGTTGAAGTCTGCAACTGCTGCTCAACCCCTGCTTGCTAAAATTAATTTCCCCCGAGAATCATTGATCCTTTCATCGTTTTATATGGTGCTGTTTAATGCAATGATTAAGAGTATCATTCTAGTGGCGGTAGTAATTATATTCAAGCTTACTCCAGCGTGGGGAGTTGTGTTCGCGCCGTTATTGATCTTGCTTCTAATTCTATTAGGATTAACTTTGGGTATATTTTTGACACCTATTGGTTTGTTGTACACCGATATCGCTTCATCTTTACCGATCCTGATCCAACTTGCATTCTTCGTGACCCCGGTTGTGTACGAGCCACCATCTAGTTTCCCGTTCTCGTTGATCGCAATCCTAAATCCAGTTAGTCCGCTATTAACTGCTGGGCGTGATTTGATAACCAAAGGAATGGTCGTTGATATTATCAGTCCGGTTATGGTAGGTTCAATCACGATACTTATACTGTTTATAGCTTGGTTGTATTTTCGAATCGCCATCCCGATTATTATTGAACGGATGAGCTCATAATGTCATACAAACTGATTGAAGCAGAAAATATCGGAAAGAAATTTTGTCGTGACTTGAAGCGGTCTCTGCGCTATGGTATACAGGATCTAGGCGCGGGTTTGATTGGACGCAACATGGGGCACGACCAATTGCGTAAAGATGAATTTTGGGCGCTTCAAAATGTCTCCTTTACATTGTCCAGGGGTGAAACTCTCGGATTGATAGGTCATAACGGAGCTGGTAAAACCACCTTACTTCGAATTCTAAATGGCTTGATCCGTCCTGATCGTGGAAGCATCCAGGTTCGGGGACGTATGCAAGCTCTGATTGCTCTCGGTGCAGGATTTAATCCTGTTCTGACTGGGCGTGAGAATATTCTTGTCAATGCCTCAATTTTAGGTTTTTCGAAGAGAGAGATAAACGAGCGCTTTGACCAGATTGTTGAATTCTCAGGAATTGAAGAATTTATCGATATGCCTGTGCGCAGCTACAGTTCAGGAATGGTTGTTCGTTTAGGGTTTTCCATTGCATCTCATATGGAACCTGACATTCTACTGGTCGATGAAGTCCTTTCGGTTGGCGATCTGGCTTTTAGGACCAAGAGCCAGGTACGGATACAAGAACTAAAAGATGCTGGAGTGGCGATCATACTGGTTTCTCATAATTTGCATACAATCAGCCACGTTTGTTCACGGGCAATTGCATTGGAAAAAGGCGAAATTATTTATGATGGAGACACAGAGAGAGCAATAGACGCTTACCGAACCTCGCTGATGAAATCTCACCGGAATATAGAAGATGCACTCAGAGCTGGTACAGGTGAATTGCGTATAAATGCAGTCGATCTATTGGATAGCTCAAAAAAACCCGAGAATGAATTTAACATCGGGGATAGCGTAATTATCCGGATTCATTATGAGGCTATAAAACCGGTTGAAAATCCAGTTTTTAATATCGCAATTCATGTGTTAAATGGACAGCAGGTCACTGGGCTTCGAACGGATACGGATGGCGTCACGCTGGGAACTCTGACTGGCACAGGCTATGTGGATGTTCATGTTCCTCATTTAAACTTATTACCCAATATTTATACCCTTGATGGCATCGTTTTTCATGATGATGGATTCACCTTTTATGACCGGGTCAATAAGATCGCTCATCTAAAAATCCGGGGTGGTCTGGATGTTAACGGAATTGCCTACATTCCCCATACCTGGCAAGCGTCATCCAATTAATAATTTATCCATGCGGCAACCCTTTTTAATCATATTCGAAGTAAGTAAAAATAATGGATAAAAAAGCTCCTGTATTTATTATTGGCGTTCCTCGTTCAGGAACAACTTTGTTGGCCGCTATGCTTGCCGCGCATACGAACATGAGTTGTGGTCCTGAGACCCATTTTTATCGTTGGATAAACAAGGTGAATGTTTCAGATATTCTGGATGACCAATTCTGGCCAGATAGTGCTGTAGACTTTGTTCAATCAATTATCCGTAGAAGCTATACGGATGAAGCACCTAAACCTTTAATCGAAAAATATAATTTAGACAAACAACAGATTAAATCTTACCTGAACAAAAAAAGTCCATCGGTAGCTGCGATACTTTCCAGTGTTACTGAGTCATTCATGCTTCTTTCGAAGAAAACTCGCTGGGTAGAAAAAACTCCCGATCACATTGAGTATCTCACCGAAATTAGAAGGGATTTTCCAGATTCACGTATCGTTCGAATTATCCGTGACCCACGCGATATTGCCTTATCTTTGAATAAGCTGCCCTGGGGTGTTAAGTCATTTTTTGAAGGGCTGGCTTATTGGAAGAAATTGGATGATGCCAGCAAAGATTTTTTTGCCATGGATGGGAATTCATATACTTTGAATTTTGAAGACTTAATTCGCTGCCCTAAAGAAGAGTTAACCAGGCTGTGCGAGTTTATCGGTGAACCTTTTGAAGATCGTATGCTGGACACGTCTCAAACTGGGAAGCAGCTCAATAGCCGCAACGTCCCCTGGAAAAACAAAGCTAGCCAACCGGTTGATATGGATCGTATCGCGGTGTGGGAGAGAGAATTAAGTCAAGCGGATAATCTTCTAGCCGAAGCTTATCTGGGGGATCGATTAGCTGCGTACAGCTATCGCCAGGTAGAAAAGTTTACGCATTATGCGGCAGTTTTCCCTCAGGATTTATTTACTCCTAAATATTCAAGTGAATTTTGGAAAATTGCCAGGCAAGGAATTAGATTTTGGAAAATTTCCGATGTAGAGAAGCCCGATACGATTGTACTTTTGGGAGATCCAGCAGATACCGAATGGAAAAAGGAAAAATCGGTTGGGTTATTGCCAGGTAGATTAACATTGATTTTGAGAATATTGGCTTACAAGGTTTCAACTCGTAGAATTATTTGGGTGCCTGCAGTAAATCATCAGATTTGGTCTGGTTATTCAGCACATTTCATAAAATTAATTCTCAAAAAAGATCAGCTTATGCAAGACATCGCTTAGAAGGCGTCGGAACATAAAAAATTCTTGACACATTTCACAAGGCGAATCATTCTCAAATCATACCCATGAATCAACGCAGCTTGATCGCGCTAGCGATAATTATATTTTTATCTTTCCTGGGTGGGTTAGCCATCTACCTTATAACCCCTTTTGGGATTGGCACCTCCCCGGATTCTGTTGTTTATATTGGCGTAGCCAACAATTTCGCTGCCGGTCGTGGTCTTACCACGTCTACAGCTCCTGGCCGTTACGAGCCGCTTACCCAATATCCACCTTTCTATCCATTCGTTTTGGCAGTTGGTGGTAGTTTTTTTGGAGAGCCTTACCAGGCTGCCCAGGCTTTAGCTGGTCTCGTTTTTGGTTTCAATATATTTCTGGTTGGAGCAGTCCTGCTGCGTTTGATCCAGTGGTCGGTTTGGCCGGCAGTTTTTGGCGCTGCTATCATGCTCCTGGCGCCTCCTATGCTCGGCATCCATGTTATGGCCTGGTCTGAGCCGATTTTTATTCTGCTGTGTCTGTTAAGTTTTATCGTTCTCTCAGGATCAATTCAGCGCCAAAAATTTGGGTGGCTGATAGTCTCTGCTGTCCTGGCAAGCCTCGCATTATTCACCCGCTATGCAGGTGTGGCGCTGGTTACGGCAGGTTTGATTGGGATCTTTTCCTTCTCCCGAGGTCGTTGGCCGAGACGTCTTGTGGAGGCTCTGACCTTTGGATCGATCAGTGTGATGCCTTTACTGGCGCTGCTTACATATAACCAGCAGGCAGCAGGTTCAGCGACCAATCGCATCTTTGCATTTCACCCGGTTACGCGCGCCCAGTTATGGCAGGGCTTGACCACGCTCTCTTCCTGGGTGGGTTTGCCTGTATCGTTACCCACCTACGTGCATTTAATTGTAGTCGGTTTCATTTTTGTGGTCTCGTTGGTGTTTGCACTAGACTTGTTGAGATTTGGACTAAGCACCTCGGGCGCTTACCAGTTGGGAAATTCTCCGCCCCACTTTATCGTTCTTCTAGCTCTCTTCACGGGCATCTATAGCGCATTCGTTGTACTCTCAATTTCATTCCTGGATGCCAATACGCCGCTGGACGACCGCATCCTTTCGCCTATTTATGTGACATTCTTGATCCTGGTGATTTATCTGGTTTCCAGGTATATACATTCAAGAAAGCCCGCAGTTTGGCGTTTGATCCCCGGAAGCATGGTCCTTATCCTTCTAGTGGTCTATGGCGCCAGTTCGTTCCCTTTCCTGCGCACCTCTCGGGCGAGTGGGATTGGCTTCTCTTCGCCGGTATGGGAAAATTCTGCACTGCTCCAGGAAATCCGGGGATTGCCAGTGGATGTGGCCATCCATTCAAATGTCCCCGAAGCCATTTATTTGCATACCGGCAGACCAGCAACGCGTTTACCTCGTGTATATGAACGCTCTGCAGCACAATCTAACCCGGAATTCGAGTTGGAATTGCTGGCGATAGAAGCAAAAATGGCCACTGAGAAAGCAGTTATCGCATTTTTCAATCAGCCAGGCCGCATCGAAAACCCTAGCCTTGAAGACATAGAAGCAATCCTGGATTTAGAAATCCAAACACAGGCTGCCGACGGCTGGATCTATACGCTCACAAATCCAGCAGGTGAGTAAGTGTTGAAAGCTGGTCTGGTTAGTGTCATTATTCCAGCTTATAACCAGGGGTATTACCTGGGAAAAGCCATTAAGAGTGTGCTGGAGCAGAGCCACACACACTTTGAGATCATTGTTGTGGATGACGGCTCCACCGATAACACCGCCCAAATTGCGGGTAGTTTCAATGACGCTCGAATTCAGTCCTTATCTCAGGAAAACCGCGGTTTATCTGCCGCGCGCAATGCAGGATTGCGTTTAGCTCAGGGAGAATTTATCAGCTACTTGGACTCGGATGATCTCTTTCTGCCTTATAAACTCAGCTTACTGGTGCGTGCTTTACAAGAAAATCAACAATGGGGCATGGTTGCCGGGCAGGCAATCCTGATTGATGAAAACGATGCGCCAACCGGGAAGGTCTACGTCTCACCGATCGCTGAGCCAGTTGAGCAGTTACTGCTGGGTAATCCATTACATGTTGGCAGTGTTCTGGTTCGCAGGGTTTGGCAGGACAACGCCGGGAAATTTGACGAATCTCTCCGCTCTTACGAAGACTGGGATATGTGGTTGCGCCTGGCGAGGCTGGATTGCAAATTTGGCTGGGTGGACGCGCCTGTTTCTTTGTATCGCTTCCATTCTGCTCAAATGACGCGCATTGGAAGTCAGATGACCCGGGCTACTTTTGCTGTATTGGATAAGGTCTATCGCGATCTCGATCTGCCACAATCCTGGCAGGCATTGGAAGATCAGGCTTATAGCAATGCCAATCTGCGAGCTATGGCTCAGGCTTACCTGGCGGAAGATTTCGCACAGGGCAAAGCATACCTGTCGCAGGCCATCCGTCTCAATCCGAAACTTGTGGATAGACAGGCAGTTGAGCTTACCAACCGCCTGTCGGCTTTAGCTGACTCACCGAAGACGAATAACCCGGTCAATTTTTTGGCGTCCATTTATGCCAATCTACCCGATGAATTGGATAGCTTGCGCCAGCGTGCTCCTGAGGAGTTGAGCAAGAAGTCATTAAGTGTAGCCATGGACGCCTATCGCCACCAGGATTATCGAGTAGCACGCAGTTATTTACATCAGGCATTGAAGTATCAACCCACCTGGTTGATCAAACGCGAAGTACTGGCCGCCTTGTTAGGAACTTATACGCACACGTTGATTAATAGTTTTCGCTAAGGTATCCCTTCAAGTTCAGCAACAAATTTCAGAGGAGCTCGCCCCTTATGCCTTATTATTTTCGTCATCAGGTAACCCCTTATATAATATTGTTCATCGAGCGTGATGGGAGTACCTACCTGACCAGTCTGCTTAATTCCCACCCGGATATTGAAGCGATTTATGAGCGCTTTGCTGTTCTTAAACAGAAGGGGACTGACAGTACTGAACAACTTGAGTGGGCAAGAGCGTTCTACTCACCGCCCCTGATATCAAAAACCAAAGCACGCGGTTTCAAGACCAAACTGGTGGATGTACTCGATCTGGAAAGTTTCACCAATCTATTACATGAAAAGCAGGTGCGCGTAATCCAGATGCGCCGGCGTAATCGGGTGAAAGCAGTTATATCGCGCATCAATGCGCGCCGGCTGTATGAGGCCACCGGCAATTGGAACCTGTATGATAAAAGTGATCGTATGCCGCCGATGCTAGTTGATCTGGCGCAGTTTGCCGATTTTGTACACGAACGTGAAGCAGCGGATGATGAACTGCAGGGTTATGTCGATCAGCTCCAGTTACCCGTGCTCAAGATCGTTTACGAAGAATTGTTAACCGACAAAACCAGTACCCTGGCGAAAATTTTCAGCTTCTTGAAAATCCCCAATAAGGCTGTTCAGGAAAAAACCATTAAAAACACCAGCGACGATCTCCGTGAGGTTGTGTTGAATTTGGATGAGCTGCGCGCCCACTATGCCGGCACATCTTATCTGGAACAGTTTGACGAGGTGCTGGTGTGATTTCTGAGAGAGGGACAAAATGCCTGGATTAGTTGGCTACTTTGGCCAGCCTCCATACGGAGTGATGGCTGATCATCTGCAAAAGATGATGACTGCCCTGGAGCCAGAACCGGTTTACCAGCGCGAGATGTATTCCGAGGATAACATTGGGTTCGGTCGCGTCACTTTGGGTGTCTTCAACCCCCAGCCACAGCCGGTGTGGAATGCAGAAAAAACCTGCTGTATCTTTTTCGAAGGCGAGCTTTTTGAGCAGCAGCGCCTGCTAAAACTTTTGAACCTGGATGACCACGTCCCTTATGCAGGGGGCGATGCTGGAATATTGCTGGGTCTGTACGACATGCTGGGTTTGGATTGTGCTGTGCACCTGAATGGCGGGTTCATTGCCGCGATCTGGGAGCCAGCGGCGCAAAAACTGGTGTTATTGAACGATCGCCTGGGTCAATATCCCTTCTATTATGCCAGCTACAATGGCCGTTTCGCCTTTGCTTCGGGCGTACGCGCCTTGTTGTCTGATCCAGGTCTTCCATGCCAGGTAGACCGCGTGGGTATAGCTGAATTTTTAACCTTTGACCACCTCCTGCATGACCATACCTTGATCGCAGGTGTGAAATTAATGCGCCAGGGCTGCGCTATAGTTGTCTCACAGGATGGCATTCAGACCCACCCGTATATTGACTTCAAATTCCCCGCTTACTACCCACAGCGCAGCGAAGCGGACTATATCGATGAATATGTCTCGCTCTTGGAGCAGGCAGTTGCCAGGCAGGCTCAACACACCAGCCCAATTGCCATTTTGCTCAGCGGCGGCATGGATTCGCGTTTCATCTTGCCTTACTTGAAAAAACACACCAATCTCTCACCCGTGAAAGCCTTTACCTGGGGTGATCCACAATGCGATGATGTTGTTTTTGCCCGGGAAGTCGCTAAAACTGTTGGCGTGGAACATCATCTATTTGATCTCCCCGCAGATTGGCTGCAGCATAAAGCGCTGGATGCAGTCCGCCTTACGGACGGCATGGGTAATCTGGTGAATTTGCATGCCATCGCCAGTTTAGACCAGGAAGTCCAGCATGCGCAAGTGATCTTGAAAGGCTTTTTGGGGGATGCCATGTTTGGTTTCGCCGTCCGCCCGGTTTTTTGGGCTAATTACGCCCCCGAGGTTAACACAAGTGTGCATTTTAAACTCCACCAAGACCAGGGCGTAATTACCTTTACCCCGGACGAACAGAAAGAATTTTTCACCGAAAATTTTCAGCATTCGGTCGGTAGCGCAGTGATGGATGAATATGTTGCCGGGATGAACGAATCCGGTGCAGATTCACTTGCTGATCAACGCATTTACTTTGATTTCCGCCAGCGTGTTCCTCGCATGACTATAAAAGGTGTGGAAGTGGTGCGCAGCCGGGCAATGACTCGCCTGCCATTTGCAGATAATGATCTGGTGGAGTTCTCCTTGCGCCTGCCGCCTGGCATCCGTCTGGAGCGCAATATGGTCCGTAATGCATTCATTTGCACTTACCCCGAGCTGGCTCAGATTCCCATCACGCCTTCCGGTTTACCCTTGATGAATTGCGCCCGTGACATTCGCATTCGCATTGAACGCTTGCTGCGCTGGCATTTGACCCAGCGCGGGCTGATCAAGGGACCCTATACAGAAAGGCGCCCGTATGCGCATTATGCGGAGTGGTTCAGGGCAAACCTGCGAAATTGGATAGAAACAAATTTGCTCAGCGAAAGATCACTGGGGCGCGGGTATTACCAGCCAGATGCCTTACGGCGGGTGGTGCGTGAGCATATGGAAGGGAAGAATAATACCGTTCGTATCGGAGCGCTCATGTCAATTGAGTTATGGCACCAGCTTTATCTGGATTGACGCAGGGATAATGTTTTAATGCACAATACTTTTAAGCTAGGGGTAGCCATTGAAGAAACCTGGGCATTTTTTCGGGAAATCTACACTGATTTACAGGCACATTATCAGGTCAGCCTTTACGAGAACAAAACCACACGCCTGCCGCTGCTAACCAATCGTGTGAATCGCTATTATTATCAGCAAGGTTTACAGAATCTGCTCCAGAAAAATGATGTAGTCTTTTTTGAATGGGCGAGCGAATTGTTAATTGCAGCTACCCAGCTTCCCAAGTCGTGCGGGATTGTCGTCCGTCTGCACCGTTACGAAATGTACCGCTGGATCGACAAGGTCAATTGGGAAAAAGTTGATCATCTGATCCTGGTTACTGAAGCCAAACGCAGTGAGTTTCTACGGCGTGTACCACAGATGGCTGCTCGGGTGAGTGTAATCCCCGAAGCTGTGTCGTTGGAGCGTTTTACCCCGCTCGCGAAACCCTTCTCAGGGGACATTGGTACACTGTGCTCGTTAATTCCCCGCAAGCGCGTCTATGAATTAATCCTGGCCTTTGCAGAACTTCGCAAAGTATATCCCGCTGTACGCTTGCATATTGCCGGGCCAGAACGGGAGATATTTGCAGAATATGCCCAGGCGTTAAATCGCCTGACACAACGCCTGGATCTCGAAGAACAGGTAATATTCTATGGTCGGGTGGATGAACCCGAAAACTGGTATCGCAAGCTGGATATTTTTATTTCCAACAGCTACTCAGAAGGCCTGCAAGTCGCATTACTCGAAGCGATGGCCTCCGGGGTGTTCAGTCTTTCCCATCATTGGGAAGGTGCTGAGGAAATTCTGCCTGCCGAGCAGTTGTATTTCAGCGAACGGGAATTAATCGAGCGGATTGGCCAGTACATGCGCCTGGCAGAAGCGCAACAGGCACAGGCAAAAGCCGACATGGTTGGATTAGTGGCTGGTAAGTCCGATATCCAGTTTACCACCCAGGCAATCCGCCAGGTAATTGATCAAGTAGGCGCAACCCGCCGGTCCAAAGTAGTTCATAGCTAATGAAAATAGCATATCTCCTGGAAGGCAGCGAAGAAATCCGCCGCCCTCCTTACAATGGGCCAGCCAATCATGTCCGCCAGATTATCAAGGAGTTATTAGCACGCGGGCATTCGGTGCGTCTCCTGGCGCGTCTGGATGGCCAAATATGGCGCTCGGACGACCTGGATGAATTTACCCCGTTAGCCGATGTACCCCTGGATATTGGATGGAGACGCCTGAGCGAAAAAGGAGTACGCCGGACACAATCCTTGCTAAAGTTGCCCTACTGGGGATATTTTGAGAGTCTGCGCTTTGCACAGGCATGCCAGCGTGAGCTTGTAGGCTATGACATCTTCCTGGAGCGCTTTAGCTGGATGATGTATGGCGGGCTGTTAGCTGCCAGACGCATGCACATTCCCTG
>Ga0105106_10002560_pt1 | contig 13055 bp, 13 predicted proteins | sample PPLLaktember2015_5_FD_79109 | JGI IMG/M metagenome (GOLD analysis project Ga0105106, IMG submission 79109) | Freshwater sediment microbial communities from Prairie Pothole Lake near Jamestown, North Dakota, USA - PPLs Lake P8 Core (1) Depth... | ecosystem: Environmental > Aquatic > Freshwater >...
GACAGCGATTTTTCCGAAGTGATGCGCGCCTGCGCCGCGCCGCGTGCAGACGCCTTCGGCACCTGGATTTCCCCGGCGATGGTGGCGGCCTATACCCGCCTGTTCGAGGCCGGCTATGCCCATTCGGTGGAAACCTGGCATGACGGTGTGCTGGTCGGTGGCTTGTATGGCGTGGCGATCGGCCGCATGTTCTACGGTGAATCGATGTTCAGCCGCGAACCCGACGCTTCCAAGGTCGCCCTGGTGCAGCTTGCCCGGCAACTCGAGCGGTGGGGATTCGGCCTCATCGACTGCCAGATGGAAACGCCGCATCTCGCCAGCATGGGCGCGCGCACGATGCCGCGCGCGGTGTTCACAGCGCGACTGGCGGAATTGGTAAACTTGCCGCACTTACCTGGCCCGTGGCATTTCGATGCACCCGACTGAACCCCCGTTCCAGCGCATCCAGTTCTACCTGACCGCACATTACGACTGCAGCTACCTGCCTGGCCATCATGCGCGTTCGCAAGTCGCCACGCCCACCCACCTGATCGACAGGCAAGCCTACAGTGCGCTGATTCGAGCCGGGTTTCGCCGCAGCGGCCAGTTCACCTATCGCCCGCATTGCGAGCAGTGTCATGCCTGCGTGCCGGTGCGGGTCGACGTGGCCGGATTCGTGCCCAATCGCACCCAGCGCCGCTGCCTCAAGCGCAACCAGCATCTGAGTGCGCGCTTTCTGCCGCTCGATTTCAAGGAAGAACACTACGAGTTGTATCGCAGCTACCTCGGCAGCCGCCATGCCGGCGGCGGCATGGATCGCGACGGCCCCGACCAGTACACGCAGTTCCTGCTGTCGTCCAACGTCGACAGCGTCATGGTCGAGTTCCGCGACGGCGACACGCTGGTGATGGTTGCGGTGATCGACCAGATCGACGACGGCCTGTCGGCTGTCTATACCTTCTTCGATCCTGCACGCGAGCAGGACAGCCTCGGTGTCTACGGCGTGCTGTGGCAGATCGAACTGGCGCAACGGCTGGAACTGCCCTATCTCTACCTGGGCTACTGGATCGCCGAGAGCCGCAAGATGGCGTACAAGAAGCAGTACCCGCCACTGGAGGGGCTGATCGACGGCCGCTGGCAAATCCTGGACGGGACATGAAACGCTGGGCACTGATCGCTGCGATGTTGCTGCTGTCGGGCTGTGCGCTGACCGTGAGCGACACGCGCGCCCTCAAACCGATGGACAGCTTTGACCCGCTGGCGAGCGATTCGCGCGTCTGGGTCGAGCCGGGCTACGAAGCCTATGGCGAGCGTGTGGCAGCAGCACTGCCCGCAGCCATCGCGCAGGTCGAGGCGGCGCATTACCGTGCGTTCGCCAGCACGCCACGCGTGTACGTGTGCGGCAGCGATGTCTGCTTCAAGCGCTACGTTCTGACGCCAAAGCTCTCGGCTGCCGTCGTGCCGGACAACCGACTGATCCTGTCGCCCAATCTCGATGGCAAGGAAAGCCACCGGTTGCCTTCGCTGTTGACCCACGAACTGGCGCACCTGCACCTGGGCCAACGCATCGGCCATTATCACAGCACGATGCCGGTCTGGTTTCACGAGGGCTGGGCCTCGCTCACCGCCGATGGAGGCGGTGCCGAATACGCGACCGATGCCCAGACATTCGCGGCCATCCGTGCCGGGCATCGCGTCGATCTCATCGCGCGCGATACCCCCTCCCGGCGTCATCGCGCAGGTGCCTTCAGCCTCAACATCCATGAGTTCTACCGCCAGTCCATGCTGCTGGTCGGCTGGCTGAAGGCGCAGGACGAAGCGCGCTTCCGCGACCTGGTGCTGGCCGTGCAGGACAACGCCGACTTCGAGATTGCTTTCTGGAATGTTTTCGGTCAGGCGCCTGCCACGCGATTGGCCGGATTCTTCGACGGTGTCCTCAGCGAACCCGCATTGCACGATAATGAGCCCATTCAGGCCGCCCCTTCCACACCATGAAACCCTATCTCGATCTGATGCGCCACGTGCTCGAACACGGCACCCAAAAGGACGACCGCACCGGCACCGGCACCCTCTCGGTGTTCGGCTGGCAGATGCGTTACAACCTCACCGAAGGCTTTCCGCTCGTCACCACCAAGAAATGCCATCTGCGTTCCATCATCCACGAACTGCTGTGGTTCCTGCAGGGCGACACCAACATCAAATATCTGAAGGAAAACGGCGTCTCGATCTGGGACGAATGGGCTGATGAAAACGGCAACCTCGGCCCGGTGTATGGCCACCAGTGGCGAAGCTGGCCCAGGCCGGACGGCGGCTCCATTGACCAGATCAGCGAAGCGGTGAAGACGCTGAAGACCAACCCCGATTCGCGTCGCATTATCGTCTCGGCCTGGAACGTTGCCGACCTCGACAAGATGGCGCTGGCGCCGTGCCACGCCTTCTTCCAGTTCTACGTCGCCGACGGCAAGCTCTCGTGCCAGCTATACCAGCGCAGCGCCGACATTTTCCTCGGGGTGCCGTTCAACATCGCAAGTTATGCGCTGCTCACACTGATGATGGCGCAGGTGACGGGGTTGCAGCCGGGCGACTTCGTCCACACACTCGGTGACGCCCACCTGTATCTGAACCACCTCGACCAGACGCGCGAGCAGTTGAGCCGTGAACCGCGCCCACTGCCGACGATGACGCTGAATCCGGACGTGATGGATATCTTCGCGTTCCGCTTCGAGGACTTCACGCTCTCAGGCTACGATCCGCACCCGGCGATCAAGGCCCCGGTGGCGATTTAGGTGGGCGGCAAGCAATGAGCAGAGTCAGCCGTCATTGCGAGCGAAGCGCGGCAATCCAGCACCTCGATATATCGGGCATTTCTGGATTGCCACGTCGCTTCGCGCCTCGCAATGACGGCTTTTTCGGTGCTTGCATGGTTAATGCGCAGGATTCAGCGAAGTAACGAGACAGCATGACCCAGAAAAATCCGCGCATCAGCGTCATCGCCGCACTCGCCAAAAACCGCGTCATCGGCATCGAGAACCGATTGCCCTGGCGGTTGCCGGAAGACCTCGCCCATTTCAAGGCGCTCACGCTGAATCATCCCATCCTGATGGGCCGCAAGACCTTCGAATCGCTCGGTCGGCCACTGCCCGGGCGCACCAACGTCGTCATCACCCGCAACCCCGGCTATCGCCCCGAAGGCTGCCTGGTCGCCGACTCCATCCCCTCAGCCGTCGCCTTGTGCAAGGATGCCGATGAAGTCTTCTTCATCGGCGGTGCCGAACTCTACGCTCAAGCCATCCCGCTTGCCGACCGTTTATATCTGACCGAAGTCGACATCGAGGCCGAGGGCGATGCCTGGTTCCCCGACTACGATCGAGGCACCTTCCGGGAAGTCTCTCGCGAGTCGCACACGGGCGGGAAGGGCGATACGATGAGGTTCGACTTTGTAGTGTACGAGCGGGGATGAACCGAAGCAGTTTGCTTCCCCCGGTCCTGGCGTCCGGTTCGCGGCGTGACCATTGCGTGAGTGGAAAGGAAGAAAATCATGTCAGACCTGAGTCCGCTCGAAGAGCATTTTCCCCGTTTGGCGTCGGAGATTTCGGCTTCCTGGGGATCGCCTGCCAGTTTCAAGCAACTGCAGGAGCTGTTGATGGACAGCCGGGGCGGACGCCAGGGATTTCCTGCTGACGTTTATTCCGATTTGTCCTTTTTGCTGTCGCTAGTGCCACGGCCAGTTGGCCCGTACGACATCTGGACTGAAGCACAGGATGCGGACAAGGCTTCGTGAGATGGCCATTCGTTTCCTGGACATTTCGAAGCGGATTGAGTCATGCAAATAGAAGTGGCAACAGGCGCCACACCCCGATTTACGTGAGTCCTTGAAGGAAATTCGAATGCTTAGTCAATACAGCGCTTTGCCGCGGCGAGCAGCATGAGCGGTTTGCCCAAATGCCCGCAGTGCGGTTCTGATTACGCCTACGAGGACGGCGTGATGCTCGTATGCCCGGAGTGCGCGCATGAATGGCCCAGGGATGCGGCTGTGACCTCGGATGACACACGGGTGGTACGCGATTCCAACGGCAATGTGCTGCAGGACGGCGATACGGTGACGGTGATCAAGGACCTCAAGGTGAAAGGCTCGTCGTCGGTCGTCAAGGTGGGCACCAAGGTCAAGAATATCCGCCTGGTCGAGGGCGATCACGATATCGACTGCAAGGTCGAGGGGATCGGGGCCATGCAGTTGAAGTCGGAGTTTGTCAAAAAAATCTAGTCGGCCGGATCCATCGGGAGGTACCAATAAAAACGGGGCCGCAGCCCCGTTTTGTTTGCAGTACCCACTGCAATCAACTCAGCATGTCGGCCCAGATGTTTTGCGCCCAGGACTCGGCATAGGTGAAGTTGAGTTCGTCGCCCTTGGGAGTGGCGCCACCGCCGGGCTGGGTCACGTAACCCTTGCCGGCCTCGAAGCGGAACACGTTGGCGACGTAGCCGGCCGTGGAGTCGGAAACGGCCGAGTAGCAGGTGTTGGCGACGACCGGCATGGGGTCGGGCTGACGGCCTGCCAGCAGCTCGACGATGGCCGCGGCGCAGACCTTGGCATGGTTGGTCGCCATGTGGCCCGACTTGGGCAGGTTGGACAGCACCGAGTCGCCCAGGATATGGACGTTGGGCGCGGTGGTCGACTCGAAGGTGGCGAGGTTGACGGTGCACCAGGCCTTGTTGCTGTCGTTGCGGGCGCCGGCCAAGTCGCAGACTTCGCCCGCGCGCTGCTTGGGCACGACGTTCAGTACGTCGCCCTTGACCTGGTCGAACTCGGTCGAGACGGTCATCGTGTTGCCATCCACTGCAAAGGGTGCATTGTTGGGACGATAGTCGATCATGCCGGCATACAGTTCGCTCCAGGCGCCTTTGAACAGAGCGGGCTTGGAGGCAACATCGGGGTTGCCGTCGAGCAGGATGATCTTGGACTTGGGCTTGGCCTGCTTGAAGTAGCTGGCGACCAGGCAAGCGCGCTCGTAGGGTCCAGGCGGGCAGCGGTAAGGCGCGGTCGGAACCGACATGACGAAGGTTCCGCCGTCTGGCATGGCTTCGAGCTGCTTGCGCAAAAGCGCGGTCTGCGGGCCGGCCTTCCAGGCGTGCACGACCTTGCCGGCGGCTTCGGCCTCCTTGAAGCCCTTGACGCTGTCAGCGAGAATCTCGACGCCGGGGGCAAGCACCAGGCGGTCATAGCTGATTTTGGCGCCGCCCTTGGTGGTGACCACGCGCTTTTCCACGTCGATGCCGGTCACGTAGTCCTTGACCATCTTGATGCCATGCTTGGGCAGATTGTCATAGCCGTGGGTGATGAAGTCCAGGTTCTTCATACCCGCCAGCACCCAGTTGGAAAGCGGGCAGGAAACGAACTTGTCATTCGGTTCGATCAGTGTGACGTCGACGTTCGGACCCCACTGGCGAATGTATTTGGCGCAAGTGGCGCCACCGAAACCGGCGCCCACGACGACGACGTGGGGCTTGGCCATTGATGCGGACTTGCCGCTGCTGGGTTGGCTTGAGCATCCGGTCAGCGTGATGGCAACACCCGCTCCAGAAACTTTCAGAAAATCGCGACGATTCAGAGTCATGTTTGGTCTCCTTGTGGATTACTTCAGGGTGGCGAAATACGCGCCCATGGCTTCGATTTCGGCGTCGGTATAGCCGGCGGCGAGCTTCAACATGACGGTGCCTGGCCTGCTGCCTGACTTGTAGCCCTGCATGGCTTTGACGAAACGATCCTGACTGATACCGGCAATGCCGGGGGCGGCGCCCACGCTGTTGCCGCCGGGTCCGTGACAGGACATGCAGGTGGCAGCGATGACTTGAGTGTGCATATCCGCAGCGCCGGCGATGCCGGACAGGGCGAGGCCGACGAAGCCGGCTAACGCCAGGGTGGTCTTCTTGTTGTACATAGACTCCTCCAGAGATTTGATGGACAAAGACGGAGCCGTAGGCCCCGCAAGTCTTGAATCTGGCGGGTTACAGAGGGTGACCCATCCAGAAGCACCATGCTGGAGTAGTCAAAAAGTCATGTCAACAAGCGGGCGCTTATATAGTGCCGTTTTTCAGCGTGCAGAATAGGTATTTTTAAAAACTGCGGGATCAGCGGGGTGCGCCCAGCGTAACGGCGAGGTGCTTGCTGTTTTTGCGGGACTGTTCGTCGGCGTCGTGGTCCCAGCTATCGCTGACCCAGCCGCCCAGATTTTCCAGCGCGATCCGACCCAGCGCGTCGATCCACTGGGGATGTTCGTTGAGCGCGGGAATGTAGTGAAATTCCTTGCCGCCCGCTTGCAAAAAACTGGCGCGTCCTTCCATCGCCAGTTCTTCCAGCGTTTCCAGGCAGTCGGCGGTGAAGCCGGGCGCGACCACGTCGACGCGGCCGGTGCCGGCACGGCCGAGTTCGGTCAGGGTCTTGTCGGTGTAGGGCTGGAGCCATTCGGCCCGGCCGAAGCGCGACTGGAAGGTGAGCCGAAATTGCCCGGGCTCGAGCCCGAGCGCCTCGGTCAGCAGGCGTCCGGTTTTCTGGCATTCGCAGTGATAGGGGTCGCCCTTGTCGAGGGTGTAGCGCGGTACGCCGTGAAAGCTCAACAGCAGGACATCGGGACGGCCGTGCATCTGCCAGTAGTCGCGGATGTTGGCGGCCAGCGCATGGATGTAGGCGGGGTGGTCGTGGTAGTGCTTGAGCGTGCGCAATGCAGGCTGGTTGCGCGTTCTCTGCAGCCAGTCAAAGGCGACGTCGAATGCGGTGGCGGTGCTGGAGGCGGCGTATTGCGGGTAGGCAGGCAGGATCAGGATGCGGTCGCAGCCGGCAGCTTTCATCCGCGCCAGCGTATCGGGGATGGACGTATTGCCGTAGCGCATCGCATATTCGACCATGAACGGCGTGGCGATCTTTTCGCGCAGCCAGCCCTTCAACAGCTTGCTCTGCTTTTCGGTATGCACCTTGAGCGGCGAGCCGTCGGCGGTCCAGATCGCGGCGTATTTCGCTGCCGATTTATTTGGCCGGGTGTTGAGGATGATGCCGTTGAGGATCAGCCACCAGACGGCACGCGGTATTTCCACCACGCGCGGATCGGACAGGAACTCCTTGAGGTAGATGCGCAGCGCCTTGCCGGTCGGCGCTTCGGGGGTCCCGAGGTTGACCAGCAGGATGCCGGTTCGGGATGGCTGGCCATGGGTGTAGTCGGGTTCTTTGAGATAGCTCATCAGTGGTGGGAGAGTGCGCTCGATAAGAGTTTGGCGGTGATGTCGACGATCGGCACCACGCGCTCGTAAGCCATTCGCGTGGGTCCCACGACGCCGAGCGTGCCGACGACCTGGCCGTCGACCGAATAGGGCGCGGTGACCAGGCTGCATTCGTCGAGCGGCAGCAGGTCGGATTCGCCGCCGATGAAGATCTGTACCCCGGCAGCGGTGCGCGACTGGTCGAGCAGTTGCAGCAGCCCGGTTTTCTTTTCGAAGGCGTCGAACAGCCGCCGCAGGTTGCCCATGTTGCTGGAGAGCTCCTCGATGCCGAGCAGATTGCCGCTGCCCGATACCACCACGTTGTCTTGGCTGGCATCGAAGGCCTGGCTGCCGGCATCCACCGCGGCGGCCATCAGGCGGGTGATGTCGTCGCGCATGCGGCCGAGTTCGTCGCGCAGCTTGCTGCGAACCTGGTCGAAGCGGTAGCCGGCGAAGTGCTGGTTGAAATAATTGGCCGCTTCGGTCAGCGCAGAAGGGCTGTACGACTGCTCGGTGATGATCACGCGATTTTCGACCTCGCCTTCCATGGTGACGATGATGAGCAGGATGCGCTTGTCGGACAGGCTGAGAAACTCGACCTGGCGGAACGCCGGACTGCGGCGCGGCGTCATGACCAGCCCGGCAAAGCGGCTGAGGTCGGACAGCAGAGTGGAGGCTGCCGTCATCAGCCGCTGCGGGTCGGAAGCGTTGAGGCTGCTTTCGAGCTGGTTGACCTCGACCTGGGCCAGCGGGCGCATCGTCAGCAGGGTGTCGACAAAAAAGCGGTAGCCGCGCGGTGTCGGCACGCGTCCGGCTGAGGTGTGCGGACTGGTGACGAAGCCCATTTCCTCGAGGTCGGACATGATGTTGCGGATGCTGGCGGGCGACAGGTCCAGCCCGGCGTGCTTCGACAGGGTGCGCGACCCGACCGGCTCGCCATCGGCGATGTATCGTTCCACCAGGGTCTTCAACAGGATGCGTGCGCGGTCGGTGAGCATGTGTCCATTATAAGGGGCCGGAGGTCAGGATTCAGGATTCGGGGAATGAGTAACCGAAGGCCGCGAATCAAAAACTCCTGATCACTGAATCCTGGCCCCTGACCCCTATATAATCGCCGCTCATGCAAACACCTTTCCACACTGTCGGCCTGGTCGGCAAATACGATAACCAGGGGATGGAAGCTTCCGTGCGCGCACTGGGAGACTTTCTGCGGCAGCGCGGCCACGCGGTGCTGATTGCCGAACAGACCGCCGAGCACCTGAAGATCACGGATTTCCCTTCCCGCAGCCTGCACGAGTTGGCTGCCGACAGCGACGCTGTGGTGGTACTCGGCGGCGATGGCACCATGCTGTCGATCGCTCGCGCGCTGGCACCACAGGGTGTACCGCTGATCGGCATCAACCAGGGCCGGTTGGGTTTTCTTACCGACATCACCGTCTCCGACATGTTCGACGCCGTGGCGGAAATCCTCAGCGGCCAGTATGTGGCGGAGGAACGCATCCTGCTGAACGGGCAGATCCGGCGCAACGGAGAACCGGTATTCGAAGCGACGGCGTTCAACGATATTGTGGTGGGCAAGGGCGGTTCAGGCCGTCTGATCGACCTCGAGATTTCCATCAACAGCGAGTTTGTCTATAGCCAGCGGGCCGATGGCCTGGTGGTCACCAGCCCCACCGGCACCACTGCCTACGCCCTGTCTGCCGGTGGGCCGATCGTCCACCCTACGCTCGAGGCCGTCGCGCTGGTGCCGGTCTGCCCGCATACGCTGTCGGCGCGGCCGATCGTGGTCAGCAGCCATTCGCGCATCGAGATTCATCTCACCTATGCCGACGATGCGCGGGTGCATTTCGATGGCCAGCATCACTTCGACCTGCAAAGCGACGACCATGTATGGATCACGCGCGCCAGCCGCCCGGTCACCCTGCTGCACCCGCATGCCTACAGCTATTACGACACCCTGCGGCAGAAGCTGCACTGGGGCAAGAAGCTTTAGGCGGCCTTAAGCGCGCGCGTTCATGCTCGCTCATCTGTCCATTCGCAACTACCTGCTGGTCGAATCGGTCGAGCTCGATTTCGGGCCCGGCCTCACGGTGCTGACCGGTGAGACAGGCGCGGGAAAATCCATCCTGGTCGACGCCCTGGCACTGGCGCTGGGCGACCGCGCCGAAGGTGGCGTGGTGCGGCAGGGCGCAACGCGTGCGGAGATCACGGCCGAGTTCGTCATCGATGCCCTGCCTGCACTGGCCGGCTGGCTCGATGAAGCCGGCTATCCGGCGGACGACGGCCGGTTGATCCTGCGCCGGGTGATCGATGCCGGCGGGCGCTCGCGTGCCTTCATCAACGGTAGCGCCGCGCCGCTCACACAGTTGAAGGAAGCTTCGGAAAGCCTGCTCGACATCCACGGCCAGCATGCGCACCACGCCTTGCTGCGCCCGCAGATGCAGCGCGAGGTGCTCGACGCCTATGCCGGAGCACAGACGTGTGCAAGCGCTGTGAATACTGCCTGGCATGCCTGGCAGCAGGCACGGCAAAGGCGTCTGGAGGCCGAATCCCACGCCCAGGAACGGCAGATCGAACGCGAGGGCCTGACGCTGGCGGTCGACGAACTGCGAGCCTTGGGAGATGACCTGGCGCGTTGGGACGAGATTCAGTCGGAACACGCGCGGCTGGCCCATGTCACCACGCTGATCGAGGGCAGCCAGACGCTGATTCAGGGCCTGGACGAGGGTGAGGCAGCGGTTTCCAGCCAGTTGGGCGAAATGAGCGCGCGTCTCGACGCGATGCAGGCGGTGGACGATAGCCTGGGCGAGGTTTCAACGCTGCTCGCTTCAGCCAGCGCCAATCTTGCCGAAGCGGTGCATGCGTTGCGGCGCTACGCCGACAACCTGACCCTGGATCCCGAGCGCTTGAGCATGCTCGACCGGCTACTGGGCGACATGCACCGGCTGGCGCGCAAGCACCGCGTACAGCCGGAGGATCTGGCGGATCTTCTCAACCGGTTTAGGGCACGGCTGGCCGAACTGGATGCCGATGACGCTTTCGACGCACTCCAGGCGAAAGAGGATGTCGCCTGGGGGCAGTACCAGGCCGAAGCGAAACGGCTGAGTGCGCTGCGCCAACAGGCGGCAGCGGCGTTGTCGCAGCAGGTGACAGCGGCGATGCACGAACTCGCATTGGCGGGGGGGCGCCTCGACATTGCGTTGCTGCCGATCAGCGAGCCGCGCGCGCACGGACTGGAAGACGTTGTTTTCCTGGTCGCCAGCCATCCCGGCCTGCAACCGGGACCGCTGGGCAAGGTGGCCTCGGGCGGCGAACTGTCGCGCATCAGCCTGGCGATCCAGACCGCGCTGTCCGGCGAGGCCGGGGTGCCGACACTGATCTTCGACGAAGTCGATGTCGGTATCGGCGGCAGCGTGGCAGAAGCGGTCGGGCGGCGGCTGGCCAGACTGGGCAACACCCGCCAGGTGCTGGTCATCACCCACCTGCCGCAAGTGGCGGCACGCGGCAGCCGGCATCTGCGCGTCAGCAAGCAGGCCAGCGGCGGCTATGTCTCGTCCAGCATCGAACTGCTCGCTGCGGATGCCCGGGTGGAGGAGATCGCGCGCATGCTCGGCGGCCTCAAGATCACCTCCACGACGCGGCAGCACGCTGCCGAGATGCTCGCCGGGTGAAATTCCGTTTTTTGCTGCACCCACAAGGAGTACGCCGCCAGACGCTCGCCCTGCGGGCGGTCTTGGCGCTGGGTCTGCTGCTGCTGGCCTGGGGCGCCGCTACACCTGCAGCGGCGGACACGATGCACGGTGTCGTCATCGTGGTCATCGATGGCGATACGGTGTTGTTCAAGCCCGATCACTATGGCGCGGCGTCGCGCGCCTTCCTCAAAATCCGCCTGGCCGACATCGATGCACCCGAAAGGGACCAGCCGTACGGTGAAGCCTCTGCACGTGCGCTGGCGGCGTGGGTGCTGGACCAGCACGTGGAAGTCGATACCGTCGCGACCGATGTCTATGGACGCACGATTGCGCGCATCCGGGCGGGGGCGCTGCAGGTCAACGGGGAACTGGTGCGGCAAGGGTATGCCTGGGCCTCCACGTGGTCCCGCAGCAATGCAGCCTTGAGGGAAGCGCAGCAGGCTGCGCGGCGCGCTCGGCGCGGGCTGTGGCAGGATGACTCGCCGACGCCGCCCTGGTCGTGGCGGCAGGCGCGGCCAGCCTCAGCGCATTGAGCGTTTAGCTGGTGGCCTCGCGCGGCGTGCCATCCGGCAGCACAAGCTGGCATTCGTGGAAAATTCGTGCCGTGCAGTTGCGGCAGATGTCACTGTCGAGACGCGGGTAGATCGCCTGGATCGCTTCGCCCTTGTTATCAAAAATGTTTTCCCGCCCGAATTCCTCGGCGTGCCCACCCCGATTCAGCATGCCGTAGAAGCTGGGCTGCACCCCGACCAGATACAAGCCACCGCCCATCCGCTGGCGCCTGGCTGCCTCCTTGGAGAGCATCTCGGCGCCGGCCAGATCGATGAAGTTGATGGCGCGCGAAAAAATGATGACGTGTTTCTTCTGTGGATCGTATTCGTCGACATTGCGCAACTGCTGCTGCACGTGTTCGACCGCGCCGAAGAAGACCGAGCCTTCGAGTCGCAGCATGGCCATCTGCGGGCAGGATGGCGCATCCGCGCCCGCCCGGACGAATTTGCGCCGCGGGTCGTCGATCTCGGATTTAAGCGGTGCGAGTTCGCGGATGGAGGGTTGCGAGGTGCGATACAGATAGAAAATCAGCGATACCAGGATGCCGACGAAGATGCCTTTTTCCAGGTCGACCAAGGTGCCGAAGAAGGTGATGGCCAGCACGATGCTTTCACGCTTGTGGAGCTTGATGATTTCGCTGATGTGGTGGAAGTCGATCAGGCTCCACGCCACGATGAACAGAATCGCGGCCATCGACGCCACCGGCAGATACGCAGCAAGCGGTGCGACCAGCAGCACGATCAGCAGCAGGAACACAGCCGACAGCGCGGCGGCCAGCGGCGTTTTCGCGCCCGAGGCGTAGTTCACGCCGCTGCGGTTGAACGAACCGCTGGAAGCGTAGCCGGAGAAAAAGCTGCCCGCGATATTGGACAGGCCCTGGCCGATGAACTCCTGGTTGCTGTCGATCCGCTGGTCGGACTTGATCGCGACCGAGCGTGCGATGGCCACCGCTTCCGTCAATGCCAGGATCGCGATGATCATGGCGGGGAACAGGGTCTGCTTGATGGCAATCAGCGAAAAATCAGGCACCGACAACGGTGGGTATGAAGCCACCAGCGCGCCGACGGTGCGGATCCCGGTCTGGTCTGCGCCGTAATTTGTGTTGATGATGGCCCCCACCACGCTGCCCACCACCATGGCGACGATCATGTAAGGCAGCTTGGGCGTATAGCGTTTGGCGAGGATGCCCGATACCAGCGTGGCCACCCCCACGGCCAGCACCCATGGCTGGGAGTCCATGAAGTGGCTGCCGAAGTGGATCAGCACCTCGTGGAAGTGCGCGCCGCGGGGGATCGTCAGGCCCAAGAAATTCTTGATCTGGCTGGCGGCAATCAGGATTGCTGCACCGGCAGTGAAGCCAATGATGACGGTGTGCGAAATAAAGTTGACCAGCGCACCCAGCCGCGCCAGACCAATCGCCAACTGGAACAGTCCGGCCAGGAAGGTGAGGGTGAGGACCAGGCCGATGAACTGCGGGCTGCCGGGTTCGGCAAGCGGGCTGATCGAGGCAAACACCACAATCGAGATCGCGGTCGTCGGACCCGATACGAGATGCCAGCTCGACCCCCACAGGGCGCCCAC
>Ga0105106_10002562_pt1 | contig 13049 bp, 9 predicted proteins | sample PPLLaktember2015_5_FD_79109 | JGI IMG/M metagenome (GOLD analysis project Ga0105106, IMG submission 79109) | Freshwater sediment microbial communities from Prairie Pothole Lake near Jamestown, North Dakota, USA - PPLs Lake P8 Core (1) Depth... | ecosystem: Environmental > Aquatic > Freshwater >...
ACGGTCGTGCCGACCATGATGCCTCCGGAGGACTGCGCGTCGGCCAGGAACAGATAGCTGTTCTGGGGCAAAGATACGGTGGGAAAGGACGAGAGTCAAATCATCGAATTTGCCCTGCACTACATTTGCCCTGCACTACAATTGCCGTGCGATACAAGGGTTCTCTTGATAGCAGATACGACAAAGCCTGGGACGGCTGCGGTCGGAATTGGTCGTTCAATCAGGAACCTCTTCATCAGAGAGACGGTATTTGATAGTATTGATCTTGACTCAAGAATACTTCCTTTGTAGATTTTTGACCGAGCGTCGAAAATGTTTGGTCCATCCAGTCCAAGCCATTCTTCCATATTCTCGCTTGACCCGCGAGTTGCCTCTTCGGCGTGCATCCGCAGAATTCTCTTGGCTGTGATCGTTTTAGGTTCAATCCTCTTCTTCATCGGCTGTATGGCCACGAGCGCCAGCATCAACACATCGATGGATCCTGGCTTCGCAGGTGCAGACCTTCGACGGGTTCCTGCCTTTCCGATCAGAAACACCGCCGACAAGTTGCGGAGAGAAATGGCGCGCGATCCCCGTGGACGCATCAACTTGACCTGCGTCTGGCGCAAACTTTACCCCTGGGGAAGGCGCACAACCTGGAGATCAGTGCGGATGTGCTGAATTTTTTTTGAATTTGCTGAATCCGTCGTGGGGGTCGGTGCAGTATGTCCCGTATCAAATTGTTCCGGTGCTTCGGTTCTATCAGGTGGATATTTTGGGGCGTCCGCTGTTCCAGTGGGCCCCTCGGACGACGCCCCTGGTTTCCGATCCTCTTCTGTCTCGCTGGCGAGTCAGGCTCGGCATGAGGTACTCCTTCTGACAGTAGTGCGCCGACCGGAAGGCAACCTCGTCAGTACTCTTGACAGCCGGATCGCCAGATGCTATATTTCGTCCCAATCCCGCCGCTACATGTCTGCTGACGATGGATTCACTGCGATTGTGGGAGGGTTCATCATGCGTAAGAGCCACACCTTTCTTCCTTTGTTGGCCCGGCTGGCGGCCGCAGCAACCCTGCTTCTGTGTGTCAACGCCAATGGGGCCACTCGGGGAATCGCGGAACCTCCTGCTTCGTGTCCCTCCTGGGTCCATTCTGCAGTGTTCTACCAGATCTATCCACAAACCTTCTATGATTCCAACGGCGACGGCATAGGAGACCTCGAAGGAATCATTCAGAAGCTGGACTATGTCAAGAGTCTTGGTGTGGATGCATTGTGGATCAACCCATTCTTCGATTCACCGTTTTGCGACGCCGGGTATGATATTTCCGACTACTTGCGTGTCGCCCCGCGGTACGGGACGAATGACGACGCACGGAGACTTTTCAGGGAGGCACACAAGCGGGGGCTTCATGTGCTCTTCGACTTTGTCGCCAGCTATACTTCGATGGAACATCCGTGGTTTAAAGCCTCGGCGCAGCAGGAAAAGGGTAAGTACTCAAACTGGTATATCTGGACCGACAACATCTGGCTGAATCCGCCGAAGAAATTTGAGGGTGCATTCATCAAAGGGCATGGAACCAGAAACGGGCAGTATATGCAGAACTTTTACTACTGCCAGCCTGCGCTGAACTATGGATTTGCCGCTCCTGACCCGGAACAAAAATGGGAACTACCCATCGATCACCCGGATGTCGTTGCTATGAAGGAAGAGATGAAGCGAGTGTTCCGTTTCTGGATGGACATGGGGGCGGACGGATTCAGGGCGGACATGGCAGGCGCGCTTGTGAAAGCCTCGGGCGTGGAGGGGACCCAGCAGTTTTTCACCACACAGGAAGAGGGGACAAAACAATTCTGGCGCGAAATCCGTGATATCATCAACAAAGACTACCCCGATGCATTTATCGTGTCGGAATGGTCATATCCCTTGTCGGCTCTCGACGGGTGCTTCCATGCCGATTTCTTTCACTGGTTTGACGGATACAATGATCTCTTCCAGAAAGAGAGCTGGCGAATTCTTAACGGGTATTCGGAAGGGCACAGCTACTTTGACGTTGAGGGCAAAGGCGACATTGCATTCTTCCTCGAGAAGTACATGGACCAGTATGAGCGCACGAAAGGGAAGGGTTATGTCTGCATTCCGCTTGGGAATCATGACAACGCACGCCTGGGCAATCGGCGGAGTGATGACGACCTTGAAATCATTTATGCATTCGGTCTCACGATGCCAGGGGTTCCTTTTATCTACTACGGGAACGAGATCGGGATGCGTCAAATGCCTGAAAGCTGGCCCCAGGTGGAGGGAGCCTACCGGCCCCGGAATGGCGCCAGGACGCCCATGCAGTGGTCAAAGAGAACGAACCTTGGTTTCTCCGTAGCACCTCCGGACAAGCTCTATCTGCCGGTTGACCCGGCCCCGGATGCACCGACCGTTGAAGCGCAGGAAGGCGATCCACGCTCCCTTCTCCACAGGACCCGCGCGCTCATACGATTGCGGCAAAGTGAACCAGCCCTCGCAGCGTATGCGGAGTTTGTGCCGCTCTATGCGCAGAAGAACACCTACCCGCTTGTCTATTACAGGGCGAAAGGCAGCGATGTTGTTCTCGTGGTGCTTAACCCTGCACAAAACGCCGCGTCAGCGGAATTCGATTTCCAGGTTCCGTATGCCCGGCTCAAGCTGCTTGCCGGCAAAGCGCCCGCCATCTCCCGGGAAGCTGGGAAGATGGCTCTAAAGATCACCGGCAGATCATACGCAATATATAGGCTGGAGCGGTGAATCATTCAATTTAGTTTGACGCTCTTCACATCAACCATCAGCGCGTCGATTCGCTTCTGGATATCCGCCGGGACCTCCTGCTGCTGGCGTCCGCCAAGCTGTTTCGCGAAGAACTTCTCCAGAGCCGTGAAGGCGGCGAGCCGGTTCTCACGCCCGGCAAATCCGTGTCCTTCATCAGGAGCAACCATGTACTCGACGGTCCTGCCCAGATCGCGCAGGGCAACTACGATCTGCTCGGACTCCGCTTTCTTGACCCGTGGGTCGTTCGCTCCCTGGATAACAAGCAGGGGAGTCTTGATGTTCTTCGCCGAATTCAGTGGAGACTGTGCTTTCAGCATTTTGACGTCTTCCGGATTCTCGATGTCACCAACGCGAATGGCAAAGGTCCTCTTGATAGGGGCCCAGTAAGGCGGAATGGTATTGAGGAGCGTAATGATGTTTGAGGGACCCACATAGGAGACTCCCGCGGCGTACAGGTCGGGAGTGAACGCCACTCCAGCAAGTGTCGCATACCCTCCGTAGGATCCGCCGAAGATCCCGATGCGTTTCGGATCGGCAACCTTCTGGTCGATCAAGTACTGAACTCCGTCTGTGATATCATGTTGCATGGAACCGGTGCCCCACTGTTTGTTGCCCGCGTTGAGGTACTGTTTGCCGTAACCCGTCGATCCGCGGAAGTTGGGCATGAAAACGGCGTAGCCCCGGTTTGCCAGGAACTGGGCAAGCGAGTTGTAACCCCAGTAATCTCTTGCCCATGGGCCTCCATGCGGCATGATCACTGTCGGAAGGTCCGTTGCCGGCCCACCTTGAGGTGTGACGAGATAGGCATGGATCGTCATTCCGTCGCGCGCTTTGTAGGTGACCGGATTCATCGGCGCCAGCTGATCACTCGGCAGATCCGGCCGCGATCGATAGAGAAGCTCAGCCTTCCCGGTCTTTCGGTCGTAGAGATACCGTGACCCCGGATCAACATCGCTGGAGACACTGACGAGCCACTTGTTCTCATCGGCCGTCATGTTGGTGATCGAGATCTCACCAGCCGGAAGAGCCTTCACCATTTTGTTCCAGTCTTCGCCAAACTGCTTCTGTTTGGGATAGTCGCGATGCCGGTCCCCGACGTAGAAGGTTGCCAGAAGCTCGTCCGTAACATCGGAAAAAAGGGCTTCGCCGAAGTCAACCTCATTTTCCGGGTCTCTCTCTACGAGTGCCACCTCTCCCGTCTTGATTTCGCATAGCTGCAGTTCGGTTTTGTCGAGACCGGTCCCTTTGTTCGTTTCAAGATAGAACTTGCTCCCATCGGGGGTAAAGCGCAGGGGGGCCATAGACTCGTCAGCTGTCACGGTGTAGAACGGCACCAGTGAGTTTGCTTCGATTCGAAGCAATTCCGAACCTCCATCCGGAGTCTGCCGTATACCCATCCGTAGTGTTCCCTTCAGGTCCGTCACCCACCCCGCGACGTTCTGGTCGTTTTTCCATAGGAGGGTTTTTCCCGCCGTGGCCAGGTTGAGGCGATACACATCATGCAGATCGGCCCGGCGGTCATTGAGCCCCACGATAATTTCTCCCGGAGTTGTCTTGGGAACATCAAAGATCATCGCACGGACCTGCGGGATGGGGGTCAGGTCACGGGCTGCCGGCACCGGGTCACCGGGGGCCATGAAGTCGACGGCGTAGACCCGGTAGTTCTCATCCCCGCCCTTGTCCTGCACATAGAGAACGTACTTGCTGTCCCGTGACCAGAAGTAACTCCTGACAGGTCGAATTGTGTCAGCTGTAATCGGGCGGGCCTTGTCGAACGGTTGGTCTAGAGTCTTCACCCAGATATTTCGAACTGCCTTAAAGGGTTTAATGAATGCAATATGGCTCCCATCCGGGGAGATCTGTGCGCCGGAGATCTCTGGATCGCCAAAGAAGAGTTCTCTGTCGATGACCGGGGGAGGCTGGCTGCACCCCAGCGGCAGGAGGGGAAGCAACAGCGAGAGGGCGAGTAGTGAACGCATGGATAGGTTCCTCCGGATATGTGGTAAGATTGCTGCTAGTAGAGTATACGAAAGGGAAGCACAAGTGTAAAGACGTGCAACGCGGTACCTCGATGGGCGTTACAATGTAGGACTCTTGACAACGCAACTTTCCCGGCGTATATTCGTTATACCAATATATGTACACATGCACATATATCAGACGGTATGCCACCTCTTAACAACGTGTTCAAAGCGCTTGGCGATCCTACCCGGACAGCGATTATCCAGCTGCTCCGCGAGAGGAGTCGCACGCCCTCGGAGCTTCTCGAACGCCTCCCGGTGACTCAACCGACTCTTTCTCATCACCTGGATATCCTGAAACGGGCGGACCTCGTGGAAACGCGCCGCGAAGGGCAGTTTATCCACTATTCACTCAACATGAGCGTCGTGCAGATGACCATGGAGTACTTCATGAAGTTCCATTTGCGAAAGTGACTGCCATGCCCTGGACTCTGAAACGCGATTTGTTTGCCTTTGGCGTGGTCGCCGCCATTCTCGTCGTGCTTGTGCTGTTTGGACCGTCGCTCCCGGAGCAGGTCCCATCGCACTTTGACCTCCGCGGCAATGTCGACGACACCATGCAGCGGACCAACTTCATCTGGATGATCATCGGCCTGAGTGTGGGACTCTACTTGGTCATGACCTTCGTGCCCTTCATCGATCCATTCTGGACGCGCATCAAGCCCCGGTACCAAGTTTTGATGTTGATCCGTGACTTTGTCCTGGCGTTCATGCTGATTATGCTGCTCCTTACGGTCTTTGCGGTACGCGATGGCCGTCTTCCGTTGAATATGCTCGGAATCAGCCTTGGTGTCCTGTTTGCTTTCATCGGGAACTACCTCCCAAAGGTTCCCCGGAATTGGTTCTTCGGCATACGCACACCCTGGACTCTGGTCTCAGATACCGTGTGGCAGCGGAGCCATCTCGTTGGGGGCTGGATGTTGACAGTGAGCGGAGTGCTCACTGTTCTTCTTTCCCTCGTTGGCATCGGTTTGCAGTACGTTCTGCTTCCGTTGCTGATCGTCACATTTGTCGTCTCGGGTTTTGTCTACCCGTTTCTTTTGCACCGCCGTCTTCAGCAAGAAGGGTCTGAACAGATTAATGATAAGGCCTGATTCGTCAGGATTCCCTGGAGGGATAGCGACAATGAAGCTAAGAATGTTTCTGCTGTCATGCCTTGCAGCTGCGTTCGCCTCACTGAACACAAGTCTTGCGCAAGAGCGTGTTGCCGGGGAGTGGGAGGGTGCCATCCTCCTGCCGGGCGTAGACCTGGGGATACTTGTGCACTTCACCGGTCCGAATGACGCCCCTGAGGCCACCATCGACATTCCAATGCAAATGGCGAAGGGCTTGCAGCTCACGAACGTGCGTGCCGCTCTCCCGGCAGTGCACTTCGAACTTCCGGCGGGTCCCGGACTCGCGATCTTTGAGGGGAACTTGACGGGAGACTCAATCGCGGGAGATTTCCGGCAGGGAGGCGTGACGGCACGCTTCCGTCTTCACCGAAAGGGAGAGCCGAAAAGCGTCGCGCCCGTTCCTCCTCCGCCATACCGTGAGGAAGAGGTCAACGTACCCGCCGAGGATGTGACCCTCGCCGGCACCCTTACCTTGCCCCCGAAGGGGGGACCGTTCGCTGCGGCAATCCTCCTGACTGGCAGCGGGTCACAGAATCGCGACGAAGAGCTTTTCGGTTTCCGCCCCTTCAAGATTCTTGCCGACCATCTTACGCGCAACGGGTATGCAGTCCTGAGGTGTGACGACCGGGGTGTCGGAGGGTCCACAGGTGAGATCTCGAAGTCGACCGCTGCCGACTTTGCACAGGATGCGCTAGCGATGTTCCGGTTCCTTCAAGCGCGGTCTGATATCGAACGGTCCCGGATCGGCTTCATCGGCCACAGCGAAGGGGCTGAGGTGGCGGCTATGAGTTCCGCGAAGTCCCCTGAAGTCGCTTTTGTCATCCTGCTCGCGGGGCCGGCGCTCCAGGGTGATACGGTCATCCTCTCGCAGATTGCCACCCTGGGCCGGTTGCAAGGTGAGAGTGAAGCAAACATCGGACGCGGACTGGCAATGCAGCGGCACGTTTTCGCAACGGTGAGAGAACAGAAAGGATGGGATGAACTGCGTTCGATGTTGCTTGACGAAATGCGCCGCAGCGTGGATGATATTCCGGCCGAGCAGAAGGCCGCCGTGACGGATTCCCTGCTCGCCGCGCGTGTAGATATCCAGATGAACGTGGTCCGCTCACCATGGTTCGCATTCTTTATCTCATATGATCCCGCAAAGGACCTTGCGAATATCCGTTGTCCGGTGCTGGCACTATTCGGCGAACTGGATCAGCAAATCCCTCCGTCGCTACACCGGCAGCCGATGTCCTCAGCATTGTCGAAGGGGGGAAATCCTGACGTTACACTCCATTCAGTACCCGGCGTCAACCACCTCTTTCAGAAAGCCACTACCGGGAGCCCCGCGGAGTACGCGGGGTTAGAAAAGGAATTTGCGGCTGGAGTGCTTGACTACCTGACGACGTGGCTGAAGAAGCGGTTCCGGTGAGGCGGAATCAAGTCGATGCGATGATAGCTAGTCCGGAATTCCCAGCTGTCTACTTTCTCTCTTCCTTCAATTCAGGGAACCGGTTTCTGAACGCATCATACTTGGTCTTCGCCATTGCTACGACACGCTGAAAATCAGCGTTCCCCCGAACTCTGTTGAACTGAGGGTCGCGCAGCATCAGCGGGTAGTTGAAGAACCCTCCGTCGATTGCCCGACGCAATGTACGCGTGGCGCCCTCCGCATCACCAATCCTCCCAAACGCTTGAGCGCGGGTGAACCACGACTCTCCATCGAGCACTTCTGTTTCCTCCCATTTCTTCAAGACAGGTACGGCCAGGTCGTACCTCTTGTCGAGGAAGTGCTTCAGAAATTGACAGAAGAGACCTAATTGGCTTTCGGGCTCCAGGTCGAGAACCCTATTCACATATGGAGTCGCCCGCTCCGGTTGCCCCATCAGAGAATAGACGTTCGCTTTCCATGCGAGACTGAACGTGCTGGCCGAATCAAGCTCAAATCCGCCAAGTGCCTTCTGGTACTTCCCGAGGCTCACATAGGTTATGCCGATCGATCGAAACCTCGGGTTGTTGGGATCCAAACTGAGCGCCTTTTCCATCTCGAGTTCGGCGCGGTTCTGCAATCCCGCGTAGCGCAAGATGTACCCGAGAAAGAAATGGCCGTCAGGACTGTTGGGATTGAGTGAAAGAATCTTCTGGGCAGTTTCGTACGCCCTTTCCGTTTGACCGCTTTCCGCGTAGTTGCTGGCCAGGTGTCCATACGCGCTCAACATGCCGCCGTTCAGGGAGATTGCCTTCAAGAACGCCGATTCCGCTGCGACATAAAGTGTCTCAGCTCTCGTAGTGTAACTCTCGAGCTGCGAGAGCCGGAATCCAAGCTCGTAGTAAGCAGGGGCGAAACTGGAATCGAGCGCGATCGATTGGCGGAACATTTGTTCGGCTTGACGATTGCCGTTCAACGTGACCGGGTAGGAGATCCCCCGAAGATAGTACTCGTAGGCCAGAGGATTCCTGGGGACATCCACCTGCATCTGCTGCAGCTCTTCGGGAGAGAACTGGACCCGCAGACCTTCAACAACTCTTTGTGCGACCGTGTCCATCAACTTGAAGGCCCCATCGTATTCCTCCTGCATTGCCTCCCGCCAGATGAGTGCATTCGTGGTGATATCGACTAGCTCGACACTGAGCCGTATTTTGTCTGATTCCTTGAGGTAGTTCCCTGTGAGAATCAGATCGACATTCAGATCCTCTCCGGCTGTCGCGAGACCAATGGTTCCCGTCTGGTAATCGCGAACTGCGCTTGCAGGGCGGACAATAAGAGTCTTGACATAGGTGAGATGCCCGATGATCTGATCGGCGAGCGCAAAACCCAGAAAGTCAGTCTGGGGATCACTTCGGAGATTGGTGAACGGCAAAACCGCAACGCGCCTGAGGGTCTGTGAGGTGCCCGGTGAGGCGTCCGCTCCTCCGGCGCCGGGGCGGAGAAGGAAGAACCCGACGATGAGAAGTGTCATACCAGCTGCAAGGACTCCGAAAAGAACTAGTCTTCGCTTAGCCAGGTTGCGATGCGATCGTGATTTCTGTTCCGGTTTTGCAATCGCTGAGGCCGCCCGAATTCTTTGGAGATCGGCAAGCAAGTCGCGCATCTCTTGATACCTGGCTTGCGGGTCCTTCTGAAGGGCCTTTTTCACGACGTCGAGACATTCCGGCGGCATGCCGGGGGCAGGGAAGGGTTCGGAATTCTGGATCAGGTAGATAACGGCCTGATCGTGGTCTGCGTTGAACGGGAGCCGCGCGGTCAGCATCTGGTAGAATATGACACCGAGCGACCAGATGTCGGTTCTCTGGTCAACATCTTCTCCGCGTGACTGCTCAGGCGACATGTAAGCCACAGTCCCCAGCGTCGTACCGGCCTTCGTGAGCAGTTCTCCGGCGCCCAGTTTTGCAAGGCCGAAATCAAGGATCTTGACCGTCCCGTCATTCGTTACCAGGATGTTGGCGGGCTTGACATCCCGATGAAGGATCCCGTGTTCATGTGCCTGTGCAAGGCCCTGACCTATCTGGCGGACGATCTCAACGGCTTCGTCGAGGGCAATAGGGCCCCGTTCAATTATCTCCTTAAGAGTCTCTCCCTGATACAGATCCATGACGATGAACATCAGACCGTCGTCTGTCCAGTCAATGTCATGTATCGTGCAGATGTTGTTGTGCTGAAGTGCAGAGGCGGCCTGGGCTTCGCCGATAAATCGATCCCTGGCCTCAGGCTCGCGAGAAAGACTTGCAGGAAGGAATTTGAGTGCGACTGTCCGCCTGAGTTTCGTATCTTCGGCGCGGTACACCACCCCCATGCCTCCATGCCCGATCTCATCAATGATTCGATAATGGGAGATCTTTTCTCCGGTTCGATCTTTCAAAGAAAGAATCCTCCAAATGCCTCAGCGGGGCAACCGCTCCCCCCAGGAGCGAATACGCTGCACTGGGAGACAGTCTGCGTGCTCATCAGCAAAGAACGTGCGTTGTATTGCCGTGAAAAGTACCGAAGTGGGGGGAAGAAAGCAAAAAAATAACCCCGAATCGCCCGTGATCGAATGTTCGCAGCAAAGAAAGAGAGGAAGTCCCCCTATGGTGCACAAACTCATGCAAATGGGCGCGCTTCTCCATGTGTCCAAATAACTTGACTTTATGGACACGTTTAAGTAACATGTCCACGGCATGGACATGAGCTTTCAATAACTGTCTGCCTTACAAATTGCCGGTTGCAGGAAAAGTCGCCCTCACGGATCCTGGAGGTACCTGTGGTCTTCAACCCCGCTATCCCACACAACACCCTGCCGTTGCTCCCTCCCAGCGCTGAGATTGAAACGAAAGCTGTCTTGAAGAAGGTGGCGGCGGCCGGACGCTGCCTGGCAGAACTCAAGGGACTTGGCGCCACGATCCCAAACCAGGCGATACTCGTCAACTCGCTGGTGCTGCGCGAAGCGAAGGCGAGCTCCGAAATCGAGGATATCCTAACGACGAATGATGCCTTGTTCAAGGCCTTCACAGCGAGTTCGGCCAGAGTTGACCCTGCCACCAAAGAGGTGCTGCGATACAGGGCAGCGCTATGGGAGGGGTTCAACGAGCTACGAAAGCACGGCCACCTGAGGACGGACCTTTTTGTAAAATTAGTGCGGATCATCAAAGAAAACCAGGAAGGCATACGGATGCTCCCCGGCACTATCATTCAGAACAAACGGACAGGAGCAGTCCTCTATACGCCGCCAACCGGTGAGTCCGTGATTCGTGAGAAGCTGAAGAACCTTGAGGAGTACATGCACTCACCGGACGATACGGACCCTCTCATCAAGCTCGCTGCCATTCATTATCAGTTCGAGGCAATTCATCCATTCTCGGATGGAAACGGGCGTACAGGTCGGATTATCAACAGCCTCTTCCTGGTTTCCCGGGGCCTCCTGGACATGCCAATCCTGTACCTCAGCAAGTACATAATCGAGAAGAAAGATGAATACTACCGCCTTCTCCGTGCCGTAACTTCAAAAGGGGAGTGGGAAAACTGGATACTGTACATGCTGGATGCTATCCAGATGACGGCCGTCGAGACACGTGAGAAGATCGTCTCAATCCGGCAGCTGATCGATCAAACACTTGGAATTGGCCGAAAAAAGCTTCCGGGAAAGGTCTACTCCAAGGAGCTCATCGAACTTCTGTTCTATCAACCTTACACCAAAGTTCAAAACTTGGTTGAAGCCGGTATGGCCGAGCGAAAGACCGCCGCTGTGTATTTGAGGGAGCTCGAGAAAGCGGGCATACTTCGCAGCAAGAAGTCCGGAAAGGAGGTCCTTTTCTTGAACGTACGGCTCTTTCAGCTTCTCGCGAAGTGATTGCCGGCTGTTGCGCTCTTGACTTTCTGAAAGATTGGGCTATATTATTTGAAATACTTCAATATAGCGCACCTCGTTAAATTCTCGATGACCCCCCTTCCTCTCCCGATATGGCACGACATTCAGGGGCCACCGAAGATGATTCGAGTTCATCTCTGCCTCTTGAGCACTTGACGGATTTCTCAGTCGTACGTGCCGTCGACAAGATCCCACCGGACGGCACCACGCTTTAAGATGTATGAAAAGATCAAAGAGCACCGCCCACCATGCCCACATCGGGAGGAATCACTGAGATATGGAACGATTGACAAGGGCGATTACCCGGATTTTGCTGGCATCACTGGTCTTCCCCGCGACACTCCTGGCAGGGGACACCGGAAAGATTGCCGGCAGAATCACCGACAAAACGACCGGTGAGCCGCTGGCAGCTGCCAACATCTCTGTCCTGGGGAAAATGCTGGGGGCGGCAACGAACCTGGAGGGTCAGTACACAATACTCAACGTTCCACCCGGCACTCACACCCTGCGCGCCACCCTCATCGGCTACGGAACCGTCGTCATCAACGACGTGCGAGTCTATATCGAGCAGTCGGCGACCTCGATCAGTGTACGACGGCCTAATCTGGTGGCAGATTCATGCACGGTGAATGTCGTCTCCGACGGCGCCCTTGTCGTTGCCAAGACCAACTTCGGCAAGATTGACCGTGTGATGGATCGATTCGGCAGCTTTGCCGATGGCATTGCATTGGCCGCGGTAACAGCCGATAGTGCCGGCAACCTGATAATCGTTTCGGGGGTCGCACCGATCACCATCTGGCGCGTATCACCGGGCGGAGACAAATCGATTATTGCAGCCAGCGGCAGCACGTTGCGCGCGCCGTTCGATGCGACGATAAGAAACGGCGAGATATATTTGACGGGCAACAACAGAGAGATTCAGAAGGTGAACCTTACGACGGGCGCGTCAACACGATGGACACAGCTCCCGTCAGGCAGGGTCGTGAAGTGCGGCGACTTCGACACGGAGGGATACTACTACACGGGAGGAGGAACAGGGGCCGATCTGTGTATTGTTTCTCCAAATCCGCCTTCGACGCTGACTCTCGCTCAAATCAGACTTTCAGGCATCTATGCGGCTGAGGAGCTGATGGCTATCCGGTTCTCCAGGGGATTTCTGTATGTAGCATCAAGAACGAGCGCATCAGCTCCCGCCAGGATTTGGCGGCACAGCGTCAGTACGGGAGGGACGCTTGGGAATCAGGAGCCGGTTGCGAATCTGGGCGCGTACGCCGCGTTCTCCTCCCGCACGGTACGGGCAATGTCGTTTGCTGCATCGGGAGAGGTCTACCTGACTACGGATGCAACAGATCCACTATTGATATGCAATCCGGCGAACGCAACTCTGGACTACTACTACAAGGGTATCGTCCCTCCCTTCGGCAATCATGCCTACTGGGGAAGCGGCGTCTACCTGTACATGGTGAGCGGCGATCCCGACAATGCGGACACCGCTCTGCGGTGGAATATTGCCCGGGTGACATCGGTGGGCCGAGTGCCACCGGCCAATGATCCGTGTCTGAGACCCTGGCTGCATCGAACGAGAGCCTTGTAGGGCACGGAGATGTCTTCCACGGGTAAGAAGGTCGGTGCGGGATGTCGGAGCCGACCTTTTCTCTTTTTGGGAACGAAAGGCGCAAGGACATGAACAGGAACAGGCGGTGCCTCCTCTTTCTCCCTCTCGCCATGATTTCGCTTGGACCGGCTTCCGCACAGGAGAAACAAGCTGACGGCGTACTCTTCGAGCTCACACCGCAAAAACCGACCGATGCGCG
>Ga0105106_10002563_pt1 | contig 13048 bp, 10 predicted proteins | sample PPLLaktember2015_5_FD_79109 | JGI IMG/M metagenome (GOLD analysis project Ga0105106, IMG submission 79109) | Freshwater sediment microbial communities from Prairie Pothole Lake near Jamestown, North Dakota, USA - PPLs Lake P8 Core (1) Depth... | ecosystem: Environmental > Aquatic > Freshwater >...
CCAAAGCGAAAAATAATTTGATGAGCGAGGCACACCTGATGGCGGCACCATATTTCCTCCTCCGTTTTCATACCACTCTATATAAGAATAATCACCATAATTCATTGAACGGAGTTCTCTTATTTTCTGGTAAAGCTGTCCGTAAGATTTTCTATGTTCTCCAAGGTAAGAATTGGCAACCATTAGCGCAGCAAACTCATCTTTCGATCTTGTAATTTCAATCGGGAAACCGGTAAAGATAGCGGAACCAAATGCACCATCTTTAGAAACAATTTCAACATTAATTCCTTTTGGCATTTCAATCTTTGGTGATTCGGGAATATCTGGTTTTACATCAGGAAGATTTGCCATATCTTCATTTAACTTTTTCAGGAATTCATCGGAATAATTTCCTGTAATGCCAATCATCAAATTATTTTTTGTGAAGAATTTTTTATAATGATTTTTTACATCATCAAGAGTAATTGATTTAACCGATTCGGTTTTTCCTTCAACCATATGCTGATAGTTTGTCCCTCTGAAGAGAAAATCTTCAAGCACCATCTTGCTGTATTCTTCATCCGAAGATGCTCGTATAACCTGGTCAACATAATTCTGCTGATTTGCTTTAACTCTCTGGAAATCAGATTCATCAAAAGAAGGATTCAGAATTAATCCTTTTAAGATTGGATAGAACTCATCTAACCAATCAACATGGACGGAGAAAGTAAAGACAGATACTTCCTTATCAACATTAGAAGAATAAGAAGCAGCCATAGGATAAATCTTATTCTGAATATCTGAAAAAGAAAGTTCTCCGGTTCCGCCTTGTGTTATAAGATTAGTTGTTAAATTTGTTAAACCCTCTTTTCCGGAGGGATCGCAGATTGAGCCATTTCTAAACATAAGTTTAACAACAACTTTGTTAGAGTTGGAAAGTTTTAGCTCAACCAGTTCTTGTGCTAATGAAAATGATATCATAATTAAACCTAAAATTAATGCCTTCATCAATTAACCCCTCCTTCTGCATCGGGTGATATTGTGGCAATAGTTAAACCTGTTGTAATAAAATATTTCTCAGCAACCATTTTTATATCATCAACAGTTACATTATCATAAAGAGCGTACAGTTTGTTGAGTGATTCAGGATCATTGGTAAGAGTAATATAATGACATATTGAATTTGCAATTGTGGAAGGATTATCAATTCCCATTGCATAACTATATTTAAGATTAGATTTTGTTTCGGATAAAAGCTTTTCATCAACCCCATTTGCTTTAACATTTTCAATAGCTTTAATTATTTCATCTTTAATATATTGCATATCTTCTTTTTTATAAAATGATGCTTGAATAGAAATCAAATTTGGATCTCGTGAATCGCCAGCTCCTCCGCCCAAAAATCTTGTTTTCTGTTCTTCGATAACCAGTTTTTTAAATAGTTCTGAGTTTTCAGAAAAAAGAATTGTACTCAGAACATCTAAAGCAGGCATATCAATTTCAGTATCACTGAATGCGGGACCCTTAAAGTTCAAACCTAAATACGGAGGGATACTTCCATTCTGAAGGTGAGATTTTTTTGTTTCAGTCTGTTTAGGTTCTTCGGGTACATCAACCTCATAATTACCATGTTTCCAGTCTCCAAAATATTTTTCTGCAAGTGAATTTACATTTTCAGGAATTACATCTCCCACAACAACAATAGTTGAATATTCGGGGCGGTAATATCGTTTAAAGAATTCTTTTGAATATTCAAACTGATTAGGCATATCAACAACATCTTCAAAAAACCCCATTGTTGTATGTTTATATGTATGTTTTTCAAAAGCTGTATTCAACATTTTTTCATACAACTGTGAATAAGGACTTGCATAATTTTTTGTGTATTCTCCTTTAACAGCGCCCGCTTCAACTTTAAAATCGTGTTCAGTGTAATTCAGATTTTTAAATCTGTCAGCTTCAAGATCAAACATTTTTTCAAGTTCTTCAGCATTCCCTGTCATATGATAAATAGTCCTGTCATTGGATGTGTTTGCATTTGCTCCAGCTCCAATCAATTTAAGTACTTCATTATATTTTTCGCGAGGGTATTTATCCGTTCCCCGGAACATCATATGTTCAAAGAAATGAGCAAAACCTGTTACTCCTTTTTCAACTTCATTTCTTGAGCCGACTCTTACAACAATATAAAAGGCTGCGAGTCCCGGACTATCAAAAGGTACAGTAACAACATTCAATCCATTATCCATTTTATATTGATGAATTGGGTAAGGAAGAATTTTATAATCTTCCATATTGCCTTCTCGTTTTGCGAAGCATGTTATCATACTTGTAAAAATAATAGATGTTATAAACAAAAATTGCAATAATAATCTCACAATTTTACTCCTTTTAATTTAACGTGCTGTTCTAAATAGTTATTTTACAGTTAAAGTTCAATTTATTTATTACGAATAGATTTATAAAAAATAAAAATTGATAATTAAAATTAAAGTAATATGGTTATAAGAGTAAAAATCTGTTGTATTTCCAGTATTGAAGAAGCAAAATTAGCAATAAAATATGGAGCTTCAGCAATTGGTTTGGTTTCTGAAATGCCGAGCGGACCAGGCCCAATACCGGAAGAATTGATTGAAGAAATAGCAGCCACTATTCCTCCCTCTATTTCATCTTTCCTTTTAACAAGCAAACAGGATGTTGATTCAATTATTAAACAACAAAGAAAGACAAAAGTAAATACTATTCAGATTGTTGATAGATTAATTGAAGGAACATGTTATGATCTTAAAAAAGCTTTACCGGGAATTTCTATTGTCCAGGTCATTCATGTAACAGGAGAAGAATCAGTCGAAGAAGCAATAGAAGTTTCAGGTTCTGTAAATGCAATTCTTCTTGATTCAGGAAATCAATCTTTAAAAATAAAAGAGCTTGGAGGAACAGGGAGAGTCCATGATTGGGAGATTAGCAGACGGATTGTTGATAAAGTTAAAGCTCCGGTTTTTCTTGCAGGAGGTTTGAAACCCGATAATGTTTTAGAAGCTGTAGATAAAGTTCGTCCTTTTGGAATAGATATTTGCAGCGGTGTAAGAACAAATGGAAAGCTTGATGAACATAAGCTGGGTGCCTTGTTTAATAATTTGAAAAACTTAATTGAATGACGACCTTGTAAAATATTATAAAGACAGAGCAAAAGAATATGAGAATATTTATCTCAAACCTGAAAGACTGGATGAATTAAAAGAGATTGAAGATATTTTGCAGAAAATATTTAAAGATAAAGTAATCCTCGAAATTGCATGCGGAACAGGATATTGGACTGAGAAAATTTCTAAGACGGCAAAATCAATCCTTGCAACAGATATTAATGATTCTGTTCTTGAAGTTGCAAAAAATAAAACTTATCTAAATAATAATGTTAAATTTCAAAAGCAGGATTTGTTTTCATTCAAACCAAAAACAAAATTTGAAAGCCTGCTTGGCGGATTTATCTGGTCTCATGTTAAACTTCAGGAACTGAACTCTTTTATTAAAAAAACAAACAGCTTCATAATGGATGAAGGAACCGTTGTTCTTATGGATAACAATTATGTTAAAGGAAGCAGTCATCCAATTATAAGTAAAGATGAATTTGGAAATACTTACCAGACAAGAAAATCGGAAAATGGTTCAATTCACAATGTATTGAAAAATTTTCCTGCCGAAGAATTCATTCGTAAAAAACTGGAAAGCATAGTTAGCGAAATAAATTTTATTAAGCTCAAATACTTCTGGATAGTGATTTATAAAATCTAATTAATCCTCGAAGTTCAATTTTTATTGATTCATTTGTTATTCAACAAGATTATACATCTAACAATCAATATTTATTGTAATTAGAAAAGTTCTTTTCAAAAGAGAGAAAAATTAAGCTTTTTTTAAGCTCCCACTTCGAATTTCTTCAACAATCACAACAATTATTCCCCCTTCGATGGCATTTAATATGAGTACGCTTTAGTAAAATTATCTTGAGGTTTTAATGGATTCCGAAATTTTTGAAAAATATAAAAAAGGTGATAGGAGTTGTTTAATTCCGCTTTTACAAGATATTCAGGATAAGTACAATTTTCTACCCGAATCTGAGTTAAAAGAGATAGCCGAATTTCTTGAAATGCCTTTAAGCAGAGTTTATGGGGTTACTACTTTTTATAACCAGTTCAGGCTAATTCCTCTTGGAGAAAATGTAATCAAAGTTTGCAGAGGGACAGCCTGCCATGTTAAAAACAGCGCAAACATTCTTTTCAACCTTGAAACGACGCTTAAAATAAAAGCCGGTGAAACAACAAGAGATAGAAAATTTTCAATTGAGGTCGTGAACTGTATTGGGGCATGCAGCATAGCGCCCGTCATAACTGTGAACGAAGAATACTATGGAAGAATTTCTGTGAAAGATATTCCTAAAGTTTTAAAACCTTATCAACCTGCAACCAGAGCCGGCAACAAACCGAAGGTTAAGGAAACCAATGAACAGGAGGTAAGTAAGTGATGAATTCATTTCTGGAAAAATGCTGCGATGAATGCTGGCATAGTAAAGACAAACCGTGTGATCTTTTTATTCAGTGCTGTAATGAAGGGCCTTTATGCCATCACAATGCCGAATGTGAAAAGGAAATAAAATCATTAAATAAAAGATTAAGATATGAAGAACATGATATCCCGGTTATTTTTATTGGAATGGGAACATGCGGACTTGCTTCAGGTGCTTTAAAGGTTAAAGAAGCAATTGAGGCAGAATTAAAAAAATTTAATATTATTGCTCGCATTGAGCCGACCGGCTGCATAGGTTATTGTGCTAAGGAAGTTATAGTTGATATTAAATTACCGGGACAAAGCCGTGTATCTTACTGTGAAATTTTCCCCAAAATAATTCCGCAATTTATAAACACCACTCTTGTTGAGAAAAAAATCTACCAGGAAAATTTATTGGGAACCTTTGGCGAACATACCATAGAGCTTCCTGCTATAAAAAATCATGCTTTCTTTAAAAGACAAACTAAAGTTGTTCTGGAGAACTGCGGGATTATTAATCCAGATTCAATTGATTCTTACATTGCTGTCGGCGGCTTCAAAGCTTTTGATAAAGTTTTAAGATTAAAAACTCCCGAAGAAGTAATAAAAACAATTTCAAGCAGCGGTTTAAGAGGAAGAGGCGGCGCAGGTTTTCCTACAGGGAAAAAATGGGAGCTAGCTTTCAAAAGGAAATCAGAAATAAAATATTTAATATGTAATGCTGATGAGGGCGATCCCGGTGCTTTTATGGACAGGTCAGTACTTGAAAGCGACCCGTGCAGAGTTGTTGAAGGAATGTTAATAGGAGCTTATGCAATTGGCGCAGTAAAAGGGTATATCTATTGTCGTGCTGAATATCCTCTTGCAATAAAAAGATTGGAAAAGACAATTCAGCAATGCAGAGATTATGGTTTGCTTGGCGATAACATTTTAAATAGTGATTTCAGTTTTGATCTTACAATTAAAAAAGGTGCAGGTGCTTTTGTGTGCGGTGAAGAAACTGCACTCATAGCTTCAATTGAAGGTAAAAGAGGAATGCCTAAGCCACGTCCTCCATTTCCGGCTGATTCAGGGCTTTTTGGCAAACCTACAATAATTAATAATGTTGAAACTTTTGCAAATATAGCTTCAATTATTTCAAGAGGTTCTGACTGGTTTTCATCAATTGGAACTAAAAACAGTAAAGGAACAAAAGTTTTTGCACTTAGCGGAAATATAACCAACACAGGTCTTGTTGAAGTACCGATGGGAACTACTTTAAAAGATGTTGTTTATGAAATCGGTGGTGGAATTCCTGATAAGAAAAAATTAAAAGCTATACAGATTGGAGGCCCATCAGGCGGATGTTTACCCGAAAGTGTAATCGGAACTCCTGTTGATTATGAATCGCTTAAAGAGGTTGGCGCAATGATGGGTTCGGGTGGATTTGTTGTCATGGATGAAGATACCTGTATGGTTGATGTTGCAAAATATTTTCTACAGTTCATTCAAAGTGAGTCCTGCGGAAAATGTGTGCCCTGCCGTGAAGGTACTAAAAGGATGCTTGAAATTATTGAGCGTGTTCCGGTTAGCTATAAAGGTACCAAGAACAAATCCGATCAGCTTCAAAGATTTAAAGGAATAATTCATCTTAGAAGACTTGCTGATGTAATCAGAGATACTTCTTTATGCGGATTAGGACAATCGGCACCAAACCCGGTTCTTTCAGGATTAAGATATTTTAAAGATGAATATGAGGTTCATCTTTATGAAAGAAAATGCCCCTCAGGTGTTTGTAAAGAATTACTTGTGTACACGGTCGATAATTCATTATGCTCAGGCTGCGGTGTATGTGCAAAGAAATGTCCTTCTGGGGCAATTGCCGGAGAAAAAGGACATGCTCATTATGTAATTGAAGAGAAATGTATCAAGTGCGGAATGTGTTTTGACTCCTGCCGTTTTAATGCAATAAATGTAAATTAAGTTTGGAGAAAAGATGGTTCAGTTAACCATAAATAATATAAAAGTAAATGCTGAAGAAGAAATGACAATTCTAGATGCAGCTAAATCTGTTGGAATATATATTCCAACACTATGCCATCTGAAAGAATTAGCTCCGACAGGGGCATGCAGAATTTGTACTGTCGAAGTTGATGGAATGAGAAACCTTGTTCCCTCTTGCGCTTTCCCTGTTTTTGAGGGAGCGTCTGTTGAAACAAACTCACCAAGAGTAAGAAGAGCAAGGAAAACTATTATAGAGCTTCTGGTTGAAAATCATCCGCAGGATTGCCTTATATGTGTAAGAAATAAAAATTGCGAGCTTCAGGATCTATCGGAAAAATATGGAGTGAGAGAACACAGGTATGTTGGCGAATGTAAATCTCACGCAATAGATATTTCAAGTGCATCTATGGAAAGAGATCCTGCTAAATGTATTCTTTGCGGAAGATGTGTAAGAGTGTGTCATGAGATTCAGAAAATAGGTGCAATAGATTTTACTAAAAGAGGTTTTACAAGTATAGTTACTACTCCATATAACAAAGGTCTTAACATAAGCGATTGTATTCTCTGCGGGCAATGCATACTTGTTTGTCCTACTGCAGCTCTGAGAGAAAAAAGCTCAATGAAGGAAGTTACCAACGCACTCAATAGTAAAAATAAATATACAGTTGTGCAAATAGCTCCTGCTGTTCGTGCAACAATTGGCGAAGAATACAATATGCCGGTTGGTGTTGATGTAACTGGAAAACTCGTTACGGGTTTAAGAAGACTTGGATTTAAAAAAGTTTTTGATACGAATTTCGGTGCAGATCTTACAATAATGGAAGAAGCTGAAGAACTTATTTCCAGGATTAAAAATAAAGGTAAGCTTCCAATGTTTACAAGCTGCTGTCCTGGATGGATAAAATTTGCAGAGCAAAATCATCCCGAAATACTTGAGAATGTCTCTTCCTGTAAATCTCCGCATGAAATGGAAGGAGCTGTTCTTAAAACGTATTTTGCCAAAAAAATGGGTCTCGATCCAAAAGATATTTTTGTTGTTTCTATAATGCCGTGTACTGTTAAGAAATACGAATCAAATCGTCTTGAGCTTTCTGAAAATAATCTTCCTGATGTTGATGCAGTTTTAACAACAAGAGAACTTGTAAGATTATTCAAAATTGCAGGAATTGATTTCGATGATCTTCCACAGGATAATTTTGATAATCCATTAGGCGAATCAACCGGTGCTGCTGCAATTTTTGGTACAAGCGGCGGAGTGATGGAAGCTGCGATAAGAACAGCTTATTATAAACTATCCGGAAAGAAATTAGATAATCTTGACTTTAATGAAATCCGCGGGTCCGCAGGTTTAAAGGAAGCTGAGATTGAAATTGAAGGAATGAAAATTAATGTTGCTGTGGTGAATGGAATTGGAAATGTAAAAAAAATTCTTGATGAAGTTGAAAACGGAACATCCAAATATAATTTTATAGAAGTAATGGCTTGTCCGGGTGGTTGTGTTAATGGCGGTGGTCAGCCTATTCATCAAAAGTCTGAGAAAATTTTATTGAGAATGAAAGCTCTTTATGAGATTGACACCAATATGAAGAACAGGTTCTCATTTGAGAATGAATCTGTAAAAGCACTTTACAAAGAATTTTTAATTGAGCCTAATTCCCACATTGCGCATGAAATCCTGCACACAGAATATTTTAACAGGCAAAAGAATTAGATTTGTAGATAAGCGGATTTTCAAGAATTGGTTTTTCTAAATTCAGGATGATGAAAATGGTTGAAGGAATTGTAAGTACTATCCAGGATAAATGTAAAAGATGCTATTCCTGTATTAGAGAATGCCCTGCCAAAGCTATAAGAGTAATTAACGGCCAGGCAGCCGTTATAAGTGAACGCTGTATTGTGTGCGGGCATTGTATCAAAGTATGCTCACAAAATGCAAAGCAAATAACATCCGATGTTGAACTTGTTATTAATGAAATTCTTCCATCGGGAAAAGCAGTTGCAATTGTAGCCCCTTCATTTGCTGCATCATTCCCGGAAAACTATTTAACTTTTCCAGCTGCATTAAGAAAATTAGGTTTTACTCACGTTGTTGAAACTGCATTCGGAGCTGATCTCATCAGTAAGCTCTATATGAAAGAAATACAGGGGGATGGAAAGAAAAGCATTATAAGTTCAGCATGCCCGGCGGTTGTTAGCTACATTGAAATGTACTACACAGATCTTGTTCCTAATCTTGCAAAAGTAGATACACCCATGATTGCCGTTTCAAAATATCTGAAAGAAAATCTTAATAAAAATATAAAGATTGTTTTTATCGGCCCATGTATCGCAAAGAAGAACGAAAGAAGAAGTAGTGATGTAAATGAATTAGTTGATGCGGTTTTAACTTTTTCGGAAATCAAACAGATACTTAAAAAGAAAGACATAAATCCTGACGAGCTTCCTGAAAGCAATTTTGATCCGCCTTATGCTTATAAAGGGAAAGCATATCCGCTTTCTGGCGGACTTTTAAAAACGATAAATATTTCTGGCGACATTCTTGAAAAAGAAATAATTGTTGTGGAAGGGAAGAAAAAAGTTATAGAAATAATTGATGAACTCGCTCAGGGAAATATAAATGCAAAGTTTGTTGATATACTTTTCTGTGAAGGTTGTATCTCAGGACCCGCAATTGATTCTGACCTGAACTACTATTCAAGAAGAGAAAGAGTAATAAAGTATATTAATGAAAAAATTAATTCGCTCGATAAGCGTCTCTGGATGAGCAGCATTTATAACAGCAGGCACATTGATTTCAGTCGGAGTTTTTATCCCAAAAATCAACGAAGGCCAACACCTGATGAAGAAAAGATAAAAGAAATATTAGCAGAGACAAACAAATTTTCTTCCGAAGATGAACTTAATTGCGGTGCTTGCGGATATCATACATGCAGAGAATATGCAATTGCTATTGCTAAAGGATTGGCTGAAAGAGAAATGTGTTTACCATTCCTTATTGATAAACTTGCAAAAGCTTATGATGACTTGACCACTACACAGGATCAATTAAGGACAGCAGAAAAGCTTGCATCAATCGGGCAGCTTGCAGCAGGTGTTGCACATGAATTGAATAATCCTCTTGGAACTATAATGCTTTATTCCTCGATGCTGAAAAAGGAAGTATTGCAAAAAAATGGTGGTGATCTGTCAGGTGATCTGAAGTTAATAGAGGAAGAAGCAAAAAGGTGTAAGAATATTGTATCCAACCTTTTAAACTTTGCGAGACAAGGCAAACTTAATTTAAGTTGGTTTGATATAAACATTGTAATTGAAAATATTATTAAAACAATCCGGCTTAATCCATCTTTTAAAAGTGTAAAAATAGAATTGGTAACATATGCAGAGCCTGTTTTTGTGGAAGGAGATAAAGATCAATTGAAACAGGTTTTTATTAACCTTGTTTCAAATGCCTGCGAAGCCGTTGAAGATAAAAAAGAAAAGGTTGTAAAAATAAATGTGCAATCAGATTCCGCAAATCTTATCCTGGAAATATTGGATAACGGCTGCGGCATCTCAAAAGAAAATTTTAAAAAAATATTTACACCTTTCTTTACAACTAAAAAAATTGGGAAAGGAACCGGTCTTGGTTTGGCTATTTCCTACGGCATAATAAAAATGCACAAAGGGGCTATTGATTTTATTAGTGAACCAGGCAAAGGGACAGCATTCAAATTAATTTTGCCCTTAAAAAATTCTGAATTTAATAATGGAGATGAATTAAATGCTTAATGAAAAGAAAAAAATATTAATTGTTGATGATGATCCAGATCTGCTTGAAGAAAATAAAATCCTGCTAGAATCAAGAGGTTATAATGTTTACACAGCCGAGGATTCAAAATCAGGCTGGAAAATTTTTCAGCAATCAAAACCTGATGCAGCAGTAATTGATTTAATAATGGAAGAACACGATTCCGGTTTTATTCTCTGCCACAAGATTAAAAAAGACGAACACGGAAAAAACATTCCCGTTTTCCTTTTAACCTCCGCAACATACATCACAGGTTTCAAATTCGGTTCATCCACTTCCGAAGAAAAAGAGTGGATTAAATGCGATGAGATTATAAACAAACCGATAATGATTGATGATCTTGTAATGAAAATCGAAAGTTACTTAAAAACTGTTTAGTTGAGATGAACAATAACTCTTCTGAAATATTAATTGTTGAAGATGAAAAAGGATTAAGAACCGGGATAAAAAAACTTCTTGAAGGAGAAGGATTTGTTGTTGATGCCGCCGAAAATGGCACTGATGGAATTGCTTTTGGAAAAGCAAAAGAATACGATGTTGCAATTCTTGATTTAAAGATGCCGGATATTGACGGGCTTCAGGTTCTGAAAGAAATAAAGAGAGTTCATCCAAACACAATATGTTTGATTGCTACAGGTTATGCAAGTTATGAAAATGCGGTTGATTCAATAAAGTTTGGAGCTTTCAGTTACATTCCAAAGCCGTTTACATCAGAAGAGCTGCTGGAGAAAGTGAACGAGGGATTGCAAAGAAGAAAACTTTTAATCGAAGCTGAAAAATGGAAAAAGGAAAGAGAAACAAGCCTTCTCGAAATTGCTTTTGAGAAAAGCAGGTTAAATGCCATCATTCATTCAATGACAGAAGGGGTTTTAGTTGTTAATAAAAACGGGCAGGCGGTTCTTTATAATCCCGGTGCATTAAAGCTCCTTCAGCTTAATAAGATTGAAATTGAAGATTATATAATTGAAAAGCTTCATCCGGGTTTATCGGAATTAATCAATCTCATTCTCTTAAAACATACAGAACAGAAAACCTATTCCAAAGAAATAATTATAAATGAAAGACTGGCAATTGAAGCAACGGCTTCTCCTGTTCCGCATCCCGATGGTACTTTAGCCGGAGTAGTAATAGTTATAAAAAATATTACGGATACTAAAAAGCTTGAAACACTTAAGTCGCAGTTTGTTTCAATGGTTTCTCACGAATTAAGAGCCCCAATGTCTGCTGTTTATGGTTTTCTTCAACTCCTTTCAGATGAATCTGTTAAATTATCCGAAGAGCAAAAAGTAAATTATATTTCACGCTCTAAAATCCGGCTTGATGGTTTGCTGAAACTGGTAAATGATCTCCTTGATATTTCAAGAATAGAAATGAAAACTGCTCACAGGGAATTAAAGGATTATGATCTTATAAAATCTGTTAAATATGTTATTGAAACTTTCCAGAATGAGATTGCGAAAAAGAAGATTCAAATAAATTTAAATTTTAAAGAAGATTTGCCTTTGTTAAAGTGCGATGAAGATGAGATGAACAGGATATTCACTAATCTTATAGGTAATGCAGTAAAGTATAACAAGGAAGGCGGCTCTCTTGATATAACAATTTGTAAAGATGAAAATTATATTGTTGTTGATGTAAAGGATACAGGAATAGGGTTAAAGCCTGCTGAAAAAGAAAAGCTTTTCCAGGAATTCTTCCGTGCAAAAAACGAGTACACAAAAAATATCAGCGGAACCGGTTTAGGGCTTTCTATTGTTAAAAAGATTGTTGATTCATATTCCGGTAAGGTTGAAGTAGAGAGCGAATATGGCTCAGGAACTTCTTTTAAGATTTACTTCCCGCTTAAATAGCAATTACATTTTCCCTATATATTTTAATTTGCATCTGATTCAGCTAAATTTAGCAATCAAAAAAATGGAAATAAAAATTGGAATTTAAAGTTCACCCTGACGTAAAAATTGGTCACATTCATTTGACAGTTTCGGATTTACAAAAATCATTGAGCTTCTACAGAGATCTTCTTGGTTTTGAAATTACAACTAATTATGGTGATTCTGCTGTTTTTCTTTCAGCAGGTGGATATCATCATCATATCGGGCTAAATACCTGGAACGGAAAAGGAGCAACGCCGCCGCCGCAGGGACATACAGGACTATATCATTTTGCGATTCTTTATCCCAGCCGAAGAGAACTTGCGAGAGTCTTAAAAAGACTCTACGAAAAAAATTACCCCATTGAAGGGGCTTCCGATCATGGGGTATCTGAAGCAATTTATTTGAAGGACCCTGATGGAAACGGCGTTGAACTTTATACAGACCGCGAGCTTGAAGCATGGCCGATTGATTCTGAAGGGCATTTACAAATGAGCACAAACCATCTCGATGTTCTTGGGCTTTTATCAGAGCTTGATGAAGAAGAAAATTTGTAATTAGAAATCTTTAATTTTTTTTATAAAACATTCCCACCATGATGCATTCTCAAGGCAGAGTATTTTGTCATCTAAGCGAATATATCTATGGCCGATTAATTTGGCTAATTTCATAACAATCTTTAGAAAGCCGTTGAATAAACTCTTAAATTTAGTGTATCAATTTAAGGGAGTTAGTTAAACTAAAAGGTACTCAAATGAAAAGCTTAAAATTAAAAATTTTATTTGCAGCATTATTCTTTATCATTCCTTTTCAAACAATATTATCACAAGGTAATGAAAAAATAAAAGGCAACTGGCTTGGTACATTAAAAATTTCAACATTA
>Ga0105106_10002564_pt1 | contig 13037 bp, 9 predicted proteins | sample PPLLaktember2015_5_FD_79109 | JGI IMG/M metagenome (GOLD analysis project Ga0105106, IMG submission 79109) | Freshwater sediment microbial communities from Prairie Pothole Lake near Jamestown, North Dakota, USA - PPLs Lake P8 Core (1) Depth... | ecosystem: Environmental > Aquatic > Freshwater >...
ACCACATCTCCACATTGAGAAAAGAGGGACTTGAGCTTGAAAGGCTTGTTTTTCTGGGCAAGAACATCATCGGATGGATAAACCGGTTTATGATAATCCCGGTTTTCAACTGGCTCGAAAAATATATTGCCAGCTATGGGCTTATTATCCTTATCCTTACCATACTGATAAAAATAGTTCTGTTTCCGCTTACATTCAAATCGTACCAATCGACGGCTAAAATGCAGGTTCTGAAGCCTATGGTTGATGAAATAGGCAAAAAGTTCCCCAAGCAGGAAGATGCCATGAAAAAACAGCAGGCAACAATGGAACTCTACAAACGGGCAGGAGTAAGTCCTTTGGGCGGATGTCTCCCAATGCTTCTTCAGATGCCGATTCTGTTCGCAATGTTCAGGTTCTTTCCTGTGTCGATCGAATTAAGACAGGAGCATTTTCTCTGGGCGACCGATCTTTCAACATTTGATTCAATTCTGGACCTTCCATTCAAAATACCCCTGTATGGTGATCATGTGAGCCTCTTTACACTGCTGATGACAGCATCTACTATACTGACAATGAAGATGACCGGATCATCGCCAGGATCAGATCAGCCGGGGATGAAGATGATGATGTACATGATGCCGGTAATGTTTATGTTCATGCTCAATCAATTTTCATCAGGTCTTACATATTACTACTTTCTGGCAAACATCCTGACATACCTTCAAAATATCATTTCAAAGAGGTTTATTGATGCGGATAAAGTATTGGCTACTCTCGAAGAGAACAAGAAAAAGCCGCTCAAGAAATCGAAATGGCAGCAGCGCCTCGAAGAAGCTGCCAAGAAAAGAGGTATCCAGCCGTCTAAAAAATAGGATTCTGCCGGATTTTTAGGAACATTTGTATCTGCAGATTAATATCTGAATTAAATATTAATGTATTGAAGTATTAATATAAGTTAAAAATATTTAATCTGATACCTATCTTTCGAAAAAAGATGTAAATTTAGTTCGTCCAATTTTAGGGGAAAAATGGGAAAAAAAGTTAAGAATAAAGATTTAGCTGAAAAGCTGGGGGTATCCAGTACTTTAATTTCGCTTGTTCTCAACAACAAAGCTGACCAGCATGGAATTCGCAAGGATACACAGGAAAAAGTTCTTGCGCTTGCCAGGCAAATGGGATATTTCGATCTGCTGAAGGAACATAATGTGACCTCACCTGTCGAGGAAAAGCCGGGTGTTATGGGCATGATAGTGCCATCGCTTCACGATCCGTTCATTTATGAAATAACTCCATTCCTTCAGAAAGCTTTCAACAGCATTGGAGTAGGGTTTTCAATAATTACTAAAGATCCTGATGACGGAAGGTACAACAGGCTTGTGGGAGCTTTTAAGAAATTCTACAGTGGTTTGATACTCGTTGGAGAAGCGGCGGATGATTATACCATACGGTCCCTCAGGACATTGGGTTACCCTTTTGTTTTACTTGAGAAATCGGTCAGGAACCTGCGCCTTAATACAGTATGCACGGATATGACAGAGGGATCGCGGCGCATTGTTGACCATATTGCCAAATTGGGCTATAAGAATGTCCTGATAGTTACCGGCAGGGATTCTGCAGCTAAAGATAAACCTGTGATTGACCTTCTGAAAAGCGCAATTGAGACGAAAGAAGGCATGAACAAGACTGTGGTTGTGGAATTTGATCTGCCGGTGGCAGGAAGGGAAATTGAACAGGGTCAGATAGATAAATATCTCAGGCCTCCCTTCAGGACAGAAATAATGATCGTAATGCAGGCAGAAATGGTCTACCATATAATGGATTTTGTGAGGAAAAAGAAGCTTCGTGTGCCTCAGGATGTGGCGATTGTCTCAATGGAGGAGGGGATAGGTTTTGACCTGATGTTCTCGCCAGTTACATGCCTGAGAAAACCCCTCACAGGTATGGCATTGAAGGTTGCCAACATGATCTGGTCCGAAGTAAAAAATTCGGGAAAAACCAAATATAAACGACAGGTAAACATTCCGCCCGAACTGGTTGTCAGGAATTCCTGCGGAACAATGTAAATAACGCGCTTAAACCGCTTATCAACAATTGTTGATATCTGACACTATTCTTTCTCAAAAAATAATTTACCTTTGACAGGTATTGGTGTTGCATTGAAATAAAATCATTGCAATGAAAAGGGAATGCGGTATGAATCCGCAACAGTACCCGCTGCTGTGATGCCTGATCACGCTTTGCGTGATCATGGCTTCAGGAAATACCTGCCACTGTCCCGAATCCTCGGGATGGGAAGGCTTCCTGAAGCCGGGACAAGTCAGAAGACCTGCCAAGCTATTATATGTTCAAAGCTTTCGGGAAGAAAAGCATAGAATCGTAAATGATTCCCGCCTTTCTGAATCCCGGCAGCAGATAATAAAAGTTGACCTTGAAAAGACTCTCTTTTTTCATTACATTGTTAATATCCTTTCATCTGCAGGGACAAATACCATTACGCGATGAGTCTATACTTATTGGGGAAGTCGAGATCAGGGCAAAATCTGCCAGACATGATTACATCGGATTTAAAGCTTCTCACATCGATTCTTCAATAATTTTAAACTATTATCAGCGGACATTGGCTGACCTCATTTCCGAAAACTCAGTGATCCATATAAAAACTTATGGTTCAGGTGGTCTTGCCTCACCATCGTTCCGCGGCACAGGTCCCGGCCACACCCAGATAACATGGAATGATATTAATCTGAATAACCCAATGGTAGGACAATTTGATCTGTCGCTTGTACCTGCAGGATTCATCGATGACGTTAATATATATTATGGGGGTGGATCGATGGGGATACACAGCGGCGGATTCGGAGGCGTGATTAATCTTGAAACCAATCCCGGATGGGATGACAGGGAACTTGTTTATCTCAATCCTGCCATGGGTAGCTTCGGCAGGATATCAGGTCTTGTAAAGGTAAAAGCAGGCTCAAAGGATTTTCATTCGGTTACCAAAGCTTTCCTCCGAAATTCAGATAACAATTTCAGGTATATTAACAGTGTTTCGGGCCCGACGCCTTTATTGGAAACCAGGGAGAACAGCGAGGTCCGGCAAAAGGGATTTATTCAGGAATTTTATTTCAGAAATTCAACCAGCAATATTTCGGCAAGGATGTGGTATCAGTCAGCGGCCAGAAACCTGCCTGTTCCCATTATAAGCCCGGCAATGGATCCGCCTGAAAAGCAATTTGATGAATCGCTGAGGGCAATGCTTGAATACGGATCTGTCAGAGGGATAACGGGGCTAAATGCCACCGCTGCATTCATTTCCGATAGACTGAATTATACTAACAGACTTGCCTCGGTTGATTCAAGGAACCTTTCAAAAAGGATAATACTGAAGGGCAGGATAGAACGAATGATCAACAGCATGCTGAGACTTGAACTCTCGCTGAATGATGAACTTAACATTATAAATACAAATAATTACGCGGACTTAAAATCAAGGAACCTCTTCTCGGCCGATGCTGTCGCGGAGGCTGATCTCACGCATTGGCTGGGCGGAATGATACTGGTACGTGAATTGGTGCAGGATAAGAGGTTCCTGATGCCTGACTTTTCTGCCGGCACCGAAATCAGACCATTCAGGGAGAAGTATTATTTCATCAGGGCCAGCTTTTCAAAAAATTCAAAGATCCCCACTCTTAATGATATGTATTGGTCACCCGGCGGAAATCCCGGACTGAAAAATGAAACCGGATACTCCTCCGAAATAACCTGGGAAATGACCAGTTTTCCGTCCGGTTCACTGAAAATCAGGAATGACTTTACAATTTTCAGGAACAATATAAAAAATATGATCCAGTGGCATCCCGGTGAGTATTCTTATTGGGAAGCCGCAAATATTGGCAATATTATTACATCGGGACTGGAATCGGGCCTCGATATAAGTTATACCTTAAGGGAATTCAATGCCAGTCTGAATGCAGGATATTCTTATACTAAAGCTGCCAATGCAGGACAGGAAGCGGAAAATACGGCTCTTTACGGGAAACAGCTTGTGTATATCCCGGCAAATAATTTTAATGCCGTTCTCAGGCTGAACTGGCATCAGTTTTATTCAGCGATCAGCACCGGTTATACCGGTAAAAGATATCTGACTGCTGATAATTCACAGTACCTGCCGCCGTATTCGGTAAGCGACCTGATCTTCGGAACAAAGCTGAACACAGGTCATGCGTCGTTCGGTTTAAATATGATAATCGAAAATATCTTCAACGTCAGTTATCAGAATATTGCGTATTATCCAATGCCGGGAAGAAGCTTTTTAGTCTCAATTGTCTTTCAACTCAAGAAATAAATTATGCGCAAGGCCTTAATACTTATTATACTACCTCATCTGCTCTCATGTGTGAGAGAGTTTAATCCAGTGATCATCGGCACAGATGAAACTTATCTTGCTGGAGAAGGCGTATTTATTCTCAATGAGGGTAATTTCAGGTCGGGTAATGGCTCCCTTTCATTTTATTCCTATGATTCACTGAAAATGTTTGATAATGTTTTTCAGGACAAAAATAACCGCCCCCTTGGGGATGTCCCTTATTCAATGGGAATGGATGGAGGCAAGGCATATATACTTGTCAATAATTCCGGCAAAATTGAAGTGGCCGGCTGGAACGACATGAAATCAATCACCACAATTAAGAAGATTGTATCACCAAGGTATATTTCATTCATTGGCGGGACAAAAGCTTATGTTACAAGCCTTTATTCAGATTCTGTTACAATTCTTGATCTCACGGCAAATTCTGTTTCAGGATTTATTGATCTGAAGAAATCATCTGAAGCGATTGTAACATTGTCAACCAGGGCTTATGCCGCAAGCTGGGCAGGAGGCAACAAGGTAATGGTTATAAATGCGATGACTGATGAGGTCATTGATTCAATTGAGGTGGGGATGGAACCTGAAAGCATGGTAATAGATAAAAATGGGACTTTATGGGTCCTCTGCAACGGTGGCTGGAAGAGAGAAAATTTTGCCGAACTCATTGCAATAAACACAAGAACAAATTCCACTGACAAGAGGTTTACTTTCCCGGCTGTGACTGATTCTCCGACTTGCCTTCAGATAGATGATTCCGGGGCGACTCTCTTCTATTTGCTCAATGGCGTCAGACGCATGGAAATTGATGCTTCAGCTTTGTCAACAGAGGTTTTCATTTCGGAGCAGAATCATGTTTTTTACAGGATGGGAGTGAATCCCTCAAATGGCGAGATATTTATTACTGATGCCGGTGACTATGTTCAGAAGGGAAAAGTAATAAGGTACAGCAACGAAGGTGTTTTTATTTCTGAAATGACGGCTGATATCATCCCCGGCAATCTTTACTTTAAAATCAATCCCGATCCAAACACCGAATGAAATTTCCGGATCTCATCAGGAACCATTTTTGTGTCTGGCAGGGGTTAACCCGGTTGGTTTTCACCTCAGTTATACTCTTTTCGTGCTCCGGAAATACCATGAAATCTCCCGGAAACCCGGAAACGGCTCAAAAGCCCATTGTTTCGCATGCGAAGAGATTTAAAATAGAAAAAATTGAGGGGTATTCGCAGGTCTCTGTACTGAATCCGTGGCAGGGAGCAAGAGATATCGCTCAGGATTGGTATCTTATCCGTGCCGGTGAAAAATTACCCTCTTTCATCGACACCCTGAAAGTGATCCGTGTGCCGGTGAAAAAAATAGTCTGCATGTCGACAACTCACCTTGCTATGTTATCAGCGCTTGGAGAGGCAGGCTCAGTCGCCGGATTTTCTGGTACCCGATTCATCTATAATGATACTCTTCTTCAGCGTGTAAATAAAGGAGAAATACGGGAAGTAGGCTACGAGGATAACCTTAACAAGGAACTTATCCTGAAGCTCGATCCCGATCTCGTTATGGTTTATGGCATCGGCAGTGAGTCAACAGGTTACATAGGAAAGCTTAAGGAAATGGGCATCAGGGTTTTATACAATGCCGACTACCTTGAACACGATCCCCTTGGAAAAGCCGAATGGATCAAGCTGATGGGAGCGCTCTGCTGCAAGGAAAAGATGGCTGATTCCATATTCAGCAAAATCGAGAAGGAGTACAATAAACTGAAGTCATATGTCAGCGTAAATACCAGGATAAGACCAAAGGTCCTTCTTGGCCTGCCATTCAGGGATACATGGTACATTTCCCCGGGCAACTCATATATTTCCAGGCTTATCGGAGACGCCGGCGGTGAATACCTCTGGAAGGATACGGAATCTTCTTTCTCGATGCCCGTCGGGCTCGAGAATGTCTTCGTAAAAGCCCTTACTGCCGACTACTGGCTGAACACCGGAAGTGCAAATTCACGAAGTGAAATCGTCTCAATAGATGAAAGGCTGTCACAGCTTGAGTGTTTTAAAAAAGGCAATCTCTTCAACAATAACAGAAGGACAGGCAAAGACGGTGGAAATGATTACTGGGAGGGCGGATCTCTGAATCCTCACATAATACTGAGGGATATTGCTTCTATTCTGCACCCGGACATCTTTGAAGGGAATGAATTAATTTATTACAGGCAATTAAATTAATAGAGTGTTCATGTCATCTATTAAGCAACAGAGCCAAGTCACTCAACTTTCCGCTAATAAATCCGGAGCAATATTCGGTGGATTAACGATTTTGCTGATTCTCCTCTTCATTCTCGATCTGTTCCTCGGTTCAGTAACTATAAGGCCTGGTGAAATTATCAGGGCGATATTCAATAATTCCGATGAAACAACCAGAACCATTCTGACCCAATTCCGGTTACCAAAGGCAATAACTGCTTTGTTGGTAGGGATTGCGCTGTCAATCAGCGGCCTGCAGATGCAGACACTGTTCCGGAATCCCATGGCTGGTCCCTACGTGCTTGGTTTAAGTTCCGGTGCCAGCCTTGGAGTTGCATTTGTAATTCTTGGATTCTCTTCAGATTTGTCTCCCGAATCTATCAGGGGCTTCGGTAACTGGGCAATTGCTGCAGCCTCATGGGCCGGAGCCGGACTGGTTATGCTGTTTATAATGATAATCTCGTCGAGGATTAAAAATATAATGACAGTCCTGATCCTCGGGATTATGCTTTCAAGTGCAATATCCGCAATTGTAAGCATTATGCAGTACTTCAGCAACGAAACCATGCTGAAGGCTTATATCATCTGGACAATGGGAAGCCTTGGAAACCTGACCGCTTCACAGCTGAATGTAATGATTGTATCAGTGGCAGCCGGTGTGATTTTAAGCCTGATTTCGGTAAAAATGCTGAACGCTCTCCTTCTTGGTGAAAACTATGCAAGGAGCATAGGACTTGATGTAAAAAGATCCCGGTTTTTAATAATAGCAGGAACCAGTATCCTTACCGGAACAATTACTGCATTTTGCGGGCCGATAGGATTTATCGGGATCGCGGTTCCCCATCTTGCAAGGATCATCTTAAGGACATCCGATCATAAGATCCTGATCCCCGGAACAATACTGGCAGGTGCTCTGGTAATGCTTCTAAGCGATATTATTTCACAGATGCCGGGTTCAGACAATACGCTGCCTGTCAACTCAGTGACAGCTCTGATAGGAATACCGGTCGTTATATGGGTCATTTTGCACGATCAGAGACACAGGGATATCTTCTGATGAAAAGTAGTACCGGCAACATATTATCCTTCAGCAACCTCGGGATAGGATTTGAGTCCGGAAAGTTCCGGCGCCTTCTTCTTCCGCCTCTTACCGGTTCTGCAGACAAGGGTGAGCTTATTGCTGTTATCGGTAAAAATGGCATTGGGAAAAGCACACTCCTTCGAACATTTGCCGGTCTGCAGGCCCCGCTTACAGGCGAATTGACTATTGACGGCAAAAACATTGCTGAATTCTCAAGAATGGGGTTATCAGCAAGAATCGGCTATATCTCGACTGAGATCATAAGGGTAAGCAACATGAAGGTTTATGACCTGGTATCCCTTGGCAGGTTCCCTCATACGAACTGGCTTGGCAGAATAGATCGTTCTGACAATGAAGTGATAATTGATTCAATCGCTAAAACCGGGATGACTGAATTTCGGGAACGACCGGTGACAGAGCTTTCCGACGGAGAGCGACAGAGGGCGATGATAGCCATGGTGCTGGCCCAGGATGCAGGCATAATGCTTATGGATGAGCCTACTGCCTTTCTTGACCTCAGCAGTAAATTTGAAATAATCCAGCTTTTGCATGAATTGACACGCACCAGGGAAAAAACCATTATTTTCTCCACTCACGACCTTGCCACCGCGGTCAGCCAGGCCGACAAAATATGGCTTCTGAAAGAAGACGGACTTGCAGAGGGAGCCCCTGAGGATCTGATGCTGAACGGATCGTTCAAAACCCTTTTCTATGAGACAAAAGTAAAATTCGATTCCCGTGACGGGAGTTTTTCATTCCGGAATGTTGAAAAGGGAAGGATCTTTGTCAGGGGAGAGGGGGAATTAAAACAATGGACCGAAAAAGCCCTTTCAAGGGCAGGTTACGCAGTTGTTGAAACAGATTCGGCGGGAGAGGTGGAGGTGCCGTCACAATTGAATTCACGGTGGAAATGCAAAGTGCCGGGATACAGCCTTGAGTTTGAATCAATTTATGACCTGGTAAGCTGGATCAGGAGGAATGACTCTATTTCCTGAAGTATTTCCTGTAATTGTCAATGAAAGATGGAATATCATCAACCCCAAGCTTTTTTGCGATAATGGTCTTGTCCCTGTCGAGGATGTAAATCATTGGAGTTGATTCAATATTGTAATAATATCCATAGTTCGTTCTCCTCTCCGGATCCCACCCGTTTATCCAGTCAAGCTTTTTCTCCTGAATATATTTCTCCCATTTTGCCTTATCTCCTGTTGTGCAAACTGAAAACACTTCAATCCCCTGATCCTTCGCTTTGTCATAATAGGCTTTAAGCTTTGGTGTGGCTTCAACGCAATGACCGCAATCAGGTTCCCAGAAATAGATAATTGTGAAATCCTTTTCAATGTCATAAAGAGAAACAAACACTCCCTTGTAGGAATTCATTATAAGATCCTGAGCCTTACTGCCGATCAGGGTAGGCCTGATACGATCGACCTGTTTTTTGAGTTCTGTCTTGAAATCTTCTGAAACCCAGTCGGCCTTGCCTGACAGGTAGATATCGTCAGCAAGCTTGACCACAATTGCATCATGTCCCATTATTTCACTTTCCCTGAAATGGTTGAACAGGTAAACGGAAATGAACTGAAACACATTGTGATTGTCCTTTACCTTATCGATCATCCTGTCGATCTCACTTTTTAAAGTGTCGGGAGACTGGATCAGAACATTCGTGAAGTAGGTATTCAGCCTGGCCTGCAAAATTGGTGTACGCAGGAGTCTTTCTTCAGTAATGTCAATATTGTCGAAGAAATGATCCTTATTGTATTTATAGTTCATTACCCATTTTACTGAATCAGGATTTCTGCTTCCCTCCGGTACCTGAAAAGCCGGAATCTCAACAGGAAGCATAGCCTTGACAAGCAGGGAAAGCAGGTTCCCGTCATTATCCTTAATTACCTTATGGAGGTATGATTTCATCGATTCTTCCTGCTTTTTCTGCAGCCCGGAAAGGATTTGCAACGAATCAGGGTTTTGCCGGTTGTCCTGAAGCCTTTTATTTATCCCCGATGCCTTCTTCTGCATTTCAACCCACCGCTTCTGATAAACAACGAATGCACTGTTTTCCTCTGAGCCTGAGAAATTCAGTGTGTTGAAATAATCGGGGTACGAACATGAGGTCGAAAAGTACTGATCTGCCGGCAAAAGGATCTCAAAGTAATGCTTCCCTGGCAGAACGATCATATAGATGCCCTGGGGAAGAGCCTCTTCACCCGAAAATACTGCACTGCCTTTGCTGTCGAGCCTTAGGGTGTCCTTGATATACTGCTTATCGCCCAGATGGTATGCAAGGAAAACAGTTGAGTCCTGCAAACCTGAAATATTAACCGCAATCTCATATCCTTTCTTCATCTGCCCGGAGGAGCAGAAAGCTGTGGAAAGCAGGATCAGGAAAAAAATAGTGTTTCTCATTCTACTAAAATGATATGGAATAACGGATAACAAAAATAGTTATTGCAATTTCTTTGCCAAAGGATGGCTTTAGGAATATTGGAAATATGTTGTATTTTTGGACAGACTAACCTGCGGTTTCTTCAAAATGAATATTTCAATCCTGATTCCGGTGTGTGATTATGATATTGTAGCGCTGGTTCACTGCATGAAGGATGGTATTGAGCAGGTGCCTGAATTCTGTGAGATCATTATAGGAGATGACGGATCGTCAGAAGAATTCAGGAAGAAATATCAGTCACTTGCCATCGGTAAGGTAAAACTGGTTTCATCCGAAAAGAACATCGGAAGAGCCTCAATCAGGAACCGCCTTATTACTGAAGCAACCGGTGATTTTCTCCTTTTCATCGATGCAGATGTCATGATAAGGGGCACCGCCGAGAATTACCTTCATAAATGGCTCGAGTACCTTGATCACGCACGTGTTATAAGCGGCGGAATATTGTATCGGGATACTCCTCCGGGCGACCCCGACAAGATACTGAGGTGGAAATACGGCAGGAAAAAGGAGCAGAAAAAAGCCTCCGACAGAAATAAGCATCCCTATTCCAGTTTCTCAACCTTCAATGTAATAATTGATAAAACCATCTTCGCGAAGTTCAGGTTCTACGAGGAGCTCAAGCAATACGGTCACGAAGATACCCTCTTCAGCTACCAGCTTAAAAAAGCGGGTATACCCATTTATCATATCGATAACGGTCTGGTTCACGAAGGACTGGAGACAAACAAGGATTATCTTGCCAAGACAAAGGAGAGCATTGAAAATCTGAGCAAGCTTTATGACAATGTAACTGATAAGCAGACTTTTTCATTCACGGTTGGCCTGCTTCGCAGTTTCTGGGCGCTTAAAACACTTAATCTGACGCGGTTGGTTGCAGGTATTTTTATCCGCTTCAGGGAGAGGATGGAGATCCGCCTCGATGCGTCAAAAGTATCGCTTCCTTTATTCGGCCTCTACAAGATAAGCATGTTCTGTACATTCAGGGAAATTCACAGGAGGAGAAAACTTCTGCCGATATTTAACATACCGCCCGATATAATTTAAATATCGATCCTTTTAGTATCTTTGGCATTAGAGTGATAAACAATTCTGATGGCAGATCCACTTTCCTGGGCAATTATAAAGGTCAAGCAAATCAATGATTTTATCTGGCACACATCGATGTCAGACATATCAAAAGGAAAGTCTTTTATTATCAAGCAGTTAAGGATTATTGTACTTGCAGCCAGGGGCTTTATGTCCGACAGGGTCCAACTCAGGGCATCTGCACTCACCCTTTATACGATACTTTCAATTATCCCTTTCGTTGCAATAGCTTTTGGCATCGCAAAGGGTTTTGCACTCGACCAGAAGCTTCAGGAATTGCTGGGCAGGGAGTTTCAGACACAACCTGAAGTTTTGACCTGGATACTGAATCAGGCGAGTAATGCGATTGCGGCAACAAGGGGAGGCTATATTGCCGGAATCGGCCTCATAATCCTGATCTGGTCAGTGATGTCGCTCCTCGATCAGATTGAGAGTTCCTTCAATCATATCTGGCATGTCGAAGAATCAAGGCCATGGTTACGCAAGTTCACTGATTATCTGGCATTAATGATAATTGCGCCTGTAATACTTATACTTTCAAGCAGTCTGACAGTTGTAATAAGTACAGTTTTACCCGATTTGATGGCACGGGCACCGATTCTTGACTTCTTCAAGCCATTGGTAGGTTTTCTTATAAAACTGGCTCCCTACGTTCTTACATGGATGGCCCTGACTGTACTTTTCATAATAATGCCCAACACCAAGGTCAGGTTTATCCCGGCCCTGGTTTCAGGGATAATTGCAGGTACAATTCTCCAGCTTCTACAGTGGTTATACATTGATCTCCAGTTTGGCATTACGAAGCTGAGTGCTATTTACGGGAGCTTTGCGGCCATTCCGCTTTTTCTAATCTGGGTCCAGAGCAGCTGGATCATTCTTCTTCTTGGAGCAGAACTAACTTTTGCAAACCAGAATGTCTCAAGGTTTGAGGTTGAATCTGAGGTCCTGGGAGTCAGTCATTACCAGAAAAGAGCCCTGGTACTGATGATCATGAGTTTGATAGTAAGGAACTTCATCATGGGTGAAAAACCATTCAACTCTGCAACCATTGCAAAAGCCCTCAAAATGCCTGTAAGACTTGTAATTGACGTCCTTCAGGATATGAGCGGCGCCGGACTGGTTTCGGTGATCCATGATAATGAGTATGAGGATAGGCTTTACCAGCCCTCCATTGATGCAAGCAAGCTGTCAGTAAGCTATATCATGGATAAGTTCGACAAGAAAGGATCTGATCAAAAGATATTTGTTAATAGCGCGGAATACAAAAAAGTAATAACAATGATGGAAGAATTTGACAATCTTTTTGACAAATCCGATTCCAACATCCTCATAAAGGATCTGTAAAAAAGCATAGAGGAAAACGCGAAACCTGAATTACTCTTAACCTTCTCCGGTTACCTTATACCCCTTCACAAATTCTATGAATTCACGGTATGAACTCCATTGATGAAAGAAATAATGTGGGAACGGCAATACGATGTGCATTGTTGTTTTTTCCTTCTCCCAGTAATCATTCAGGTTTTTCACCGGGAAGACCCTGTCGATTTCGCTTGTAACAGCATAATCCCATCTGAACCCTGGTTCCTTCTGCTCCATCATCCTGTTGTACAACCACCTCAGCTCATCGTGAAGCGATTTAACCGACCTGTGAGGTATCCTGTCTGCGTTCCGCTGGTAGTTCTTCCGGTTACCGAACATTCTCAGATAAAACTTCTCCATGTTGGTTTCGGTGATATTGTTAAGCGTGCCTTCAAACACATGAAGAGGTATTCCGTAGCGGTCATCGGCCGGAACCGGTGTCCCGTTGACTGCTATTGTCAGATCCGGCTTAATACC
>Ga0105106_10002565_pt1 | contig 13037 bp, 11 predicted proteins | sample PPLLaktember2015_5_FD_79109 | JGI IMG/M metagenome (GOLD analysis project Ga0105106, IMG submission 79109) | Freshwater sediment microbial communities from Prairie Pothole Lake near Jamestown, North Dakota, USA - PPLs Lake P8 Core (1) Depth... | ecosystem: Environmental > Aquatic > Freshwater >...
CGTGGAACGGGCAGGGCACATCGCAGTTGCGGGCGCGGTTTGCGATAGACGGCGGCACGCCGACGATTCGCGACTTGTCGGTGCGTCGCGGCGGCTCTGGCGATTGGGCGATGCTCGGCCAGAACCTGACCCCCGAGTATCAGGTGACGACGGGCCTGCGGCGCATGTCGAACGACCAGGCGAACGCGCTATCCAGCCTCGGCATCGATGTCACACAGGAAGTGATCGACAAGAATCGATGGTACGCGTTCTGGGATGCGCCGTTCAGCATTCCGGGGTACTACCCCGCAACCCCAGGCCGTGGAGGCCGCGGCGGCGGAGCCGGTGCGCAGGGGCAGGCCCCGCAAACGATGGGACAGGGCGGGACCGTCGCCGAGCAGGTCGCCGCTCTGCAGTCGGGATCGCGCGGCAAACCCGGTTACAACCCGTCGCCGAACCCTCCCGGCTTCACCGGCGGCCGCGGATTCGGTTTGCCTCGAACGAAGGATGAAATCCGCCGCGGCGTGTCTGCGTTCTCGGCGTCGTCATGCGAGGTCAAGACCGACGGCAGCAGTCTCGCGGTGACGTTTCCCGGGATGAAGCTCGGCATTTTCGACGGCAATCTCCGCTTTACGGTGTATCGCGGGACGAATCTCATTCAGATGGACGCCATCGCGCGGACCAGCGAGCCCTGGGTTGCGTACAAGTACGACGCGGGGCTGAAGGGATTCTCGACAAAAACGATGCCCAGGGTCGTCTGGCGCGACACGGGCGGCTGGCAACAGCAGCATCAGTTCGGCGGTCCCAAGGCCATCGGCCTGTCGGGCGTTCGCGCCGCCAACCGGCTGCTCGTCGCCGAAGGCCCGCGCGGATCGGTGGCAACCTTCCCGCCGCCGCACACGTTCTTCTTTACGCGCGAAGTGGATGTGAACCTCGGGTACGTCTTCTATCGCAACGACGGCGGCGGCAGCTACAGCATCGGCGTCACCATGCCAGAGGCCGAGGCCGACACTTTCCCGCAATACGAGCAGAACTACGCGTTATACAACGCGCCTCCCGGCACGTGGCAGAAGATGTCGATGTACTTCTACGCGAGTCCCGAGCCGGCCGAAGCGACGCGGCTTGCCGCGCTGGCGTTCACGCACAACGACATCTTCAAACCGGTTGCCGGTTACAAGACGTTCGTCAATCACTTCCATCTCCGTGTGACCGACCGGATGCGCGTAGGCGGCTTCGACACGCCGCTGCAGGACCTGATGGCGATGAAGGCGATTGGCCTCAACGTCATCGGCCTGAGCGACTTCCATGCGGATAGCCTGGCGGCCAACGACTACGGCCCGGTGCGCTTCAAGGATCAAAAGGACTACGCGGAAGCGTCGAGGCGTCTCTCGGATAAAGACTTCCTCGTGGTGCCGTGGGAGGAGCCGAGCGTGGCATTCGGCGGCCACTACAACATCATGTGGCCGAAGAACGTGTTCTGGTCGAAGCCCAACAGGATGCCGGCCGTCGGCCAGTCGGAGGCGCCCGCAACGATGCTGCCGTTTACCGAGAACGATCCGACCTACGGCACGGTCTACCACACGGGGAACGCCGAGAACATGCAGCGGTTGCTCGACGCCGAAGGCGGGTACTGGTATCACGCGCACCCGCGGACGAAATCTACGGCCGGCTTCCCGGATGCGACCTGGGGCACGAAGTTCCTGAAGAGCGATCGATATCTCGGCGTGGCCTTCAAGCCCGGCATGGGCCAGGACAACTCCGAGGCGACGATGTGCGAGTGGCGCTGCTTCGACGCAGTGGACACGATGAACAACTTGAACGCCGGCACCGGGGTCGGCCCGAAATTCGTCATCGCCGATATCGACACGTACCGGAAGAACCCCGAAGACGATCTGTATGCGAACTTCCCGGTGAACTACCTGAAGATGGACACCGTGCCGGGACCGGACCAGGACTGGAGCCCGGTGCTGAAGGCGATGCGCGACGGCACCTTCTTCGTGACGACCGGCGAGATCCTGATCAAGAACTACGCGGTGACCGGCACCGGCAATCAGCGGACTATCACGGCTGATGCCGAATGGACGTTCCCGATGGCGTTCATGGAGGTGGTGACCGGCGACGGGAAGAACGTGAACAAGCAGGTGATCTCGGCGACCGACATGCAGGCGTTCGGAACGAAGAAGCTCTCGATTCCGTTCGATGCCACCGGCAAGAAATGGGTGCGGTTTGCCATGTGGGATGTGGCCGGCAACGGCGCGTTCACGCAGCCGCAGTGGTTGACGAAATAGGCAAACGAGCAGGCACGGAGGCACGGAGGCACGAAGATCCCGTGTCTCCGTGTTGGATCCGCCGACCGGGGCTCTGCGACTGAATTCGCAGATTCACGTGGGCGCCTTTGTGACGACCGGCGGGTTACGTGCTCGATGAGCTGGCGGTATTGAAACTCGTCACGGGACGCCTGGATGCCGCCGGCATTCGGTACATGCTCACCGGCTCAATCGCACTCGGGCACTATGCACAGCCTCGGATGACGCGCGATATCGATCTTGTGATCGACGTCCAGTCCGACGATGCCGATCGCTTCTGCGCACTGTTCGCACCTGAATTCGAGTGCGACCCCGGTTCCGTGCGGACTGCGATTCAACGGCAATCCATGTTCAATCTGATTCACACTGAAGCGATCGTCAAGGTTGATTTCGTCGTCCGCAAGAACACGCCGTATCGTACCGAAGAGTTCAATCGCCGCCGACCGGTCGTCATCGATGGCCAGACGGTCTGGGTCGTGTCGCCCGAAGACCTGATTCTGTCGAAACTCGTCTGGGCAAAGGACACGCGCTCCGAAATTCAGCTGCGCGACGTGCGACGCATCATCACGGATCAGCCCTCGCTTGATTTTCCCTACCTGAACCGCTGGGGATCGCTCCTCGGCGTCGGCGAGCTGCTGCGCGAGGTGCAAACGTGAAGGACACGCCGCCCGAAGTCGATCGTCGCATGACGGCGCTCTTCATGAGCCGGACGAGCGATGAACGCGTGCGCGCCGCCTGCGAGATGTTCGACCTTGCGCGCAAGGTCATGGTTGCGGGGATTCGTTCCGAACATCCCGACATCAGCGCCACCGAGCTGCGCGTGAAGATTTTCGAACGAACGTATGGCGCAGACTTCGCCTCAGGCGAACGCGCTCGCATCATTTCGCGGTTGCGGGCCGAACCATGAGAAGCGCTGGCGACTCCCCCGGACCCGCGACGGCATCGGGAAACGTGAGAAAATCGGGTAAGTCGAACGCGGAGAGATGGCCGAGTGGTCGATGGCGGTGGTCTTGAAAACCACTGTGGGGGAAACTCCACCGGGGGTTCGAATCCCTCTCTCTCCGCCACATCAATGAGTTACGGAGGTTCGCTGTGACCGAGCGAGCATCTCGACGCCGCGACCATCCCCAGAATATCCCCGTGGCCGATTGCGGCCGAGACGCCGCAGACAGCCCCGAGAACCTCTCGGTCAGCCAGGTGCTAGTCTGGGCCAGTGGTGTGCGGCGCGTTCGCAATCGTCGATAAGACGCTCCAATGAATACCGTGAGGACATCTCGCATCGCGGCGCTGGTGACGGTGACGGCGGTTGTGCTCGCTCCGCGCGCTTCAGCGATGGACATTCAGATGTTCGACCTACTCAAGGACGAGGACCAGCGCGAGTATGTCGAGTATCTGGTTGATGTCACCCGGAAGGTCTTCATCGAACTGGACCAGAGGGACGCAGCCGAGAAGGTCGAGTTCCTGTTCGAAGCGATTCCGAAGGGGACAACCCGACCCAGGCGTCTTCCTGATCTCCGCGCCTCGGCGTCCCGGCGTCTTGAACACATCCCTCAGATTCTAGATCTTTAATTCCCTTGGATCTCTGCATGTCGAAGCCACCAACAGCGAACATTCAAGCGCGCCAGGCATGGAACACGAACGCTCAGTTCTGGGATGAGCGGATGGCTCACGGCAACGACTTCTTCAAGTCCCTCGTGTGGCCCAGCGTCGTAGAGTTGCTCCGGCCGCAGCCTGGCGAGTCGCTGTTGGATATCGGATGCGGGAATGGCGTGGCGTCTCACCGGCTCGCACAAGCGGGCGCGCATGTTGTGGCCGTCGACTTCTCCGAAGAGATGGTTCGCGTGGCCAAAGAGCGGCATGGCAGCCATCACGTGGAATACCGCGTAGTTGATGCCACCGACATCGATGCCCTCCGCGCCCTGGGACGCGAACGATTCGACGGGGCGCTCTGCAACATGGCCTTGATGGACATGGCCGACATTGGTCCGCTCATGACCGCCCTGGCATCGTTGCTTCAACCGAAGGGTCGATTCGTCTTCTCCGTAATGCATCCATGCTTCAATAATCCGGCGACCGTACAGATGGGCGAGCTTGAAGACTGCCAGGGCGTGATCCGGACCACGTACTCGGTAAAGATCTCGCGCTACCTGACGCCGTTTACCCAAGCCGGTCTGGCGATGCATGGCCAGCCGGTACCTCATCCGTACTTTCACAGGCCGCTCGAGGGACTTCTCGGAGCCGCCTTCGAAGCTGGATTCGTGCTCGACGCGCTTGCGGAACGCTCTTTCCCACCCGGGAATTCCGGAGGCAGCACGCCCCTTTCATGGAATGGACGGTTCAGCGAGATTCCGCCCGTGATGGTGGGCCGGCTGAGGCCCTTCGCGGGTGAACGGGGTCGTATCTAGACATTACGGTGTGAATATGGCCACAAGCGGATTGGAAGGAGTCGTAGCGGCGACAACCGGGCTCAGCCATGTCGACGGTGAACGTGGCGAGCTCGTGATTGCCGGCTACCAGGTCGACGAGCTCGCCGAACACGCGACATTCGAAGAAGCCACCTGGTTGCTGTGGAACGGAGATCTACCGTCGAGCGCCGAACTCGACACGTTCCGCGGCGAGCTCGCGGTGGCCCGCGGCCTTCCGGAGTCGACCCTCGCATTGCTCCGCGAGTGCGCACACCGGAATGTTGACTCGATGGACGCACTGCGCATGGCCGCGGACACCCTTTCGCTCGTATCGGACGAGGCAACGGGCATCGTCGCGCGGATGCCGACGATCGTCGCTGCGTATTGGCGGCTGCGGCGGGGCCAGGAGTCGATCGCGCCGCGGAGCGACCTTGGACACGCCGCCAACTTCCTGTACATGCTGAGCGGAGAAGCTCCGGATCCGGAGCGGGTTCGAGGGCTCGAGACGTATCTCAACACGGTGATCGATCACGGGCTCAATGCCTCGACCTTCACCGCGCGCGTAATCACGTCGACCGGGTCAGATCTCGTGTCTGCCGTCGTTGGCGCGTTAGGCGCCCTCAAGGGCCCTCTGCATGGTGGAGCACCTGGTCCGGCGCTCGACATGGTGTTCGAGATCGGGGATGCGTCTCGCGCCGAAGAGGTCTTACGCAGGAAGATCGAGGCGGGCGAAAAGTTGATGGGCTTCGGCCATCGCGTCTACAAGGTGCGCGACCCCAGAGCGGACGTCCTGGCGAAAGCCGCCGAACGGATGTTCACGCGCGCGGGTGACATGTCGCTGTACAAGCTTGCTCGATCCGTGGAGGCCGAGGCCCTTCGACTGCTCGAGGAGTACAAGCCCGGTCGAAGGCTGCAAACCAACGTGGAGTTCTACACAGCGTTGCTCCTGCACGGCCTTGGATTTGGCGTGGAGCTGTTTACGCCCACCTTTGCCATCGGTCGCGTGAGCGGATGGATTGCGCATGCGTTCGAGCAACGCCGCGCCAACCGCATTATTCGGCCTCAATCGGAGTACGTGGGTCCGCGCGGCAGGAAATATCCACGAGATCGCGACGTATAGCAGCACGCAAAAGACAACGCCGGGACGCTGATCTCGGCGTACCGGCGTCTTGATTACCAACCCATTCAGTATCTCGAGCTCCGGACGTCATTGAGCTGCAGCGACTGCACTGCGCGATTGAAGATCGGCCGATAGGTCGAAAATTCCCGCGCCGGAGCAACCCCGACCACGAAGAACAGGCGGCCGTCGGTAAGCTGCGTCGTGTACAGCGCGATTCGCTCTTGTTGACCTGTTACATCTGAAACGTTGTTCAGCACCGTAGAAAGGCCGCTGCGGCCGGCAAATCGCACGTTGCTGTACCCGCCCGACTGACGAAGCTGCGGGTTGCTCTGCGCCAGCGCCTGAATCAGTTGATTGGTGCCGGTGCGAAGGTTGCGCGCATTGCTTCCTTCGAGACCCACCTGCAGACCGTGGGTGAACACGCTTTGCCCCCGATAGTCGCCGTAGCCACCTTCTGGCGCGAACGTGACCGTGTTGTTGCCCTGCAGTTCGCGCCAGTTCGACGGGACCGCGATGCGAAACAGGTTGCCGCCGTCGAAGGTCTGGTAGCGGCCCGAGGGCGGATCGACCTGGCCGACGCGATCGTCGGCAGTCCGTCCGTTTGTCCTGCGTGTGCCCTGTTTGGCCACCTGCTCGGTGGTTGGCGCCGGCGCCATCCGCTGCAGCCGCGACTTAACCTGTGTGAACTCCTGCGTGTTGCGAACCGGGTTCGTGACGTGAAGCTGCGACGCTTCCTGGTTGATCGCCTGGTAGCGGTTGCTCGGGTTCGGGTGGCTGCTGAGCCACTCGGGACCGCCGTTGCCGCTCTTCGCCTGAATCGTCTGGAACATGCTGGCCATGTCGCGCGGGTCGTAGCCGGCGCGCGCCATGATTTGAGCGCCCAGAAGATCGGACTGCCGTTCGTACTCGCGGCCGTACTTCAGAAACGCAGTACCGAAGCCGAACTGCGATCCGAGTGAAATGGCCTGCCCTGCCACGCCGCCGATAATCGCGCCGGCGATCTGGCCGAGGATCGAACCCACTTGGTACGGCGTCGCCTTGCTCGCCTGCGCCGTGCCGTGGCGAAGCGCCACGTGGCTGATTTCGTGCGCGAGCACGCCGGCCACCTCGCCTTCGTTTCGTGCGGCCTCGAGCATTCCGCGATTGACGAACATCGGCCCGCCCGGAAGCGCGAACGCATTAATGTCGCTCACGTTGACGACGTCGAAGGTGTAGCGGAACTCAGGATGACGGAATTCATCAGGAATACCGCCGACGAGGCGCGCGCCGACGCGCTCGACGTAGTCGTCCACGCCGTCATCGCGCAGAATCGGCAACTGCTCTTCGACCTGCTGCGCCGCCTCGCGGCCTGCCTGAACGTCTTCTTTCACGTCGTACTTGTTTTCGGGTGCAACGATCTTCGTCTGGCCGAAGACCATCGACGCCGATGTGAACAGCGCGACAACCATCGCGGCCGCGCGCGTAGATGTTTGGTGTTGCAGAGTTCTCATCATGGCTTCCTTTAAAGCACGGTACGTGCCAATAACGACAAAGCCCGTTTCTGGAGAGTAATCCGGATCGCGACCGGCCCGGATTCTCATTTTCAGGACAATCTCAGGCGTGTGATAGGGCGTAACAGTACGGGCAACCGGGCGTGTAAATTTTTCCGTCGCTGGGCCTCTCCCGTCCCGCTAAGTCGTTGAAACGACTACATCAGCCAGACGGCACGGAGGTTGATATTCCGTCGCGTGGCATCCCCGACCCTCAAGGAGGAAATCATGCGACTGGTCAGCATCCTGGCAGCCCTCGCGCTCGCGCTGAATGTGACTGCGTTGTCTGCCGCCGGGCAGGGACGCGGCAACGGCGGAGCGAAGAAAGCTACGCAAACCACGAGAACCAAGACCGACACGCCGAAAGCGCACGGCAAGACGCAGACGACGACGCAAAAGACGACGCAAACGACGAAAGCCCAGGCGCGCGCCGCCAAGGTTGAAACACGAACCGCCAGGGCCGATGCCAAGGCGGCACGCAAGGCGGGAACAATTGCGACGACCACTACGACTGCAACTACCACGACGACGCCGACCGGCGAGGTAACGGCGACCACTCCCACCACTAGCTCGGGGAAGAATCCCAAGCTCGAAGCGCGGCTCAAAACCATGCTTCCGGCGGACATGACCGTTCAGGACGCAATGGCCGGATTCAAGAACTGGGGGCAGTTCGTGGCGGCAGTGCACGTATCGAACAACCTCAATATTCCGTTTGCCGATCTGAAAGCGAAGATGACCGGAATCACTCCGGGGCCCACGCCCGGAACGACGATACAGGGCACGCCGATGTCGCTCGGTCAGGCAATTCAATCGTGGAAGGCCGAAAGCACGATTCCTGAGGCGGGTACGCTGACGCCGACGGTGATTCAAACGGAAGTGAAAAAAGCTGAAGATGCGGCGAGCTCGGATCTCCGCCAGTGAGCGCAGCCAAGCTCGCCTTTGCCGTCGTTCTAACCGCCGTCCTCGCTGGCGGCCCTGCATTCGCGCAGGGCCGCAGCGAGTCGGCGCCCGGGCAGAACAAGAAGACCTCGAAGGCCGCCGACCCGAACGCGAAGACCCGCGCGTCGGGCAGCGGGCTGGCATCGCCGGCGACGTCGACCACGGCTACGAGCGCACCCGCCGCGTCGGCAAACGCCATGGTGTATTACGGCTCGTGGCTCGACGATGCGTCAATCGTCGAGCCGGGCGATATCTGGATTGGGCTCGCAACAGGGTATTGGCGCGGCGAAAACAACCGTCAAATCGATGCGCCGGTTGCCAGTGCGGCTGTCGGCATCAGCAGGCGCTTCCAGGCAGGCGGCAGCCTGTCGTTCTACCACTTTCGCGATGCAGAGGGCATCTCGGAAAACGGGTTCGGAAACTTCTCCATGTACGGAAAGGTTCAGCTTCTCGATCCGTATCGTTCCCCCAGCGCGATTGGCCTTGCGGTGACGCCGCTCGTTGAATATTCGCCGGGTAGCGAAGACGAGTTTGGCTGGGCTCTCCCGGTCAACGTGGAAGGGCATCGCGGCGATCTGCGGATTTACGGCTCGGCCGGATACTTTTCGCGCGGGTCGATTTTCGCGACCGTTGCGGCAGATGTGCCGGTGAGCTCGCGGATTTCCATCAGCGGGAATTTCGGTCAGTCCTATGCCCGCGCCGGCGGGACGCACCAGACGTCGATAGGAATCGGCGCCTCGCTGGGCCTGACGGCCACCAACGGGTTCTACGTGGGCATTGGCCGGTCGTTCATGCCTGCCGAACTTGGCCCTGGTGGCATGTCGCTCGCCGGGGGGATGTCATTCCTCCTGCCGCAACCAAAAACCCCTTAACAATCAACCACTTACGCCATTACGAGCGCGTCGGGAACCTTTCCGGCGCGTTCCCCGTCTAATCCGCAGTGTATTTACCGGTAGGTATAATTAGGGATACCTAAGCCACCGGAACAGGCCTCAGGAACATGACTAAAGCCCTCGACGTCCAGCAAGCGACTTCGGCCGAGCGAATCCTCAGCACAGCCCTCGACCTTTTTGCCATTAGAGGCTACGACGCAACTTCGGTCCGAGAGATTTGCGAGGCCGCCGGCATCACCAAGCCCACCCTGTATCACTTCTTTGGAAGCAAGGATGGCGTGCTGCAGGCGCTGGTCCAGGGAGGTTTCCACGAGTTTCGCGAGCTCGTTCACGGGGCCATCGAGACCCCAGGGTCGTTCAGACATCGCATCAAGGTACTGGCGCGCTCGGTCTTCGAGAGCGCAAGCCAGAAGCCGCGGCTCTGGCGCTTTATCCACAGCGTCATCTGGGCGCCACCCGGCACGGCGCCATCGCAGACCGATGCCTGCACCGAGTTTTATGACGGGGTCGTTGGTGGGCTGGCAGCGGCTGCACAGAATGCGGTGGTGCAGGGCGAAATCGCCGACGGACCGATCGAACCGCGCATGTTGATTCTGATGGGATCGATCAGCGAGGCGGCAACCGGCTACGTCATTGCGGGAAAACCGGAGCTGACCCCCGAGCTCGCAGACCAGCTCGTGGACACTATTTTCGACGGCTGGCAGTAGGCGATCGGACATATGAAAACGGCAATCACTCTTCTAATCAGCACGTTCCTGGGTGTGGCCACGGCATCGGCTCAATCGCTCTCGCGGGCGGAGGCTGTCGCCGAAGCTCTTGGCGTCAATCCGACCGTGAAACTCAGCCTCGAGCAGGTGGCCCTGCTGGAAGGGCGCATCGTCGAGGCTCGCGCGGATGCACTGCCCGACTTCACGTGGAATACCCTGGTCAGTCGATATCGCGACCCGTCGCTCCTGAACAGCCCCGGGTTCGATCAGTTTCCACCTGAATTCCGCGATGCGCTGGCGCCGATTCCCGCCAACGCGGTTTCGACCTCGGCCGACGTGAGGCAGACACTCTTCAGCTTCAAGCTGGGCAAGGCACTCGAAGCCGCGAAAGTGGCCCGAGGCGGCGGAGAGCACGACGTGCAGCGCGCGCGTCAAATGACCGCGCTCGATGCGATTCGCGCATACAACACGCTGCTGTTTGCCATCGAACAGCTGCGCGTCATTCAGACCAACGTGCAGTCGAAGCAGACGCACGTTGATTACGCACGGAACCGGCGCGCCGCGGGCGTGGCGACAGAGCTCGAGGTGCTTCGCGCGGAAGTGGATCTCGAGAACGCGCGTGCCGAATCTCTGCGTGCCGAGAACGAAGTTGCGGCCGCGCGTGCGATGCTCAATACCGTCATGCTCCGGCCGACGATAACACCGGTTCAGCCGACCGATACGCTGACGGTGGTGCCCTTCGCCGTCGATTTCGAGGCAGCGGTGAAAGAGGCTCTCGACGCCAGGCCAGAGCTGCGGCTTCTTCGCACGCAGGAACACGTGCGAAGCCTTCTGATCGACGTCGCCGCGGCCGACTCCAAGCCGCGCTTCGACTTCAACGGCTCGTACGGCTTTGCCGTGCGCCGCCCGAAGAACCTGTTCGATTTTGATTTTACGAGCTGGAGGGCGGCGGTGAACGTCACCGTCCCGCTTTTCGATGGCTGGCGAACCGCCGGTCGCGTGGCGCAGGCTCGCGCAGAGCGCAACACGGTGACCCAGCAGATTGCCGCGCTCGAAAACCAGGTTCGGCTCGACGTCCAATCGGCTTTCGACACGCTGGCACTTGCCGATCGCACGATTCAGGCCGCAGAGCTGAACGTCGCACAGGCGCGCCGCGCGAGTGAGATGACCGAGGCGAACTACAAGCTCGGCGCCGCCACTCAGCTCGACGTCGTCGATGCGCAGCAGTCGTTGCGGCAGGCAGAAAACATCCGGAATCAGGCCCTTTACACGCACGCGAACGCGCGAGCGACGCTCCGCTTCGTCATGGGAAGGAATCCCCTCGAGTAAGCACATGATGCAGACGACATTTCGCACTCACGTATTTCTTGTTGCGCTCGCCGCCGCTGCGGGAACAGCCGCCTGTGCGGGAACCGAGGCCGAATCGCCAGCCGTTGCGGTCGAGACGTTGCGAAGCATTCCTGTTCGTACGGCCAAGGTGCAGACGCGCGATCTGACAGAGACGCTCTCGCTGACCGGCACGCTCGACCCTCGGGCTCAGGTGACGGTCGTGCCCGAGATATCGGCCCGCCTCGACCGCGTGCTGGTAAGCGAAGGCGCGCGCGTCGCACGCGGCCAGTTGCTGGCGGTTCTTGACGACGCCGACTTCAGGCTGGCCCGCGATCGCGCGAAGGCGTTTCTCGACGTGGCAGAGGCCAACCGCGCGCACGCGCGGGCAGAGAAGGATCGTGCCGACAGCCTGCTGAAGACCGGCGGTATCACCGACAAGGATCATCTTGCCGCGCAGGTTGCCGTGCAGGTGGCGGAGGCGTCAACGGCGCAGGCGCGCAGCGAGCTGGCCATTACCGAGCGCCAGCTGGGCCGTTCGCAAATTACGGCGCCCATCGGCGGCAGAATCGCCAAGCGTCACGCCGACGCCGGCACGATCGTCTCTGCGGGGACGCCACTCTACACAATCGTGGACGACGCGGTGTTCGAATTCCGTTCGTCCGTTCCATCCGGCGACTTTGGCAAGATCCGTGTGGGCGAGAACGTCGTCGTCACCGTCGACGCGCTTCCCGGGTTCGTCACCGAGGGCGAGGTCAACCGCATTTCTCCGCAGGTTGACGTCCGCAGCCGGTCGTTCGAAGTGATCATTCGCGTTCCCGGCCGCCCGCAGCTCGTGTCGGGGTTGTTTGCCCGTGCGCAAGTGAAGGTGCGCGACGTGCCGGGTACCCTCACGGTGCCGCCCGCGGCGCTCCTTCGCGACGGATCGGATCCCTCGAAGGCGCAGACCTATGTCGTGACAGGCAACAAGGTCGAGCGCCGCGACGTGATGGTCGGAATCGAAGTGCCCGATGCCATTCAGGTGACGAGCGGTCTCAAGGCAGGTGAAGTCGTCGTCATCGATCCGCCGAGCGCGCTCGGGCCGGGCACCCAGGTGCAGGTTGAAGCGGGGTCTTAAGCCATGTTTCTAAGCGATCTCTCCATCAAGCAACCAGTGTTCGCCACGATGATGATGGCGGCCCTGGCCGTGCTCGGCCTCACGTCGTACCAGGCCCTGAAGGTCGATCTGTTTCCGGATGTCGAGTTCCCGGTGGTCACCGTGACAACCCGGTACGAGGGCGCGTCGCCCGAGACGGTCGAGCGCGACGTCACCAAGTTCATCGAGGAGGCGGTCAACACGGTCGAAGGCGTCCGCCACATCGAATCGACGTCGCAGGAAGGCCTTTCGAGCATTGTCGTCCAGTTCAACATCGGTGTGCCGACGCTGAACGCGTCGCAGGACATCCGAGGCAAGGTTGCGGCCATTCGCGGCGAGCTGCCGCGCGAGATCGACGAGCCGATCATCCTCAGAATCGACCCTGCATCCACTCCGATTGTGTCGGTCGCGGTGAATGCACCGACCCTTACACCTCGGGCGGTCTCGGACATTGCCGACAAGCTGGTGAAGCGGCGTCTGGAAAACGTGCCGGGCGTAGGCGCGGTGAACCTGGTTGGCGAGGCAAAGCGCGAGATCCAGGTGGTTGCGGATCGCACGAGGCTCGAGTCGTTCGGGCTGTCGCTCGTGCAGGTCGTCGACGCGCTGCGCACGCAGAACATCGATGCGCCGGTTGGCACGGCCGATCGCGGCGCAACCGAAGCGATGGTGCGCGTGGCGGCGCGCGGTACTTCTGCCGC
>Ga0105106_10002566_pt1 | contig 13036 bp, 9 predicted proteins | sample PPLLaktember2015_5_FD_79109 | JGI IMG/M metagenome (GOLD analysis project Ga0105106, IMG submission 79109) | Freshwater sediment microbial communities from Prairie Pothole Lake near Jamestown, North Dakota, USA - PPLs Lake P8 Core (1) Depth... | ecosystem: Environmental > Aquatic > Freshwater >...
ATGTTGACGGAGATCCTCGGACTCCTTATGATAACGAAGCTTGGTGCAATAGAGTATTCAGGCAATTCAGCAGCAGCATCGATGACTATGCAATTTCGGGAGGATTGAATTATAAAATAAGCGATGCAGTTGCCGTTTATGCTCAAGGCAGCAGGGCATTTAAAATGCCTGCACTAGATGAATTTCTGGATGCACGGGCAGAGGATCAGGTCGAGTTGTTTGAAAATAGAGAATTAGTAATGGTTGAGGGAGGAGTAAAATATTCTACCCCAAGTTTTGCTTTTACAGTTAACGGCTTCTGGGGTGAATTGTCAAATATAATTGGTCAGGGTTTTGTGGTCAGAGGTGGAGTCGGTCAATGGGAAATCACTACAAGCCCTGATAACAGATCTTATGGAGCCGAAGTTGAAGTTTCTGTTTCACCGGCTCCTGGTTTTAATGTATCAGGTGTCGGAACTTATACAAAGCCGGAAACAGTTGAAGCTACCGGTTCTGCTCTTACTGCCGGAGGTATCCCTGATTTTATTGGAAATTTAGTTGCCTCTTATTCTTTTATGGGTATCTCAGTTTATGCTGATTTTCACTACGTTGGAGCACGAACGCTTGTAGATGCTGAATATAGCCAGGCATTAGGCAAATATATCAGATATAATGAATATTGGGAACTGGCGTCTTATACCTATATGAACCTCGGAGCTTCATACACTTTTCCGGGACAAGCTCTCACATTATCTGCAGATTTACTGAACGTTTATCAATCCATCGGCTTTGAGGAAGGAAACCCAAGAACACCCGGTGTACAGACATATTATTTTGTAGCCAGACCTCTCCTTCCAAGAAGATTTATGGCTTCATTAACTTATCAGTTCTAACAATTTAAGTTGAAGCAGCTATGCAGCTAAAAATCCTGCTGAATAAAATCTCACAATTAAAAACCGGCCCCTTCCAAATTGGACGGGGCCTGCTTTTTTTATTTTTCATGAATATTTCTTCTGCACAGGATAATAACTTTATCTTGTCAACTGAAAACTTTCAGTCTTATTTTCCCACTTTTATCGGAAATGGTAATTTCAGTTTATCTTCTACTCAGACTGGACTTTTACCTGCACATTCTTACATGATAAAAGTTTTCGATCATGCCGAGGATGATATTCCGAGAATAGCAAGTCTTCCGGCATGGAATGAGATCCTTTACTTTAACGGAATTAAAGAATTAAAAGAACCGTTAACCGATACTTCCGAATTTAAAAATTATGTTCAGAAACTGGACATGTATAACGGAACTCTTGAAACCGGTTATATATGGACTATTGATGATCGGGAAACAAATATTAATGTATTATCCTTCGTTTCAAGAAAAAATAAAAATCTTGCTGTTACAAAAGTTGAGATAACACCGGACTTTTCGGATACGATTAGTTTATCCTTCCCGATAAAGGAAAGAGATAAGCCGGAAAGAATGGCCTTGGCAAAGCTCGAAAAAATAAAGCCGAATCCTCCCGGTAAGTGGCCTGCTGAATGGTATCCCGGCTTTATGGAAATTTTAAATTCGTCTGTTAAGATAGATGATCATGGCGGCCAGTTGAATGCTCTTTCTCAAACTGAAGGAAGACACACAAAAGTTGCATTAGCTGCCGAAATCTTTTATGAAGGTGAAATCGCTGATCCTCAGATTAGTTATACAAAAGAAAATAGGTCAGCCGGAATTACAATAAAATTTATTGCAGAAAAAGATAAAAAATATACTTTTTATAAAATTATCTCCGCACTTTCCGAAAAAGAGGATAAGAAAAATATAGTTGATGAAGCAATTAATATCTGCAGAGAGGCAAGAAAAAAGGGTTTTAATCAATTATTCACTGAACACAAAGAAGAATGGCACCGGCTTTGGCAGACAGATATTGTTATTGAAGGAGATGATAAGCTTCAGCAAATTGTCCGTTCAATGATTTTTTATCTTCTCTGCAGCATTGATGAAAATACAAATTTCAGCATTGCACCAATGGGACTGGCAACATCGGGTTATTACGGACATATTTTCTGGGATGCAGATACATACATGTTCCCGCCTCTTTTATTTATGCATCCCGGAATGGCAAAGTCAATTGTTATGTTCAGGTACGATGTGCTTGAAAGCGCAAAAGAGAATGCGAAGAAAAATGATTATTCAGGGGCAATGTACCCCTGGGAATCTGATGAATTGGGGAATGAGACCACTCCTTTTTTTGCTTATCAGAATGCTTTAAAAGAAAACCATATAGTCGGAGATGTTGCCCTTGCACAATGGCAGTATTTTCTTGCGACCAAAGACACTAACTGGCTGCGTGAATATGGTTCTAAAGTAATTGAGGCAACGGCCGAATTCTGGCCAAGCAGAGCTGATTATAATAAAGAGAAAGACCGGTACGAAATAGGAAAGGTTGTTTCAGTCAGCGAAGGATTAATCGATGTAAGCAATGAAACATATACAAATTCAATTGCTAAAATAAATCTTGAAATTGCATTGAAAGTAAATAAAATTCTAAACAAGCCCGTAAATGCTAAATGGGAAGAGACATGCAGCAAGATGTACATTCCCTATAACGAAAAAGAAGAATTTCATCCTACATTTGGGACTGCACAAGCCGGCGAAGGAGCTACAGAATTGTGGTCAAGTGTAGTAAACCTCCTCACTTATCCTCTTCAAATGGAAATGAGTGATAATGCTAAAAGAAATAATCTTAATCATGCGGTTAAAAGTCTTGGTGAAAGCGGTGCCGGGGCAATGATGGGAACCAACTTTGTTCCGATTATCGCTGCGGAGTTAGGAATGGATAGTCTGTTTAACGCAATTATAAGTAATACTTTATATGGATATCTTCGGCCGCCGTTTAATGCTCTTGCAGAAACCCATACAAACAATTCTGTTAATTTTATAACAGGAGCAGGTTCATTTCTGCAACAGGTGATATTCGGCTATACAGGACTTAGATTAACTGAAGCAGGACTGGTTCAAAAGTATGATCCTATGCTTCCCAAAAAAGTTAAATCACTGAGCCTTAAAAATTTTACAGTAAATAATGAAAAGTTTGATATTGTTGTGAAAAACAATAAGCTAAATTTAATTAAAATAAAATAATAAACTATTTCCCTGAGTATTAATTTTCCGAATACATTGCCTCGATTAATGGTTTATACCTTTCTTCAACATACTGCCTCCTGATTTTTAAGCTGGGAGTTATTTCTCCATTCTCAAGACTGAAGGAATGGTCGAGAAGAGTAAATTTCCGGACCCTTTCATAATTTGCCAGCTTCTTCTGGATTACCGTCATTTCTTTCTCAATTAATTCATAGATTTCCGGTTTTTTAGTAAGATCCTCAACTTTTGAGTAAGGAATTTTATGAGTATCCGCATATTCTCTGAGAGATTCAAAATCCGGAACAATTAATGCGCTTAAGTATGTTCTGCGGTCGCCGATTAGTACAAATTGGTCAATATATTTTGATGATTGGAATAGAGTTTCAATGGGTGTAGGAGCCACATACTTGCCTGAAGAAGTTTTCAATAGATGTTTCTTGCGGTCTGTGATCATTAAAAAACCATCGGAATCAAATCTGCCGATATCTCCGGTATGAAGCCATCCATCCTTTAATACAGCCTCAGTTTCTTTTTTATTTTTGTAATAACCTTGCATAATATTCGGGCCTTTTGCCAGAATTTCACCGTCCGGTGCAATTTTAACTTCTACTCCAGGCAAAGGTTTTCCCACTGTGCCGAATTTATAGTCATCTGTTCTGTTTCCTGCAATTACGGGTGAAGATTCAGTTAAACCGTAACCTTCTAGAATTGTAATTCCCAGCACCTCAAAAAATTCTCCTAGATCCTGGGCAAGGGCTGCTCCGCCGGATACAAAAAATCTTAATCTTCCGCCTGTTCTTTCCCTTATCTTTTTAAAAACTAATTTATCGAATAGCTGATTTTTTATTGACAATCCTAACGGATATTTACCAAGTTTCCTGGCTTTAACATATTCCTTTCCTGTTTCAACTGCCTTATAAAATATTTTTTGTTTCCCAGGTGATTGGCTTTCAACATTTTTTATAACTTTAGAGTAAAACCTTTCAAACAGCCGAGGAACGCTGGTCATTATTGTCGGCCGTGCTTCGAGAAGATTTTTCGGAACTGCCTCAATGCTCTCGGCATAGTAAACCTGGCTTCCTGCTGTAAATGCGGCGTAATAACCGGCCATCCTTTCGTAAGTATGGCAGAGAGGAAGGTAGGAAAGCCATACATCATTTTCAGTAATCGGGAATACCTGTAACGCAGCATGAACATTTGACATGATATTCTTATGTGTTAACACTACTCCTTTTGGTTCACCAGTAGTTCCGGAAGTATATATAATAGTGCAGATATCATTCTCATCTACCTTTTTTATCTCCTCATTTAGAAAATCGGGATGTTCTTTCAGCAGAGCTTCTCCCTTTTCCTGAACCTGCTTGAAAGAAAATATTTTATCCGATTCTTCCGTAATGTCTTTTTCATTAATAACAATTATAAATTTTAATCTGGCTAGATTTGATTTTATTTTCAGGATTTTATTCAGTAAAAGTTTATTCGAAACAATTACCCCTTTCGATTCAGAATTTTCAAGAACAAAGGCTATTGTTTCAGAAGTGAAGGAAGGGAATAAAGGGACATTAATTGCTCCTAAAGAGAGTACTGCCATATCGGAATAAACCCACTCCGGTCTGTTTTCTGAAATTAAAGCTATTTTATCTCCATTTACTATCCCCAATGAGACTAATCCCAAAGCAAAATTTTCGGTCTCACTTTTAAATTTAGCATATGTGATGCCTTCATACGTATCTGTAAATTTATAGAACATAAATTCTTTATTATATTTTTCATTTTCCGCTGAGGTAAGAATTTGGAATAATTGAGGTATGGTGTTAGCGTTTTTAGCTGACATAACTTACACCCTTAGTTTAATTTTTATTTAAAATTATGGATTTTTATAAAATAACTGACACTGTGGCTTGTAATATAATATTTAAATAATGAGCATTTCAACCTCCGCAGCTTATTTAAAACCTAAGTTTTTTCATAAATTGATTCTATAGATCAAATCCTTTAATTTTTGCTTAATTTTTCAAAGAATTCCGAAAGAGGTTTTTCATGTCCAATGCTTATTTTAGGGTCCCGCAGCCTTTAAATGAACCCGTTAAAACATACAAGCCGGGAAGTCCGGAGCGCGAAGAATTAAAGAAGAAATTAGCGGAGTTGAGGTCCAAACAGATAGAAGTTCCTTTAATTATAGGGGGAGAAGAGATAAAAACCGGCAATATCGAGCAGATGCGGATTCCGCATAACCACAGCCATATACTTGGCACATATCATAAAGCGGGTAAAAAGGAAGTTGAAATGGCAATTGAAGCCGCTCTTGATGCCAGAAAAGAATGGGCCGATATGCCGTGGGAACAAAGAGTATCGGTTTTCTTGAAAGCCGCGGATCTTCTTGCCGGTTCCTGGAGATCGACTTTAAATGCCGCAACCATGCTGGGTCAGTCTAAGGTTGTGCATCAGGCTGAAATTGATTCTGCATGCGAGCTGATTGATTTTTACAGATTCAATTCCTATTTCATGAATAAAATTATGGATGAACAGCCCTATTCCCCATTCGGTATGTGGAACCGTTCCGAATACAGGCCGCTGGAAGGATATATTTTTGCAGTTACACCTTTTAATTTCACCTCCATTGCCGGAAATTTACCGACTGCCCCTGTTATAGTGGGCAATGTTACTTTGTGGAAGCCTGCTTCCAGTGCAGTTTATTCTGCTTATCATTTAATGAAATTATTTGAAGAAGCAGGATTGCCTAAAGGTGTAATTAATTTTGTGCCCGGTTCAGGCGGACAAGTGGGTACACCTGCAATGAGCAATCCTAATCTTGCCGGAATCCATTTTACAGGTTCTACTGCAGTATTCCAAAATATGTGGAAAGTTATTTCAGATAATCTAAAAAGTATGAAATATTACCCCCGGATTGTTGGAGAGACAGGCGGAAAAGATTTTATTTTTGCACATAATTCTGCGGATGTGGATGCTTTGGTAGTAGCTGCAATCAGAGGAGCATTTGAGTACCAGGGACAGAAGTGCTCGGCTGCTTCAAGAATGTATATTCCTAAATCTATTTGGAGTGAATTCAAAGAGAAATATGTATCTGAAATAAAAAAAATTAAAATGGGTGATGTTGAAGACTTCACTAATTTTATGTCGGCCGTTATTGATAAGAATGCATTCGATTCTATAACAAATTATATTACATTCGCAAAGGATTCAAAGGAAGCTGAAATTATAACCGGAGGAAACTTCGATGATTCCAAAGGTTATTTTATTGAACCTACTACAATTGTAACAACCGACCCGAAATTTAAAACAATGGAAGAGGAAATATTCGGGCCCGTACTGACAATCTATGTTTATAATGACAATAAATTTGATGAAGCTTTACAGCTCTGCGATGAAACTTCACCTTATGCACTTACCGGATGTGTATGGGCTCAGGACAGGAAAGCCATTTTGAAGATGTCTAATAAATTAAGAGATGCGGCAGGTAATTTTTATATCAACGACAAACCTACAGCCGCGGTAGTGGGCCAGCAGCCGTTTGGAGGCGGAAGGGCATCGGGTACTAATGATAAAGCCGGCAGCGGAATGAACTTGATGAGATGGATGACTGCCCGGACAATCAAGGAAACATTTGAACCACCTAAGGATTGGCGTTATCCGTTTATGAGCGAGAAATAAAGATGTGTACGGTAGGTTGTTGGTGGTTTGTAGAGTCGGAAGTTTGAAGTTTTTTGAGAAACTAAAGATATATAGGTTATGGACAGAACATTTAATAAGGCGGTAAATCATAAAGAAGCCGAAAAGTGGGACATTAAGCAGCAAATAAATATGACTCCAAAACAAAGACAAAAAATAGCACATAAACTGAAGAAACGTTATTATGGAGAAAATACACCTGATGTCCGTGGTACGAGGGTATGAGTAAATCTTTTTTCTCTCACGATATAACGGAATTTCTTTATCTGCTTTACAAGTTTAAAGTTAAATATCTTATTGTAGGCGGGGAAGCAGTAATCTATTATGGTTATGCCAGATTAACTGGTGATATTGACATCTTTTATCAAAGAAATAATGAAAATATTGCAAGACTTTTTAAAATGCTTAATGAATTTTGGGAATATAATATACCTGGAATTAATAGTAAGGAGGAACTGAAGCAGGAGGGAATTGTTTTTCAATTTGGTGTGCCTCCAAATAGGATTGATCTAATTAATACTATTGAAGGAGTTGAATTTAAGCAGGCATGGAAAAACAAGTTAAAAGATTATATAAAACGCAGAGGCAAGGATTTTAATATTTTTTATATAGGTTTAAATGAATTAATTAAAAACAAAAAAGCAGTTAACCGCTATAGAGATAAGGAAGATTTAAAGTTCCTTAATGAATTGAAAAAAAGAGGGTCATAATTGAGGTCATAAAAAGACTTACCGGCATTAAGAATTTGCAATTCCAATATTCAATTAAATACTAGGAGAATATTTTGAAAATACATGAATACCAGGCGAAAGAAATCCTTAAGAAATATAATGTTCCCGTACAGGATGGAATAGCAGTTAAAGAGCAAAGGGAAATTGATGAGGCGCTTAAAAAGCTCCAGGAAAAAGGGATAAATCAATATTCGATTAAATCTCAGATTCATGCCGGCGGTAGAGGGAAGGGGAAATTATACGATTCGCTTACAAGAGAGCTGATTCTGGAAGGCGGAGTAAAGTTCACCACAAGCATTGAAAAAGCAATTGAATATTCACACAAGATCCTGGGTAATCGGCTGGTCACTAATCAAACCGGGCCGGAAGGCAAGATTGTAAAAACTATTTTTATTGCTGAAGGATTGGATTTCTCTACGGAATTATATCTTGGTATTCTGCTTGACAGGTCAGTTTCGAAGAATGTTATTATGGCTTCGACCGAGGGGGGAGTTGAAATAGAAAAAGTAGCTGCCGAAACTCCGGAAAAAATAATTAAAGTCTGGTTAGAACCGTCAATCGGGCTCCAAAGTTATCAAGCACGTAAACTTGCATTTTCATTGGGATTAAATGGAGATGCTTTTAAAAATTTTTTAAAATTTATTTCCAATTTATATAAAGCTTACCTGGAAACCGACGCATCATTGCTTGAAATAAATCCGCTTGTGATAACTAATGACAGCAGGGTAATAGCTCTGGATGCAAAAATGAATTTTGATGATAATAGCTTATTCAGACATCCGGAAATTGCCGCTTACAGGGATTTAAATGAGGAGGATCCGCTTGAAATTGAAGCATCAAATTATAACTTGAATTATATAAAGCTTGATGGAAATGTCGGCTGCATGGTGAATGGTGCGGGGTTAGCAATGGCTACAATGGATATTATAAAATTAGCTGGCGGACAACCGGCAAATTTTCTCGATGTAGGCGGCGGGGCAAGTAAAGAAACCGTAGCTAACGGTTTCAAGATAATTTTATCGGATCCGAATGTTAAAGCTATTTTAATAAATATTTTCGGGGGCATTGTTCGATGCGACAGAGTTGCTCAAGGAGTAATTGATGCTGCAAAAGCAATGCATGTAAATGTTCCTATAGTAGTTAGGCTGGAAGGTACCAATGCCAAAGAAGCATCGGAACTGCTGCTGGAATCTTCTTTGAATTTCGAAGTTGCAGCGAGTTTGCATGAAGCTGCCGAAAAAGTTACCTCTGTTTTGCAAATCTAGCATTCAATTCAGCAATTAGTTTTTATATTGTAAGATTTGTTGAAAATTATTCCCGGCATTTTTTTTGGTCTTTTTAAAAAGGGAACAAAAATACAAAATTAATACACAAATTTTTACTTGATTTTAGAAATTATTAGTTATACATTTTTTCAAAACATTACAGACCTTTTTGGAGTAGTTTAAATGCCGATTTTTGAGTCCGGTTTCCGCGATGATAAAGACTTCGATGCTAAAAAGAACAGTGTTGAAGAGGAAATAAAAAGATTTAAAGAAATAATTGCCGCCGGACGAATATACGATTGTATTGAGAATCTTGAAGAAATGCTCCTTACCTGTTATGATAATGAGTTCTATGAAGACGGATTGTATTTTGCGGATCAACTGCTTGAAATCTCTCCTTATAACTCCGAATATTGGCTGAGAAAAGGAAACTTCCTTAATGGAATATTTAGGTTTGATGAGGCAATTCAGTGTTACAATAAAGCACTTTCACTGAATCCAGGGGATTCCGAAATTCTTGTGGATAGGGCAATTGCTGAAGAAAACCTTGGATTGAACTCAAATGCAAGGGAAACCCTGCAGGCAGCTCTAATTACCGATCCGAATAATGATGAAGCAATTTTCAGTCTTGGGCTTCTCTTTCAAAAATCAGAAGAATTTGAAGAAGCGGTTAAATGCTTTTCTAAAGTGATTGAAATTGATAAAGAGTATGCCGAAGCTTATTATGAGCTTGGGTTTTGTTATGAAAACCTGGGCCGGCTTTCAGATGCGTTATTTGCGTATGATAAATTCTTAAGTCTTGAACCTTATAATGCAAACGGCTGGTATAACCGGGGGATTGTTCTGGGACGATTAAATATGCTCGAAAAAGCGATCGATAGTTACGATTTAGCTTTAGCAATTAGAGAAGATTTTTCCAGTGCATGGTTTAATAAAGGAAATGCGTTGGCAGACCTGGGGAGACTTCAGCAGGCTATAGAATGCTTTACAAATTCCTACAAACTCGATCCATCCGATGAAGCTTCCTGTTATAACATTGCAAACTTATATGAAGAATTAGGTGATCTCAGCAAAGCAATAAAATATTATTCTGAAGCCGTAAGGATAAATGGAGAATACTACGAAGCTTATCTTGCCCGTGGATATTGCTACGATTCGATAGGAAAGTACCAGCTTGCACTTAAAGATTTTAACAGGGCTATTTCATTATCTCAGGAAAGTGCGGATGCATGGTACGCTAAAGCGGATCTGGAATATTCCTTGGGCAAGGTTCAGGAAGCTGCATTGTGCTATAAAGAAGCCGTTAAAATTGAGCCGAATAATTTTGAAATCTGGTTTAATCTCGCGGAAACATTGCTTGAAATGGGAGACTGGCTGAATGCAAGGAATGCTTTTACCCAGTGTATCAGAATCAATCCTGCTGATGCGGCTTCATATTACGGGAAAGCAAAAGTTAATTTTATATTAAGTAAAACTCAAGATGCTGTTGAGTGTTTGAAATCTGCATTCTCAATCGATCCGGGTATCCGTGCGGAATTTGCAAAAGAATATCCGGAGATAAAATCCTCCAAGCTTTTCAAAAAGCTTCTGGGCGAGTTTTGATCTGAGTCTTTACTATTATCCGATATTTTGCTTATTTTTTACTTAGGTATCCCTTCTTTCTATCCGGTATCTGTTAAACCGTGGCTCCATCTTTTCAACAATAGAAATAAATAATGAAAGATTCATTTCATCTAAATACGCAGTTAATTGGTTTGATAGGCCATCCGATCAAACATACTTTTTCTCCCTTTATACATAATGTCGCAATCGAATTAAAAAAACTGAATTATATCTATCTGCCGTTTGATGTTCCTGCATCAAACCTTAAGAATGCACTTAAAGGTATGGTAGCATTTGGAATAAAAGGATTCAACGTAACTATACCGCACAAGGAGAATATTCTGCATTACCTGAATGATGTTTCTGAAGAAGCTTCAATTATCGGCGCAGTGAACACTATTGTTAATGACCACGGTAAATTGAGCGGTTATAATACCGATGTTTATGGAATTCTGGAAACTCTGAATCCTTATAAAGAAATGATTAATGGTGAGCGGATTTGCGTAGTGGGTGCCGGAGGTGCGGCAAGAGCAGTAATATACTCATTGATCCGTTATTTTAAACCGAGAAGGATAGTCTTAATAAACCGGACCGAAGAACGTGCAGAGAGTCTGAAAAATTATTTTAAAGATAAGATGAAGTTTGATTCTTTTAAAACAATGGAATTGTTTCCGCCGGATATAACTGCTGTTTTCAAGGAATCTAAATTAATTATAAATGCAACTCCCATAGGGATGTTCCCCGATTCAGATGATTCAATTACGAACTTAGAGGACTCGTTTACAAAAGATCAAATTATTTTTGATCTGGTTTATAATCCGCCCCAGACCCGCTTGCTTCAGACCGCCTCTAAAAAAGGAGCTCTTGCACTTACCGGATTGAAGATGCTGGTTTACCAGGCTGCTAAATCATTTGAATTATGGACAGGCGAGAACATGCCTGTTGAAGAAATTCATAAATCTCTTCAGCTTTATATATCTAACTAAAAAAAATAAAAATTATTTCAGATGGGCAAGCGCTTCTTTTATTCTTGCCATCCCTTCCTTGATATTCTCCATCGATGTAGCGTAAGAAAAGCGGATAAAACCTTCCGAACCGAATGAGCTTCCCGGCACAGCCGCTATTTTCGCTTCATAAAGAAGATACATTGATAGATCGAATGAATCTTTTATTCTCATAACTTCAGTTGCCTTATCGAAAAAAGAGGAAACATCCGGGAATAAATAGAATGCGCCTTCAGGTTTATAGCATTTTATTCCCTCAATTGAAATCAGTTCGCCGTACATATAATTTCTTCTCTTTTCAAATTCAACTCTCATTTCTTCCAGGGCATCCTGAGGACCGATCAAGGCTTCGATTGCAGCTGCTTGAGAGACAGAAGAAGCATTGGAAGTACTGTGGCTTTGAATCTTGTTTATTCCTTTAATAACATCTTCAGGTCCGGCAGTATAACCGATTCTCCATCCTGTCATGGCGTAAGATTTTGATACACCGTTAACAAGCACGGTTCTTTTCTTCATTTCTTCATTTAAAGACGGGAAGCTTACAAATTCAAAATTATCGTAAACCAGTTTTTCGTAGATTTCATCCGACAAAACATAGAAATTCTCCTCTTCAACTATCTCCGCAATTGCTTCCAATTCATGCCTTGCGTATGCCGAACCGGTTGGATTGGAAGGGTTGCATAAAATTAGAACTTTTGTTTTAGGTGTAACAGCATTTCTTAATTCATCAGGGGTAATTTTAAATCCGTTTTCAAGTTTTGTTTCAACCACTACAGATTTCCCGTGCGCCAGGGTAACCATTTCCGGGTAAGATACCCAGTAGGGTGCCGGAATTATAACTTCGTCATCATTATACACTAATGTATGAAGTGCGTTAAATAAACTTTGTTTTGCTCCGCTAGATACAATTATATCTTCTATCGAGTATTCCAGTCCGTTATCATTAAACAGTTTGGAAGCAATGGCTTTTCTTAATTCTACGGTACCGTTATTTAACGTATATTTGGTTTGGTTTTCAAGAATTGCTTTAATTGCCGCATCTTTTATGTTTTGAGGTGTAGGAAAATCAGGCTCGCCGACACTCAGATCGATTACGGGTATTCCTTCGGCTTTCATCTTTTTTGCTTCTGCAGCCACCTTCATTGTAGATGAAATGCCGATTCTATTTACTCTTTCAGAAATAGCTCCTTTCATAATACCCCTTTCTTTCTCTTCACTTATATTATAGTGATCCATATTTCACCGTAAAAAATTATAAATATTTAGGGATAAATTCCGGAATGAGAATTTCAGCTGTGGGCTGACCTGTTCACTTTTACCATTTTAAGTGCAGCAGGTTTATGAGCCTCCGGTCAAAAAAAACATTGCAATATACAACCTGTATTTTAAAATGCAAGTGTTGCAAGTAGAATAGAATTGACAAAAAAGAAATGATGAATAAAAAATCAAGAAATTTAATATTTATGCATGAATAGACCTTCTGAAGCAGAGTTGGTTATAAGAACGGCAGTAGGTTTTAGATCTATATTGATTATTAATCTTATGACGTTGAATAACTTCCCCGTAGCTCTCAAATAATTTGTTAAATATTTTTTCCCAGCTTTGTTCTTTCGCATATTCGAAAGA
>Ga0105106_10002567_pt1 | contig 13033 bp, 13 predicted proteins | sample PPLLaktember2015_5_FD_79109 | JGI IMG/M metagenome (GOLD analysis project Ga0105106, IMG submission 79109) | Freshwater sediment microbial communities from Prairie Pothole Lake near Jamestown, North Dakota, USA - PPLs Lake P8 Core (1) Depth... | ecosystem: Environmental > Aquatic > Freshwater >...
GGAGCTGGCTTATTCTATCTGGGAGCAGGAAGGTCGACCCGAAGGTAAGGATCAAGAACACTATTTCCGCGCTAAACAAATCCTGAAAGAGCAAGAGGCAGCTTCGTCGCCTGCCAAGGAGTCGGGTCCACCAGCATCGGCACTACAACCGCCATCAGCGCAAAAACCGATTGCGCGTCGCACTGGTAAGGGTCGCCCAAAGAAATCATAGACAATCCCAGACTCTCTCTATGGCAGGTAGCTCAATAGCCGCCCTTACTAATTATTAGAGTTGTCTCTCTATCACCATTAACGGGGTCTTTGCGCGGGAGGAAAAGGCCTGCAACAAATAGGATGTTATCTATAATAATAGCAGGAGGAGCGGGCCAAGGAGGCTGTACCCTTTAGAGGCAAGTTCCGGCTTATTGATTTTACGTTGAGCAACTGCTTCAACTCTAGCCTCCGCCAGATTTATGTTCTTATAAATCAAATCTTAGAGTATTTTCTAATCCAAGCTGTCAGCCAAACATACTTGCAGCAGGTGTAATCAACATTCACTCAAAATGTATTACACGTGAATAAAGCTAGATATTTAATTAATACATGGTTGATATGTTATTGTTGAGTGGTTCCCCTGCTATAAGCAAAACCCGACCATAGCACCTCGGAGAGTCCTAGATCACCAAGTATCCTGCCCTCACTATCGAGAACGGGAATTATGTCTTCTTCATAGTCCAGCATCTTATCCAGCGCAGATTGAAGAGTATCACTTTCTTTTACTGATGGCGTTCGCGGAGTACCGCCGTTCAGATCGCTGGCCTTGCGAGCATCCGAGATCCGAAAAACATCGGAAATTGATATCTCGTATCTTCCCTTACCACCCGCCAGCTTAAGATGCGCCCACCTTAGAAGGTCAATCCTTGATACCATTCCGACGAATCGTAGTTTTGAATCTACCAAGAAAATTCCTCTTAGGGAAGGTACACGCACAAACCAGCCGATAACTTCCTCTAGCGACGAATCTACATTGATTGAAACCGAAACACTTCCGTGTAGCTTATAAACTTCTGATACCAAATGATTAATCATTTGTCCCTCCTTCGCTCTTGCCAAATAAGTGAGCTACCCCAACGACCCTTTCAATTGGGACGACGAAGGCTATTCCCGCCCCTGGTTTATCCAATTCACAACATTGAATAATTTCTTGGAGTATCTCCTCACTCTTATCAGGATAGACGACAGATAAAACAATCTCCTTTTCCGGTTCGATTGGAATACCCAGTATTTTCTGCTGCTCGTGTACTCCTGCTCCACGTCCCATCAAAATCGTTCCGCCTTCCGCTCCAGCCTTCAAAGAAGCCCCTAGAACCTTATCACCCCATCCCTTCTTTACAATGGTAATAATTAGAGACACATTAATCATGGTATCACCCCCTGTAACGACTTTTAATACGTATAATGAGACCCAGTGCCATGACCGAAATAATAGGTGCCAGGGCTATCAACGCTACTAAACCTAAACCGTAGACAATCATATTTTCACCACCGGCGGCGGATGCTAAGCCTAATCCAAGGCCCAGCAAGAATGTATTTGCCATTGGCCCAGTCGCCACACCGCCTGAATCGAAGGCAAAACCAACAAACTCTTTCTGTGTGAACCAGACCATTACTATAGCAAGTGTGTACCCGGGAATCAAAATATACAAGAGAGGAATTTGATAGACAACTCTAGCCATGCCCAGCGCTACAACAATAGCCACCCCAATACAAATTGCAATAAGTACAGTTCGTTTGTGTATAGACCCAGCTGATGCTTCCTCAACCTGATCACACAAGATTCTTACTGCCGGTTCGCTCCAGATTGTAATAAAACCGAGCAAGAATCCGAAAGGTATCGTCAGCCACTTTTGAGTAAAATCTCCTAGAGCTTCTCCGATGGCTTGACCATAAGAGAGGAATCCTATTTGTGCTCCCAATAAGAATAGAAAGAGACCTCCAGTAGCTATCAGAGTCCCTTTTAGCAGGTTAATGATATAGCTTATTGGCAGTTTTAGGAATAAAACCTGAAATATCGCGAGAATCGCCAGAAGAGGCAACACCGCTTCTGCCACACCCCGTGCGGTACTTATCAAGGTGTACAGAATATTGACTCCGCTCAATGTACTATCATCCCCATAATCATAACTGCAATAATCGGTCCGATTGAAGCTAGTCCGAGTAACCCAAAACCGTCTGAAATTGCTGACCTGCCTGCCATGACCGAACTAAGCCCGATCCCAAGGGCAATGATTATTGGTGCGGTTAATGCACCGGTAGTAACGCTGCCTGAATCAAACGCCAGCGAAACAAACTCAGGCGGTGTAAAGAACGACAGGAGCATCACAATTAGATAACTGGCAGTCAGGAGGTAGGCAATCCGAAACCCAAAGATAATACGCATCATTGCCATTGTCACAAAGAAGGCTAAACCAATGCCTATAATATACACGAGACTGCTTTCAGATACAGCGCCGTCTGTGATAATGTCTGCTTGCCTGGAGAGGACCAGGACATCAGGCTCTGCTATTGTAGTTGAAAAACCTATGAGGAATGCGATGGCTATAATCAGCCACAGTGAACGTCTTTCGATTAGCCCGGCACCAACGGTTTTTCCTGCAGGCAGAATCCCAACCTCGATGCCAAGTAAGAAGAATACCATGCCTGCAATAACCAGTGCCGCACCAATTAGAAACTGGACAAACACTCCAGTTGATGCTTTAACAAATGTAAATTGCAGGATAATCGTGACAACAATCAAAGGGGCAATTGCCCTAATGACTTCAAATGTTGTGTCTTTTAATAGTTTTCGCACCGGTGATTACTCACTATCTAAGTTCAAGAACGAGGCAATGACATTCTAACCAACAAAAGCTATGACGGTCAAACTGAACAATTAGAGACTGAATAAGCAAATCAAATATTGACACGCCCATGGATTCCGATTCGGCATGGATTGATAGAACTCGCGCTTATTGACTATAATTTGGTAAACGGCGACCTGGGATTCAAAAACAGCCGCTTGTTAGGGCACTTTCACTCAGACTATATAGTTAGGTGGACTGCCCGATGGTCGGTTGGGGTGGGCGCCCCAGTCTCCGAAAGAGTATGTAGGAATATACGATTAGCCAGACGGTAATGCCCAAAGCTAATCCGAGCAAAACGTAGATTGCGATCTCTGACACGAACGACAGCAATAGTATAACAATACCGGCAATCTTGAACATTATCCCGCCCAATCGGTGTGTCCTGTTCCATACTTCGTCACTGCTTAGGGTCCATGGGGTGCGGATACCGATGAAGAAATTACGTTTGGCCTTGCTAGTAAGTACGCCGACGATAAACATCAATATGCCAACGGCCGGGATAATCATCTGGGAGAAATTAAATTTCCAGCCCAAATTCCATACCAGTGTCAGAATATAAATATAGAGAAAGTATACTAGGAAGGAGATGATAAAGCCGTAATAATAACTCTTGAATTTCTGGATGTTAGCTTTCAACGGATCGATTTTAGGTATAGCTAGCAAGAGGACGGTAATACCAAGCGAAACCAGGGGAAAAAGAAACAACCCCCAGAATCTGGACATCATTCCGTCCGCCTCGCCCTTGGCGTTCCAGTGGGAAGTCATGAGTTCAGGCATGAAGGGATAAAACGCTCCGGCAAGAATAAAGAACACTACTGCCAGAGCCCCAATCGCCGCAACAGCCTTATTGACTTTCATTTTAGTATCGTTTTTGAGCCGTTAGGTTTATTATAGTTTATCAAATTCAAACGGCACAATTTAGTACTTTGTTACCTCACTGCAAAATCTAGCGTAATGGTATTTTAATTAGCTCATCATCCCCACCTCACAATCCAAAGTTGCTAACTACATTCAGCATCTATATCTACAGCAAACAGAAACTCCTAACAGAAATTAGAGTGCTGTATAGTTATAATAAATCCTCTGAAAGGAGGTGAAGAACATGCCTACACTCAAACACTTACTCGATGAACTACGGAAGATCGATGTCGACCCGGATGAGGTCCGCATCCTTGGTCAACTTTAGTGTTATCTAACTTTTCTCAATGCTTGCTAACTTTTTTGCTAACGGATTTCTCAACACCCTTATTAACACCGTGGTACTAAGAAGCACATTTCGTAGCTAAATTTTCAATATAAAGGTATAATAGTTTCTTGATGCTACGTTGAGGGACAAGGGCTTTGAATCTGGCAGTCAAAAGGTAGGGGGTTCGAATTTTTCCAAATCATGTGTTCAGCAATGCGTAAATAAACTCCTTTCCCTTTTGGGTATTGTGCGATGTATCCACTCAATCCCCCACGAGGGCCCAACCCTACGCAAATGGAAGAGTATTCTGTACCTAACTTGGGAATATTTCCGGTCAGTTCTCGATATATCTCTGTCTTTGTCTTTCTAAGGCCAAGGCGTTCAAAGTCTTTTGTAGAGGTAATTTTAACAAATTTTGTTTTGGTTTTCATTTCTCCGCTCCAAGCCATCAGGACGGCACTAATCATAATTCCTGAGGCAATTCTTGTCAACCCACGCCCTGCAATAAGAAATGACCGATTGTTAGGCTCAGAATTACTACCCAACAATCCTGACAATTGTTCAATTTCGCTTCAATCCAACATCTTTACAAATTACATAATTTCAATAGTTAGCACGTTTTCCGGCCTCCCCCGGGGCTTCGGTATGAAATGAAACACAAAAAAGGAAGCCCACTTAAGGATGCTTCCTTAAGGATCGCGCTGCGAAAGTAGTTGTTAATGGTTTCCCTCGTACAGTTACGATATCATTGCATTAAATACTACTGCACCACTAGCTTCAGCCGCTTACTTGAAAAAATAACGAATGGTGTCTAAAAATTCGCTGGCTTGCGGGTTGGAATTGTCGTGGGCACAAGGTTAACCCCTGTTTACAGCTCGTCACTGACGGGAAAAACTAATCGTGGTATATTACTATTAGGGGAGCAAAATAAGAACTATGAACGATGTAAGTGCCGGCCCGTCAGGTAGAGACAGGCAAAAAGATGTTTAATACTATTCGGATTATCGGCTATGTGTCTGCGCTTCAATGGTGGGAGAAAGAATGGAAAAACCACTGAAAAATACCACGTCTATTTCTATAATGAAAATAAACAAGGCAGGCAGAAGTCGGGCGGTTGCTTCGGTAGCGAGGGAGTTCATGTTTACCATCTTCCTGAACGGCAAGGAACTGGTGACCATCATGTGCTCCCCGGAAAATATGAAGGAGTTGACAGCCGGCTTTCTCTTTTCAGAAGGACTCATCCGCTCAAAAGAAGATATCAAAAAGCTGGATATCGACGAGTGGATGGGAACGGCTCGCGTCGAGACATCCGGCGATACGACCACGGACAGCCGATTCTTCTCAAAGCGTCTACTGGCATCCGGTTGCGGGGGTTCAGCGACCTTTTACGACTTGTCGGACGCGGCGGCTCTTCGGATAGAGTCCGGGCTGACGGTCCCTGCCGGGGAAGTGTTACGCCTGGCGAATGTATTTCAGCATGGCTCGGAGCTATACCGGACGACCCACGGCGTGCACAGCGCCGCGTTATGCGAAGGCGGCAAGATTATCGTCTTTTTCGAGGACATCGGCAGGCACAACGCCATCGATAAAATTTTCGGCTGCTGCCTGCTGGATGACCTTCCCACCAAGGATAGGATTATTGTCACCAGCGGACGAGTCTCTTCCGAGATCCTGCAAAAGATCGCGAAACGAGGCATCCCTATAGTCGTGTCGATATCAGCGCCAACGGACCTGGGCGTGAAGATAGCGGAAAAGCTGGGCATTACCTTGATCGGGCTCGTGCGGGGCGGTAAGATGAACGTTTACTGCCACGAGTCACGGGTCACATAGTGCCGAGTGAAAAATTGGCTGGCCTGTCGGCTTGATATAGTATTAATAAAGGACAATCAATTAATGTTGAAGGGGCGCTCGGCTGGATGAGAGAGAATAAAACAAAGCTGACGCGGCACCGCGGCACGGACATTCGACTGGAGCTCTCGGACATCCTGGACGCGTTCCCTTTCTACGTTATGCTGGTGGATGAAGAACATCACATTCTGCAAGCCAACAGTGCCGTCCGAGGCGCTCTGGGCGTTGACCCTCAGGCCATTATCGGCAAGTATTGCCCATTGGTAGTCCACGGTCTTGATAAACCCATAGATGAATGCCCGCTGGAAGAGGCCGCCCAAACAAATCAGGCGGTGGAACGGGAAATATTTGACCCGGCATCCAAGCGCTGGATCCGCTCCTCCGTTTATCCGACTAAGGGCTCCACTGCCGATGGCAAGAGAATCTTCTTCCACATGGTTACCGATATCAGCGACCGTAAACAGGCAGAAGAGAACCTGCGCGTTTCGCAGAACCAGCTCCGGGAGCTGGCGCTACACTTAGAATCGGTCAGAGAAGATGAGAGAACCAGCTTAGCACGTGAAATTCACGATGAGCTTGGCCAGCTATTGACGGGTCTGAAAATGGACGCATCCTGGATGTCCAAGAGAATCCCCCAGAGCCAAACATCCCTTATCGGAAAAGCCAAGGCGATGGTCGACCTTATCGATGAAGCCATCGAGACCGTAAAGAGAGTTTCTGCCCAATTGCGGCCCGCCGTGTTGGATTACCTTGGGCTTACCGCGGCTATCGAATGGCAAACCAAGGAACTGGGAAAGCACGTCGAGATCAGTTTTGAGTTCAAGTCATACCCAAAGGACATCGTGCTGGACCGGGAGCGCTCGACGGCGATTTTCCGCATCTGTCAAGAAGCATTGACCAATGTCGTGCGCCACGCCAATGCCACCAGAGTAAAAGTGACTCTTAAAGAAGAACGCCATAGAATTGTATTGAGTATCAAGGATAACGGCAAAGGTATTGACGAAGGGCATATATCCGATCTCAGGTCTTTTGGTTTACTGAGTATGAAAGAACGCGCCAGATACTGGGGAGGTCAGGTTGAAATAGAAGGCGCTCCCGGCAAAGGGACGCTGGTATTAGTGAGAATTCCACTCGCGAACCAGGGAGAATCTTGATGATAAGAATCCTGATTGCTGACGACCACCCGGTCGTCCGGCAGGGACTGAAGCAAACAATCGCTGAGATACCTTACGGGGTTACCGTTGATGAAGCCACAGATGGCATGGAAGCACTTAACAAGGCAAGAATCGGGAATTACGATGTGGTTATTCTGGATATTGCCATGCCCGGTAAGAACGGCATCGACGTTCTAGAACAAATAAAATATGAAAGACCGAACCTACCCGTTCTGATGCTTACGATGTATCCTGAGGAACAGCTTGCGGTGAGGGCATTAAAAATCGGCGCTTCGGGATATCTGACAAAGGCAAGCGCCCCGGATGAATTAGTGTCGGCTATTCAAAAAGTGTTATCTGGTGGTAAATATGTCAGTGCTTCCCTGGCCGAACACCTGGCTTCCCTTTTGCAGCAAACGGAACAACAGCCCCATGAGACTCTATCCAACCGTGAGTACCAGGTTATGTGCCTGATTGCCTCGGGAAAAACAACTGCGGAAATTGCCAACGAGCTTTTCCTGAGCATCAAGACCATAAGCACCTACCGCTCCCGTATTCTGGCGAAAATGGGTATGAAAAACAACGTAGAGTTAGCCAGATATGTCGTCTGGCACAACTTGCTCACTTAAGCTATGCCACCTAGATATTTCTACGACATTCGTGGAACGTATAAACTGAAGTAACACGCTGCACGAAGCAAACCCTCAATCAGCCTGAGCCGCTGACCGCCCGACTCAATATTTGATGAGTATACTCCTGCCATCCATCGCTAAAGCCGTAAATATCATAAACGTAACTGCATTAACCGGCGAGTGCTCTTTTGCATTTCCCTTAATTTTACGTTGGGTCTCTTGTAGGACGGACTCTGACAATAAAAAGCGCCAGTGTCCTACGAAAAATCATACCTCCTCTGATATTCGGCCAGTGGTTCTTTCTCTAGAATAAGAACAGATCACTCCTCAATCGTGCCTGAAACCAGCTTTAAAAGTAAGTGTGGACAAAAGGAGGTGATGCCATCGAAAATCAAACCGCACCATTGTTCGCGTAAATATCAATCATCGGATAAAGAAAGGAAATAGTTATATGCGACTATCAAAATTATGGAAAGTCGGGGCTATTGCTGCTTTCATAGGCGTAGTCACACTGGTAGCGGCTGCCTGTGCTGGAAGCCCGACGGTGACCGTTACACCCCCTACCGTAACGGTAACGCCCCCGACGGTGACAGTTACTTCCCCGACGGTGACCGCTACGAAGGTAGCTCAGGTTCTCATCGTGGATGCGAATACGGTTATCGGCAGCGAAGGGGTCCTGAATCCGCAGGATATCTGCGTCGTCTCCAGCCGGTTCCCGCGGGGCCTGGAAGTAGTCTGGCAGATAAAGATATACGACCCGGCGACCGGGCAGCTTATGGATGATACGGTACTTAACTCGGTCGTGGTGAACCTTAGTGACGGGCAGACGTTCGATGCTCGGTACGGGCCTCATCCCGGCGCACCCCCGGACCAGCCACAGCCCCCGGCCACGGACCACTTCTGGACTACTGTCTGGGTTATTCCGCCGACATATCCTACCGGCTCGGTGCCATTCACCGTCACCGCCACGGGCAAAGATGGCCGGACGGGTATGTTCAGCGAGTTTAACGTTGCCCCGGCCTTGTTGCAGGTGGTAGCGGCGGAATAGCGTACAAGAGGAGAGACCCACCGTGAATAAGGTTAGATTTATCGCTATCGTGGCTGTCACGGTTCTCGTAGCCGTGATAGCCACGGCGTGCCAGGCCGCTCTGGGAGAAACCCGGTCAACACAGACGCCAGAAGCAAGCGTTAAGTACGTTGGTGAGTTCTCGCTTACTCCTTCGACTGGTCTGCCCGGTACGATCGTAAAAGCCACCGGAACCGGTTTTGGTCCAAACTCGGAATTGAAAATTGTCTGGCAGAGTATAAATGGTTCATGGAGTGTCAGCAAAGACGATGGGACATTTCACGGTCGACAATTTACAGATGATTTGCAACCTATAACGACAGTCAAGACGGACACTGAGGGACAGTTCGAAACCTATTTCACCGTCCCGGATGGTTTCGGTTTTGTACACGACGTTCGGATAATCAACCAGGACAGCATAACTGAAAACCAGGCCGCTTTTGAAGTCACCATGCAAGCCTCAATCTCCCCCTCCAGCGGGCCGGCAGGTACACCTATAACTATAGAGCTTAGAGGGGTTGGCTGGCGAGCGCTGGAGAACAGCTGGACTGTCCTGTATGACAACAAGTTCACCGGCTGGATGTCGTCAGTTACGACCGGTGGCCTTGCCCGGGCCGCTATTCCCGCAACCGGCACGCCGGGTAAACACATCATTCAAGTCGTCCATGGATCTCAAACTTTACCTTACATGAACGTGCAGCAGTCACCGCAACCAGACCGTCCCCAGTGGAGCTTTGAATTCACCATAACCGATGGAGCGGCGGTGCTCCCGCCGGCAGCCCAAACCCAAGGTTTACCCACGGAAGGCGGGATTGCTCCCACCGGCGCCGGGCAGCCTGCTCTCTGGACAGACCTGGCATCAGGCGTAGTGGGTACTTCCGTTATCTTAAAGGGGATGGGACTTCCATCGGGCGAGCCAATACAACTCGTATGGTTCCGGATGGCGGGCAATCGCATCTCCGGACAGGGATATCAGGTATCATCGATTCCGCTAGGTACGGTAACAACCGGTGCTGACGGGGAGATAGAGTTTCTCTTTAAAGCATTGGACGACCTGGGTGGGCCTCATCGAATCGAGGCTCAAATCGGGGGAGAGAAAGTGGCGGAAACCGCTTTCACGATTACCCCTTCAGCCTTCGCTGTTGAGCCTGCTTCGGGCCCGGTGGGCACTACCATCACTATCCATCTCAAAGGGGTGGGGTGGACGGAAACGGCCAATATCTATACCCTGGTGTATGATAACGCCTACTTTGGCTACGCCTGCGGATTCAACAGCCAGGGAGACGTGACTGTTTACCTTCCGGCGGCAGGCGAACCCGGCTGGCACTTTATCGACCTGTACCCCGGTATCTACAAAGGGGAGGATATGAGCCAGGTCAACAATTTCCGCATCCCGCAGTTGACTGCCATCGATGACCATCCTGGAGAGAAGCTACCACCGTTCCATTTTGCTTTCTTGATAACCGGGTAGGGGCAAGTTGAATAGATTTATCGGATAAAAGTATCTAATGGACTTCGAGTTATCCGATGAGCACAAGAGGATCCACTTGCCTGTCTTAACCACGGGTATGAGGCTTAGAGCTACAGCATCACCAGGGCCCGGAGGGGGTAAGCTATCCCTTTACTTTATAATCTACGGGGAGAACGGGTCCTAAACACAAAAATATGGAGAATGGAATTAAAATGGGGCGCAAGCAGTATCTAGCTATACTAATAGTGGTCTTGGGGGTCAATTAGAAGGTTCACCAGCCGGTGAAAGAGGACCTCAATGCGCTCATGCGTCTCTAGTTCCTAGATAGAATTGTAAGGGACGAGAATAACAGCATAGTGACGGTTGGGTGAGAAAGTAAGCATGTCCGCACAATAGGCACGAATCTTATCGCGAACCGTGTCGTCAAGCCCATTGAATCGTTCAGTGAGTCGGCGCAGCATCGCCCGGGAAGAATCTACTCCATCGACTTCAAATCCAGCCAGAGCCATGGGAACAGTTAGTCGACCAGATCCACAACTCAATTCGAGAATTGGGCCGCCTTCTTCTTTGGCGTATTTGAGGTACCATTCCAATTCTCCTGGAAATGGAGTTGGTTGCCTCTGATCATACTCCCATGCCAGAATTTCGTTTGTATATCTCACCAACGGCTGCCGATTGTTCATACTTACTACGCACAAATTCCTTGAAGCGTAGATGAATTATACATCATTCATCCATGGGTGCTCATCTTTAGGCCAAGTCACCATGCGGAGAGGAATCTGGCAGGTCACATTTGTCCAGATTGTTACTTTAGTTTCAGATGAAAAGGAATCGATACCGTTTTACTTCCACATTGGCATCCCGATATTGACACGAAGGTATAATAACCAGTCCGACTTAACAATAGCTTGTTTTGTGCAATTACCAACTATATGGTCAGACTAAAAGCAAGCTCAACAGTTCTGCGTATTGTGCACTGTAGCCCACCATACTGGACACGAACACTTGCGATGGTAACTAAATGCTAAGACCGAAAGTTAGATGGAAGTCCTAGACAGTACTACCTGGCGATACCTCAGCCCGCCCTAGCTATAGTATCCTGTTATATCCGGCTGAATTTCTGCGGGGTCTTATCAAGCTATTTGCGCGCTATACAGACACTATTTCGCCTTATATATGCCTAATCTTATTGATCGCGCAAGCTATTGTGATTTTCGGCGGTAATCACTTAAGCTGTATATCCGGTTTGCGTTGGTGAGAAGCAATAGTCCAAGTCCTGGATTTATGAATATATTCTCTTACTTCTTCGTCAGTCCTAAAGTCTTCCGAACCGCAATCGTCAAAATGGATTATTTCATCCCTGTCCCGCATCAGCTTGGGTCTGGGCTGTACCGCCGGATATCCTATTGCCAACATATCATAAATATCTAGTTCCTTACGGATTTCCAATAAGTTTTTTATCATGCAATGGGCATAAGGTGTGGTGACCGCAGAAACCCACTGGGATGCCAGCCCCAAGGTAGCGACTGCCATATGCATGTAGAGGAAAGCATTAGCGAGACTGGAGGTAAAGATAGTCTCGCGACGATGCGCATCGAACCTGACTCCCATCGGCAGGCCTTCAATAGTCCTTGTATCACCGAACACGACGATGTAAACCGGTGCTATGCTATAATCGGCTTCGCTACCAACAGGTTCCGGATCCCAAACTCCCTGCCATGACTCCCGGGTGGCTTCCATTTCCCGCGAGTGAGACCAGTATGAGCCAGTGAATTCTGCAATCCTCTTACGAAGCTCCGGTTTTCTGACTATAATAAATTCCCAGGGCTGCTGATTAAAGCCAGACGGAGCCCATCTGGCTATCTCAACGATTCTGTATATGTAATCATCCGGGATAGGGTCCGGCTTAAAACGGCGGATGCTCCGCGTACTCTTAACTAATTCTAACAGGCCATCGTAATCCATTTATTTTCCTCCCTTAAGACGATTTTTGATACGTAATGATTGTATCATTATCAATGCAGTACAGTAATCTAACCCTATTCTCTCTTATTGAACCATCACGACATAAAAACACAAAAGGGACAAATGTTATCGGGATATGCCGGCGCCTCCAGGTGATACGGTTGGTGAGTGGAGAAAAGCCCAATGCGCCTGGCCGCTCGTTTGAGGATATAGCCTATCTATCCCCCGAATGGTGAATTCCAGTTGAACAGGATGTTAGAATAGGATCAGGCGTTTACCCGGTTCGCGTCAAAACCGGGAGGAGATTTACGACGTGGCTAATCGACTGGCAGGAGAAACAAGCCCTTATCTGCTCCAGCATGCCGAAAACCCGGTCGACTGGTACCCCTGGGGCGAAGAGGCCCAAACCAGAGCTCATTTCGAGGACAAACCGATTCTGTTGAGTATCGGCTATTCGGCGTGCCACTGGTGCCACGTTATGGCACATGAGTGCTTCGAAAATCCGGATATCGCCCGCTTGATGAATGATAACTTCATCAACATCAAGGTTGACCGGGAAGAACGTCCGGACCTCGATGCTATTTACATGGAGGCTGTACAATCTATTACCGGCAGTGGCGGCTGGCCATTGACCGTGTTCCTGACCCCGGAGGGTAAACCCTTTTTCGGCGGCACTTACTTTCCTCCGGAAGACCGGCACGGCCTGCCCGGTTTCCCCCGTGTACTTCAGAGTGTCACCGATGCTTACCGGAATCGCCGTGGGGAAATCGACCAGTCAGCCGCGCAAATAATTTCGGCTTTGACGCCGGCGACCGTGACCACTGAGGGA
>Ga0105106_10002574_pt1 | contig 13016 bp, 10 predicted proteins | sample PPLLaktember2015_5_FD_79109 | JGI IMG/M metagenome (GOLD analysis project Ga0105106, IMG submission 79109) | Freshwater sediment microbial communities from Prairie Pothole Lake near Jamestown, North Dakota, USA - PPLs Lake P8 Core (1) Depth... | ecosystem: Environmental > Aquatic > Freshwater >...
CGTGTCAGTGCGAAAAATGTACGGTACGCCAGAGCATGTCCATCAATTAGATACAATACTGGAGGCATAGGCAGAGTGTATCATGGCCTTTCAGCAGGTGCAAGTGGTCTAAACCAGGATCTACATGGCCTGGTCCGCTGTGTCCTGGAATTTCCCTTATCAATTTTGAAATGTTCTAGAGGCTATCTCAAAAATAGGAGGAGCCTGGGGTGTGTCCGGCGGCAAAGCCGCTGCACACACTTCAAATTACCATTTTCGAGATGAGTTCTAGTTCTTAATTGATGCTGCTCAATAGTCCGAACTGATTGACAAGCGCGACTGTCCATGATATTGTTGCAATAACATGCCAATTGCTTTGCGCGCCAGTAAAGCTCTCGTAATGCTGCTCATCGTATTGGGGACAGCGGTAATGATCAGCCTTCGCGCCGCGGCTGAAAGTTCAGGTCGCCAGACAACCATCATCCTTTCTTACAATCAAGTGGAGTGGTGGCTCCTGCGTTGGACGGATAACCAGGTGCTTTGCAGCATTCTCGTCGATCATGAAGGCCTGCCCACGAGTAGTGAGGTGCTGAAATCCTGTGGGGAGACCCTGTTGGTCGAATGGCAAAACACACCACCCTGCAAGGACATCATCAAGGGCCGCGAAGACACCTCATCCTGCTCAGGTCTGTATCTGGTTCAAATTTCTGTCCAGCCTAAAGAGCGCGAAATCCTGGTCGATCTGCCTACTGCCTCAGCCTGGGTATCGCTTTCAGGCTGCACCCCTGCTCCGCCAGAAAACCGCTGCGAGCAGCTGCCCTCCCTGTTGATCACCGGAGAAGAGCCGCTGCCTAATGAGCAAATCACGGCCATTGAAGGCACCTTTGCGGGTTTTCCTTTCGCCTGCGAGGGCGCAACCTGTTCGTTGCCTCTTTCGGTGACGCCCGAGGACGGCATCCTGGTGGAATTTACAGCAATTTCCAGTTATGGGGATACCAGCCCGGTGTACAGCGCTCAGGTGCGCGTGATGGATAGTGGTGTTTCTCTTGCCCCGGGGGGCAGTGGCTGGTTTGTAGATGTGCTCAGCACACAATGGCGCGGCGGTCGCCTGGCGAGCTGCTCCCAAACCTGGGAAGCCTTTCCACCCGTGGGTGGGATGGCTGGCTGGTTGGGCACCCCCGATAGCTCCACTCTGCTGGCCTCAGACGAGGCCTATTACTACCTGGCGGGCCGTCTGATCGTACAGGAGCTCGTAGACGCCTCCGCCTGCCAAACGGGCGGGCTCTTGCCAAATGGCTACGCCGATGCTTGCGGTTTGGAAGCCGCCCGTCCGCAGGTGATGGAGTGGCAAAACCAATTCGACGAGCGTATTTTACAGGTGGCAGAAGAAAAAGGGGTGCCAGCGCAATTGATGAAGAATTTATTCGCCCAGGAAAGCCAATTTTGGCCGGGCGTGTTCCGTGTTCCATACGAGTTTGGCCTGGGGCAGATCACAGATCACGGCGCCGATGCGCTGCTCCTGTGGAACTCCACCTTCTTTGACCAGTTCTGTCCCCTAGTGCTGGCGCAAGATGCCTGCGACCGCGGCTATTTAAGCCTGCTGCCGGAGGACCAGGCTATTTTACGTGGGGCATTAGCCGTCGAAGCCCGTTCCGATTGTCCCGAATGCATGGCTGGGGTGGACCTGACCAATGTCGATTTCAGCATCTCACTCTTTGCGGACACTCTGTTGGCAAATTGCGAACAGGTGGCTCAACTCATTTCTTATAATACGGGGGAAAAACCCGGCAAAGTGAGCAGCTACGAGGATCTGTGGCGCTTAACTTTAGCCAATTACCATGCCGGACCTGGCTGCATGTCTTATGCAATTTTCAACGCCTGGAGCACCAACCGGGTAGAACTCCTTTGGGAAGAAGTAACCACCCGGTTGACCCCCGCTTGTCAGGGGGTAGTTCCTTATGTGGATAAAATCACACAAAATACGCAGGACGCTGTCAGCCCGCCTTAACCAGATCGCCAGCTAATTCCAGGAATTCTTCCCACTCTTCTTGAAAGAAGTGGAGCGTGACATTGTTCAATTCCAGGTGGTAGGTAATCTCCCCATCTGGCTCTTTGGCGCTCCAGGCGATATAGTTATCGGTCTCAGCAATCACATCGGTATCGAGCGCAGGCATTTCCTTTTCTTTTGCCATATTTTCCTCCTAAGATCAATGGATAGAATCATCCGTCTCGGCTGGCATTTCATCCAGCCAAATCCGCTTTAATCCGTGTAGGACTTACGCAGTTGGAGGGGGAAAGGGGGTGTGCGGGCGGGTTAGGCCCGCCCGCACACCCCCTTATATTCCCTGAAATGCGTAACTTCTACCGTGTTCAAATCAAGGCGCAGGCAATACATACCAGGGATCCACGAAGCCGCCCTGGTAGCGCACCTCAAAATGCAGGTGCGCGCCGGTGGAATTGCCTGTGCTGCCCGAATACCCGATAATCCCACCCTGGCCCACGCTGCTGCCACAAGAGGCAGCGGTATTGCTCAGGTGTCCGTACAGAGTCTGGTAGCCGTTGCCGTGGTCGATCATGATCATATAACCATATCCGCCGGTGGCCCAGCCAGAGAATACAACCACGCCGCTATCTGCGGCATAGATTGGAGCGCCCTCCCCGGCGGCAATATCGATCCCCAGGTGGCCAGACCAATAATCATTGCCGGATAGATAATGATTGCCGGCCGGCCAGATGAAGGCTCCGCTTCCATAAGCGCCATCATAGCCGCCCTCGCACGCCCCTGCCCCATACACAGATTTAGAAACCCCAGCTCGCCCGCGCGGGATCACCGGGATGATCCACTGGCGGAATTCACGGTGCCCATTTGGGACCATCACCCAGGTACCCGGCTCCACTTCCGGGTTGGTCAGGTCGATGGTGTTGGAAGACCAGGCCAGGATATCCTCGATTTTTGCCTCAAAACGGCCCGCTATAGTTTGGATCGTATCGCCTTCCTGCCATTCATAGTACACCCCGTCTACCGGGGGCACTTTGAGCTCCATCCCGACCGAGATCAAATCCGGATTGTCGTTCAACAGATCATAATTGGCCCACAACAACGTTTCAGGCTTGATCTTGTGCGTGCTGGCGATCTCGAACAAAGAATCGCCCTTGCTGACGGTGTAAGAGGTCACTTCCAGCTTAGGGCGGTTAGGAATGCTGGTGTGCAGCAGGGTTTTTCGCACCACTCCGTTGGTCGCGTTGGATTTAATGAATGGCGGGATCGCCACCTCGGAAGGTTCCGCTTTATTCTCTTGAACTACAGCCTGGAGTACTGCCGGGGTATCCAGGCGCGCCGCGCTGGCAAAGCGCGTTTGCCAGGCGTAGTATGCCACGAACATCACTACCCCCAGGGTGAGGGCCCAGGATAGTGCAGATAACATCCTGCCCGTTTTCGATGAGCGCATTTCTGGGTGAACCTGTCTGCTCACCGGTCATCCTCGGTCAATGTTTCCAGAAATTCCTGGTTATTGGGCGTGCGGGATAACCGCTGTAAGATAGCTTCGGTTGCTGTGGAGGGATCCAAACCGGCTCCGTGAGGGGGCGATGTGACCATTTGATCATACATGCGACGCATCAGCCAGACACGTGGGGTGATATCGGGTCCGAGCAACAGCTCTTCACGTCGTGTGGATGAGCGCTCGATATCGATTGCCGGGTAGACTCGCCGCTCTTGCAAGCGGCGGGAAAGGTGCAATTCCATGTTGCCGGTGCCTTTGAACTCCTCGTACACTACGTCGTCCATGCGCGAGCCGGTATCCACCAGGCAGGTCGCGATAATTGTCAGCGAACCACCCTCTTCGATATTGCGCGCTGCGCCAAAAAAACGCTTGGGAGGGTAGAGCGCCGAGGGGTCGATACCGCCGGAAAGGGTGCGCCCGGAAGGTGTGACCACCAGGTTGTAAGCCCGCGCCAGGCGTGTGATCGAATCCATCAGGATGACCACATCCCTCCCCACTTCTACCAGTCGCTTGGCGCGTTCCAGCACCATTTCAGCCACGCGCACGTGCGAGGTAACCGGCTCATCAAAGGTGGACGAAATCACCTCGGCATCCACCGAACGATCCATGTCCGTCACCTCTTCCGGTCGCTCGCCGATGAGCGCCACCATCAGATGCACTTCCGGGTATTTGGTTGAGATCGAATTGGCAATTTGCTTGAGAATGGTGGTTTTGCCGGCTTTAGGCGGAGAAACAATCAACCCGCGCTGCCCGCGGCCGATAGGCGTGACCAGGTTGATCAGGCGGGTTGCCAATGTATGGCGATCCAGCTCCAGGTCGAAGCGCGTATCCGGGAAGATCGGCGTCAGCGATTCAAAGGTCTGGCGCCGCTTAGCTATCTCCGGGTCAACCCCGTTGACGCTTTCTACCTTGAGCAAGCCATAATGTTTCTCGGATTCGCGCGGGGGCCGTACGTGCCCAATCACCAGGTCGCCATTGCGCAGGTTATAGCGCCGGATCTGAGACTGGGAAACATAAACATCGTAAGGCCCAGGCTGGTAATGCCCGGAGCGCAGGAAGCCGATACCTTCGCTCATGATCTCCAGGATGCCGCCGCGCACTTCCAAGCCTTCTCGTTCGGCTTCCACTTGCTGGATGCGTAAGATCAGGTCTTCTTTCTTGAGACGGATAGCGTTGGGAACATCCAGGTCCCGGGCTTTTTGGCGTAAAGCAGACAGGGAAGTATTTTCGAGTTCAAGGACTTTCATATCGGGAATTCTCGTAATGTGGGATGGAGGATAGGAAAATAAGGGGCTACGGCGAGGCTCCTCCAGATTGGGCAGGTGCAGCCGCAGCTACTAAAATGATAACGATGGTACCAACAGGGGCATCAAGACCAGGGGAGGTGCAACGCCCGCATTATAGCATGGCAGAAATCCAAAAGCAAGGTTTCCTTATGACGAAATTAATTAACCACTCCCCAAACGTTGCTTAGATTATACACGAAATTTTATCAAGAGCAAGTCAGATTTTTAGATCATTGGAAGTCGCCGTGGTGGCGGGAAGATGTGGGGGTTGTTGGCGAGCTTCGCCCGCCAACAACCCCCACATATAACCCACTACCCCGGAAAATCCCGAAGTTCCGTTTTTTATACCTTTAATTTCCTGCGTTGCGCCCACAGCAATGCCAGGGGCAGCGCACTCAGGATCAGCGGGCTGGCGCAGGGTAGTGTGCCGGGCGCTGGCTCCACAGGCATCATACCCGGTTCCACAGGGGGGTCCGAGGGCACTCCGGCGGTAGGCGTGGGTACAAAGCCTGGTTGGGTTGGACGGTCAGGCTCTGGGGTATCTGGGATATCAATCGGCTGGGTAACTGTGCCCTCTTCTACCACCTCGTATGCCGCGCCGCCTGCGAAGGCGATTACGCGGGTCCCCAGGGCAAAGGCTGCGCCTAGCTCGGGGTGGACAGCTGCCAGGGCAAAATAATCGTCCGAAAGGAAAGCCACTTCAATGGTTTGCATGCTTTCTGGATCGAAGGCAGTATCGATCCACACACCTTTCGAGTTGACGAAAGCGCGTGACCCCAAAACCCGCACCGTATCCACGGCATCTGCAGACGGAGATGAAGCCGCCCCAGCAGCTTCCATGCCGCCCATTTCTGCCGCCTTATCGACAGCCCCCTGCCCGTAGGCAGGTGCCGCTGGCGCGGCCTGCATGGCGTTGTATTCCTGGATAGCAATCCGTTCTTGTTCGGCAGCTCCCAGAGGGGCCTCTTCGGTCACCAGATAGGAGGTGTATGGCGTGACAATGCCATAACGGATGCTCAAGCGCACGATTTGATCGATTAATTCCTGGTTAGCGCCTTCCAGGCGCACCTGGTTGAGCAAAGCGCCAATCTTACGGGTTGCCCATAAGCGTGGGATAGCCCCTCGAGTGGCAGAATCCGGCGGTGTTGCTTCAGCAAACACCTGCTCCGGGAAGCGAAAGGTCTGTTCCTGCCCGTTAACCACACCGCGCAAGGTGATCGTGGCGCTGGACCCGCGTCGATAACGTCCTGTGACCACAATCTGCGATCCTGCGAACAGATCGGGCAGCGGATCGGGGTATAGATCAAACGCCGGCACCTCCCCAAAATCCAGCTTCAGGTTGGTGAGAACCGGCGTGCTGATGCGCTCGTAAAAGCCGGAGAGTCGTTCATCCAGCCTTTCGCCAGGGCGCACATATGTGCTGGCCCCATGATGCGCCTGCGCCAGGGAATCGAGCAAATAAGTATCCACATCGTAGCCCACGCCAAAGGGGAAGATCTTCAACTCCTCCGGCGCGGCGGATTCGAAATTATCCAGGATTTTCTGGCTCTCGATCTCGCCTACAGTGGGCAATCCATCCGTGAGGAAGATCAGGTAAGTGGGGCGTTCTGTCTCGGCAATTGCAGCGGCTTCCAGCAAGGCGCGGTTGATATCGGTGCTGCCCTGTGCGCTCAAGCGGTCGACCCACGCCATCGCTTCGTTAGCCTCTTCCGCTGGTCGCAGCCCGTTGGCATAAGTCTCCACACCGGTGCTGAAGGTGATGATGTTGAAGCGGTCTTCCGGGTTGAGGTGACCCAGCACATACTGCAGGGCGGCTTGCGCCTGTTGGAATTTTTCACCCTCCATGCTGCCGGATCGATCCAGCACCAGGATCAGGTCTTTAGCCAGGGTTTGCGCGGCTGCATCTGGACGGGGAGCCAGGAGTAATAGAAAGAAACCATCCGGGTCGCTGGGGTCATCGGGATTGCGGTACGTGAGCAGGTGAAATGCTTGTTCTTCACCCAAAGAATAATACAGGTCAAAATCCGTATCCGGTCGGACATTTACGTCTTCATATCCCGCACTGACCTGCTGCTCGCTCGAACGGCTGACGTCCAGCTCATGACTGGGAGAATAAACCGCCCGGATCGGCGCTCCAGAAGAGGTGATCTTCACATTCACGCTCACATTCTCCAGAGGCCAGGCAGAGAATTTTTCAGTATTCAGGGGATACACGTAGTGCACCAAGCCGTTTTCTGCGGAAAGAACCTGTGTGTACTCGAGCTCGATGCGTCTTTCGCCTTGCGGCGGAATGGGGAATATGTTGGCTTGCACAGCTCCGCGCCCGACATATTCCAACAAAACCGGGTCGCTCAAGCTGCGGACGATATCTTCGTAAGTCAGGCGTGCTTCTTCTGCTGGCAGCACTTTACCTTCTACCGCCTCCCCATCCACCCATAGAGTGAAGGCAGACACCGCAGCTTCCAATGGGATGGGGAACAGATATGTGCCCTCCACCTGCCAGTCATTAGGGTTATAAAACACCTGGTCTACGTGGGTGATGGCAACCTGGTCTTCAATCGTCACGGTCACGCGATGATAGCGGATCACCAGCTGCACGATAGGCGAAACCGGCGGGCAGGGGAATGGACCCGGGCAGGCCGGCGGGGGACAGGGCATATCCAGGCAGATCGGTGGTTCGGGAATGATGATGCCATCCGCCCGCACTGAGGTTGGAAAAGCAAAGAGCAGTAATAGTATGGTGAGTAGCAAAAGCCGGGTCTTCATTTCGGGCTCCTGGTGATTTGTAAAATAGCGGGCGGTTCTCCGGATAGTAGCTCAGATGGTAGCCTGGCGCCTTTCACCGTGTAGACGACAATAGAGGATGAAAAGTTCCGGTGGTATAATCTCCGCGCTATGTTAGATAAACTATCTGGAATTGAATCTCGTTACGAAGAAATTAACCGCGAGCTGATGGAAATCGGAGACGATTACCAGCGCGCCGCTGAGCTGAATAAAGAACGCCTGGACCTGGAATCCATCGTCAATAAGGCGCGCGCCTACCGCTCGGCTTTAACCCAATTGGAAGAAGCCCGGGCGCTTCAAGACTCGGAAGATGAGGACATGCGCCTCCTGGCAGAGACGGAAATCAATTCCCTACAGGAACAAATCGAAAGCCTGGAGGCTGACATCAAGTCGATGCTGCTGCCCAAAGATCCTCGCGATGATCGCAACGTGATCATGGAAATCCGCGCTGGCACCGGCGGGGATGAAGCCGCCCTGTTTGCTGCCGACCTCTACCGGCTGTATTACCGCTATGCCGAACGCCGCCGTTGGGCGATTGAGGTGCTGTCCTCCAACGAGATCGGCATCGGTGGTTACAAAGAGATCATTTTCCTGATCAAAGGCCGCGGGGCTTACTCGCGCCTCAAATATGAATCCGGTGTGCACCGTGTGCAGCGCATCCCGGTAACCGAATCGCAGGGGCGCATCCACACTTCCACCGCTACGGTTGCTGTGCTGGCTGAGGTGGCTGAGGTCGAAATTGATATCCCCGACGGCGATATCCGCATGGATGTATATAAATCCGCCGGAGCTGGCGGTCAAAACGTGCAGAAGAACGCCACTGCCATTCGCATCACCCATCTCCCCACGGGCATCGTAGTCGCCTGCCAGGATGAGCGCTCCCAATTGCAGAACCGGCTGCGCGCCATGAGCATTTTACGCGCCCGATTGTATGCAATGGAAGAAGAAAAACGTCGCCTGGTGCAGGAAGAAGCGCGCCGCTCCCAGGTGGGCACCGGCGAGCGTTCCGAGAAAATTCGCACCTACAATTACCCTCAATCGCGCATCACCGACCACCGCATCAATCACTCGCTCTTCAACCTGGCAGCCGTCATGGATGGCTATATTGATGAGTTCATCGATGAGCTCTCCACCCGCGACGAATCCGAGCGCCTCGCTTCCGTTGGTCTCGAGGAATGAAAAAGCGAATCAACGAGTAGCGCTCTTCGCCTCCCACCTGCAATTCGCAACTCGCAACTCCCAATTCGTAACTCGCAATTCGCCATCTTCCCCATGCCCACCCTGGCGCAGCATCTTCATGACCTCTACGAGCGCCTGGCGCCGCTCAGCGATACCTCCTACCTGGATGCCCAGGTGCTGCTGGCACACACGCTTGAGCAGCCACGCTCCTGGGTGCTGGCGCACCCCGAAGCCACTTTGAGCGCCGAGCAGGCCGCCCAGCTGGAAGGCCGCCTTGCGCGCCTGCAAGCGGGCGAACCTTTGCCCTATGTGTTGGGTCGCTGGGAGTTCTACGCCCTACAGTTCATCGTTACTCCGCAAACACTGATCCCGCGTCCTGAAACCGAGTTGCTGGTCGACCAGGCTTTAAACTGGCTGCGCGCTCACCCTGCCCGGCAGCGCGTTGCCGATGTGGGCACCGGCTCAGGCTGCATCGCAGTTGCATTAGCTTACAGTTTACCTGCCCTGAAAGTAACCGCCACGGATATCTCCGCAGGCGCTCTAAGCGTAGCCCGCCTCAACGCTCAGGCGCATGCCGTTCTGGAGCGCGTGCGCTTCGTGCAGGCCGATCTGTTTACCCCATTCGAGCCTGGCTCTTCGCATTTCGACCTGCTGTGCGCCAATTTGCCTTATGTGCCTTCAGCCACCTTGCGCCAATTGCCCGTCTTCGCTCGCGAGCCAGAGCTGGCCTTGGATGGCGGCCCGCAAGGCCTGGATTGGATCAGCAGGCTGCTCGAACAGGCAGGCGCGTGCCTCGCAGAGGGAGGGCTTATCCTCCTGGAGATTGAAGCCAGTCAGGGGCAAGCTGCCCTTTCCTTAGCGCAACAGGCTTTTCCAGCCGCCAGCCTTACAGTACTGCCGGATTTGGCTGGGCGTGACCGCCTGCTGCGTATCCAAGTTTAAGCAACTCTTAATCCAAATTCACAATCCGTTCGAGTATAACTGCCGTATTTAAAGTCAGCCCGTACAATGAACAGGGTGATGTGTTGCCATATTACCCTTTCTATCAAAAGGATATTTAAGAGGATTGTATGCGTAAAACCAGTTTAATCGTGCTCATCTTGACCCTGTTGCTGGCAGCCTGTTCGAGCCAGTCTACCCCAGTTCCGGTGATCCCAACGGAAACCAGTCTCCCTGCAGACCTGCCTGCCGTACAGGAACCGACTGCCACTCCGGCTTCAAATGTAGCCGAGCAGCAAGAGGCCACGGAAGCTCCAGCAATCACCGAGGCGCCTGCCCCGCCTGCTTCCGGCAGCGTGGTGGCTTACCAGATCGTCCCCGGTGAATCCACCCTGCAATACGAGGTGGGGGAGACATTCCTCAATGAAAATAACCGTTTCAACCTGGCTGTCGGCGTCACGCCCCAGGTGAGCGGCAGCATCATGGTCGACCTGGCTGCGCCACAGAACAGCAGTATCGGCACAATTACCGCCGATATCAGCCAGTTCACCTCAGATAGCAATCAACGCGACCGCGCCATCCGCAACCGTTTCATCCAGACCTCCCAATACCCTACGGTGACTTTCGTCCCCAACCAGATCGATGGGCTCCCGGAAACCTACCAGGCAGGTCAGGAGATCAGCTTGCAGATCAGCGGCGATCTGACAATCAGAGATGTTACCCGTCCGGTGCAATTTTCCGCTACAATTAAGGCAGATGGCAGCTTATTGACCGGCCAGGCTACCACCACGATCCTGATGAGCGATTTCGGTTTTGGGCCCATCAGCATCGCCGGCATCCTCAATACCGAAGATGAGGCCAAAGTCACCCTGAATCTTGTGGCTCGACCGTAGATCCGTTCAGGACGCGAGCGCAGACGGGGTGAAGATCGGCCTCGCCATGCACAATCAGCGACCTGACGATGTTCATCTTCCTTTCCAAATTTCTCCCCCTGTTCGTTTACCCGCTGGGATTGGCTTGCCTGCTGATCCTGGCGGGTGTTTTAATCCGCCGCCCGGGTTGGCGCAGAACCGCCCTCATCCTGGCATTCTCTCTGCTTTACCTGGGCGGCAATCACTGGGTAGCGCAGGCATTGGCGCGTTCCTTGGAGTGGCGTTATCTGCCAGCAGGTGAGATCGAGACCGCGCCGGTGATCGTGGTGCTGGCGGGCGGGGTTCTAACCGACGGTTACCCGCGCGCTATACCGGAGTTGGATGGAACTGGCGACCGGGTGATCTACGCCGCGCATCTCTACCATCAAGGCGCTGCTCCCCTGCTGCTGTTGGCAGGCGGGCGCATCGACTGGATCTCTCCCGGCCCCGACCCTGGCGCCGATACAGCCTTTTTTCTGCAAATGCTGGGGGTGCCGCCTGAAGCGCTGCGGTATGAGCTCGATTCTCGCAATACCTATGAGACTGCCCTCAACTGCCGCGAGCTGCTGTTCGCGATGGGCATCCAGCGTATTATCTTGCTGACCTCCGCCTCCCATATGCCGCGCTCGGTGGGCCTGTTCGAGCGCCAGGGATTCGAGGTCATCCCCGCCCCCACCGATTTCACTGTCACTCGGGATCAACCTCAGAGCGGCGCAGCTGGACAGCTTGCCAATTTCCTTTTCAATTTAATTCCCAGTTCGAACAATTTGGAGATGACTTCGCGTATGCTCAAGGAATACTTCGGCCTGTTCATTTACAAGCTGCGTGGGGCGTTATAAAATAAGCGTATGGTTAAACCTTTTGAGAATAAACGCATCGTCCTGGGAGTGACCGGTTCAATCGCCAGTTACAAAGCCGCCGACCTGGCCTCCAAGCTCACCCAGGCAGGCGCACTGGTGGATGTCATCCTCACGCCGTCTGCTCTTCAATTCATTACTGCCCTTACTTTCCAATCTGTTACCGGGCGGCGCGCCTACGTGGAGGCTGACTTGTGGAGCGCCGAAGGGCATGTTGTTCATATCGGCTTAGGTCACGCCGCCGACCTTCTGATCGTCGCTCCGGCTTCTGCCAATACACTGGCGAAGCTGGCTCAAGGCATCGCGGATAACCTTCTCACCGTCACCGAGTTGGCTGCCAGCTGTCCCCTGGTGCTCGCTCCAGCCATGGATGCTGGCATGTACGCTCACCCAGCCACCCAGGCCAACGTGACCACGCTGCGCAAACGCGGCGCAACCATCATTGGCCCTGCTCAAGGCCACCTGGCCTCCGGGATGGTGGGCGTAGGGCGTATGGTCGAACCCAGCGAGATCGTAGACCGCCTGCGCCACATGCTCGCCAGCCAGGGCAAGCTGCGCGGGCGGCGCGTGGTAGTCAGCGCGGCGGGCACCCAGGAACCGATTGACCCGGTGCGCGCCATAACCAACCGCTCCTCCGGCAAGCAAGGATTTGCACTAGCCCAGGCGGCGCTTGACCTGGGAGCAGATGTCACCTTGATCGCCGCGCCCACTTACCTGCCCACGCCGTTCGGGGCGCGCCGCATCGATGTGCGCACCGCCCAGCAGATGTCAGAAGCCGTCATGGAAGAAATCCCCAGCGCAGATGCGCTCATCATGGCAGCTGCTGTGGCAGATTTCCGTCCACGCGCCATTTCTGGGCAAAAAATCAAGAAGAGCAACGCGCTGCCGCAGCTCAACCTGGAAGCCACCACCGATATCCTGGCGACCGTTGCAGAGTATCGATTAAAGACAGGGTTCCCGCGCATTACAGTGGGTTTTGCTGCTGAGAGCCAGCAGCTATTGGAGAACGCCCGTGCCAAGCTGGAAGCTAAGAAACTGGATTTGATTGTGGCAAACGATGTGACTGCTCCAGACGCTGGCTTCGGGGTAGATACCAACCGGGTACTCCTGCTGCTAGCTAATGGAGAAGTTGAAAGCCTGCCGCTTTTATCCAAAGAAGAGGTCGCACAGCACGTCATGCAACGCGTGCTGAGCCTCCTGGCGCAAGATTGAATCTGGTTGACCGTGATGTTACCCTTGCGCCCTGTCCTGGCTTCAGATGCGGATGCCTTGTTTGGGTTGGTTTATCGCAGCACGGTGACCGATACTTTGGTCTGGGACGGACCCGATTCGCTGGACGATCTGCGCACCGCCCTCGCCACCCGCGCTGAGAAAACTGCCCGCAAGGAGATGCATCTCTTCACTATCGTGGAAGATCCCAGCCAGCATCCGATCGGCGCATGCGATATCCGCCCCTATCAGGATGGCTACCGCGCCGATATTGGCATCTGGATTGGCGCTCCCTATCACAACCAGGGATATGGCGCCCGCGCCGTGAGGCAGCTCATCCATTACGGGTTTGCTCATTTGGGTTTGGAG
>Ga0105106_10002575_pt1 | contig 13008 bp, 10 predicted proteins | sample PPLLaktember2015_5_FD_79109 | JGI IMG/M metagenome (GOLD analysis project Ga0105106, IMG submission 79109) | Freshwater sediment microbial communities from Prairie Pothole Lake near Jamestown, North Dakota, USA - PPLs Lake P8 Core (1) Depth... | ecosystem: Environmental > Aquatic > Freshwater >...
CATCCAGCATGAGCTGGTCGGTGGTCTATTTCGCCGCCGCGTGGGTCTCCGGGGCGATCCTGTTCGTCGTTCTGGGCGTGCAGTATCGAAGAATGAGGAGAGTCGTATGAGCCGGTTGAGCTCTGAGTTCAAGGTCGCGATGCGGACGGGCGTCGTCGTCTCGGCGGTCCTCGCGGCAGCAGCCTTCACCGCGTTCGTGCTGGTAGCGGACGAGCCACCCATTCAGTTCCGAATCCCCCTCGGGCTCCTGATCGCCGCCCTGATGTTCACCTACGGGTTTCTCGTCTCCTACGTCTACGGGGACGCGAAGCGCAGAGGGATGCGGCACGTCCTCTGGACCCTGATCGCCTTCTTCGTACCCAACGCCCTGGGTTTCATCGCCTACTTCATTCTGCGAGAGCCTCTCCTCCAGCCCTGCGCCGCCTGCGGGGCCACCGCGCGGCGCGACTTCGCCTTCTGCCCGCAGTGCGGATCCCCGCTCCCCCGGGTCTGCCCGGGCTGCCGCCGTCCCGTCGAGCCGATCTGGCCCCACTGCGCTCACTGCGGCCAGAAGCTCCTCGGAGAGCCGGCGAGCCCGGCGCCCGCGCCCGGAAGCTGACGCTCGATCGCTGCGCTATAATCGCGCCGCATCATGGCAAACGATCGGCAGATTATTTTTTCCCTCGTCGGTGTCGGACGCGTCTTCCCGCCCAAGCGGCAGGTGTTGCGCGACATCTATCTCTCGTTCTTCTACGGCGCGAAGATCGGCGTCCTCGGGCTCAACGGCTCGGGGAAGAGCACTCTTCTCCGCATCATCGCCGGACTCGACGACGGCTACCAGGGCGAGCTCTCGTTCTCCAAGGGGTACTCCATCGGCTACCTCGAGCAGGAACCGAAGCTCGAGTCGGGGAAGACCGTTCGCCAAATCGTGGAGGAAGGGAAGAAAGAAGTCGTCGCCATCCTCCGCGAGTACGAAGAGGTGAGCGACAAGCTCGGGACCGACGTCTCGCCGGAGGAGATGGAGAAGCTCCTGGAACGACAGGGCGCCCTCCTGGAGAAGATCGAGGCGGTCAACGGCTGGGGTCTCGAGGCCGAGCTCGATTTCTCGATGGACGCTCTCCGCTGCCCTCCCCCGGAGACACCGGTGGACCTGCTCTCCGGCGGAGAGAAGCGCCGGGTCGCTCTCTGCCGACTCCTGATTCAGGAGCCGGATATCCTCCTTCTCGACGAGCCCACGAACCACCTCGACGCCGAAACGGTGCAATGGCTGGAACAGCACCTGCAGCGCTATCCAGGAACGGTCATCGCCGTCACCCACGACCGGTACTTCCTCGACAACGTCGCCGGATGGATCCTGGAGCTCGACCGCGGCTACGGCATCCCCTTCGAAGGGAACTACACCTCCTGGCTCGAGCAGAAGAAAGAGCGGCTCGCGAACGAGGAGAAAGCGGAGACGAAGAGGCAGAAGACGCTCGAGCACGAGCTCGAGTGGATCCGCATGGCCCCGCGAGCGCGGCAGGCGAAGAGCAAGGCCCGGGTCGCCCGCTACGAGGAGCTGCTCTCCGCCGAGCACGAGAAGGCGTCGGAGGACCTCGAGATCTACATTCCCTCGGGGCCCCGTCTGGGAAAGCTCGTCCTCGAGGCCGAGAACCTGACGAAGGCTTTCGAGGACCGGATCCTCATCGACGGCCTTTCGTTCCAGGTGCCGCCCGGCGCCATCGTGGGGGTCATCGGCCCGAACGGCGCCGGCAAGACGCCGCGCCTTCGCATGATCGTGGGGCAGGAAACTCCGGACAGCGGAACCCTTCGCCTGGGAGACACGGTGAAGCTCGGCTACGTCGATCAGGACCGCACTCTCGACGGCGAGAAGAGCGTCTTCGACGTGATCTCCGACGGATACGACAACGTGCTCCTCGGAAAACGCGAGGTGCCTTCCCGGGCTTACGTCGCCCGCTTCAACTTCAGCGGCTCCGACCAGCAGAAGCGGGTGAAGGAGCTCTCGGGAGGGGAGCGCAACCGGGTGCACCTCGCGCGAATGCTGAAGGAAGGCGCGAACTTCCTGCTCCTCGACGAGCCCACCAACGACCTCGACGTCAACACCCTCCGGGCTCTCGAAGAGGCCCTGCTGGAGTTCGGGGGAAGCTCGCTGGTCGTGAGCCACGACCGCTGGTTCCTGGACCGCGTCGCGACCCACATCCTCGCCTTCGAGGGAGAGAGCCAGATCGCCTGGTTCGACGGGAACTACAGCGACTACGAGGCGGACCGCAAGCGCCGGCTGGGTAAGGACGCGGAGACGCCGCACCGCATCCGATACAAGAAGCTGATGCGAAGCTGACGACGCCTCTCAGGGCGTCGCGAACAGCGGGAAGATCTCCTCGAAGAGCCGCTCGCGCACCCGCGTGAGTACCCTGCGCGCGTCGGGCCGGCGCGCGCCTTCTTTCTCGACGCCATCGGTATTGAACGCCGCAATGGCCGCGGTCCGCGCGCGAGGATCCACGTAGAGAAAGGACTGGAAGGCCGCCTGGCTTCCGGTGTGGCCTACGAGCTTCATTCCGCCGCGCTCGGAGACGAAGAAGACGAGACCGATGGACTCCCGGGATTCGCCCGTCGTTTCCGCCACCGGGTCGGTCATGGGAAGCCTCGGCTCCCACATCTCTTCGAGCGATGACCGCTTCAGGATTCGATCGTACTCCTTCTCCCGCGCGGGATCTCCCATCAGAAACGCGACGTAGAGACCGAGATCGGAAATCGGCGCGTTGAGGCCGCTGTTGGAAACGGTGATGCCGGTGTCGAAGTCGAGGCCGTTCGCCCTGGGCACGCCGTCCGTGACCGAATAGTTGTTCGAGCGGAACGCCAGCAGGTGGTACGGCGTGCGGTCGAAGTAGCTCCGATGCATGCCCAGAGGCTTGAAGACGTTCTTGTCGACGTAGACCTCGTAGTCCTCCCCGGCGAGCATCTCGATGATCCGCCCCAGGAAGATGATCGCGGGGTTCGAGTAGCCGAATCGGCTCCCGGGCTCGAACTCGATCCGGGTATAGGGGAACATGGCGACCAGCTGCTCCCATTCCGTGGGCTCGAACGGCTGCCACGGCTCTCCGCTCCCCCACGGCCAGGTTCCCGCGCGAAATCCGGCCGAGTGGGTCATGACGTGGCGGATGGTGATGGCCTCCATGTCGCCATACTGGTTATGGACGTTACGAAGCTCCGGAAGGTACTTCACGACGGGATCGTCGAGAGAGAGAAGACCCCGATCCCGAAGCTGCAGGATCGCGATCCCGGTGAGCGTCTTCGTCACCGAGCCCCAGTGGAATATCGTCTCTTCGTCGACCCGCCGGCTCTCCCCGAGATCCGCCATCCCGTGGAGAAGCTTCGCCGAAGCGCGCCCTTCGTGGAAGAACCACACCGCGCCTCCGACCATCGGATCGTCCTCCATTACCTCGGAGAAGTAGGCCTGGAAGCGGGCCCATGCCGGACCGAAGTCTCCGGAACTCCCCGCGTGCGCGGCGAGGGGAAGCATCACGAGAAAGAACGTAGCACGAACTGTCGTCAAGGTCTCGGACCCCCGCGGCGATCCTATCACCTGCCCTCGCGGATTCAGCTCGGATGCGTTCCGTTCACCCTGCCGCGCCGCGACAGGCGAACCCGGTAGTAGACGAGGTTCCGCAGGAACTCCCATATGGCGGATACGGGGACGAACGTGGCGCGGCGTTCGTTCTTCAGGAAGATCGTCGACACCTCCCCCACTCTCAGCTCGTTTCTTATCGCCTCGATCATGATCTCGGCGTCGGTGAACCAGTCGTTCGATTCGAGCTTCATGCGGCGAAACGCCTCGCGGGTCACGACCTTCGGCTTCGAGTTGATGTCCCGGAACTTCGCCGCCCCGGGAAAGAGAAGCCGAAAGAGCACGTTGTAGCACCAGGAGATCGTGCGCCGGTAGGCACCGTCGAAGCGCTGGGCGCGGAAAGTCTTCACCAGGTCGTAGCCGCCGACTTCGAGCAGTCGGTACACTTTGACGATATCGCTCGACGGCATCTGGCCGTCTCCGTCGATGACCGCCAGATGGGCGCCGCGGGCGGCATTCAGGCCCGAGCGCATGTCCCAACCCATCATTCCCGCTTTGACTCGCGTGATGGCGACGATTCGAGGGTGGCTCCTCGCGAGCTCCCGCACGATCTCGGGAGTTCGATCCGGGATTCGCTCGTCATAGTTGGCCACCAGAATCAGCTCGTAATCGATTCCCGCCTGGTCCAGCTCCCCGGCGAGCTGCTCGGCGAAGTCGCGCGCCAGCTCCTGCGCGCGATAGCAGAGCACGACCACGGAGAGCTCGGGATTGACGGGTCGCGGACTGGCGGCTGCGTCCGGCATGCTATTCGTAGCGAAGCGCCTCGACCGGATCGAGGCTCGCCGCGCGGCGGGCCGGGAAGTAACCCGCGGCGATGCCCACGCCGACCGAGGCCGCGAGGCCGGCGACGGTGGCCCAGAGTGGAGGCCTCGCGGAGAACCCGCTTGCGAAGAGGGAGATCAAAAGCCCCAGCATCGACGCGAGGAGCACGCCCAGAGCACCTCCGACCGTGGCGAGCAGCGCCGCCTCCAGGAGGAACTGCCGCTTCACGTCCCGCCTCCGGGCGCCGAGGGCGAGGCGGGTTCCAATCTCGCGCGTTCTCTCGGTCACTCCCATGACCATGACGTTGGCGACCCCGATGCCGCCGATGAGAAGGCTCACCGCGGCGAGCCCCACCGTGGCCAGCACGATTCGACCGCTCAGCCGATCGAAGGATCGGATGATCTGCTCCGAGGTCGACAGGTTGAAATCGTTCGGCTCGCCGAGAGGAAGCTTGCGCAGGCGTCTCAGGATCATCTCCGCTTCTCGAAAGGCCCCATCGCGCCTTCCCGGCTCCGCCTGGATGTAGAGCACCACACGGTCGACTTCGGGGAACCGCCGGGAGACCGTTCCCAACGGAATCGAGAGCACGCTGTCCTGACGGTTCTCGCCGAAGAAGCCGCCGCGGCGAAGCGCGAGCTCGCCCACGATGAAGTACCTCTCTCCCAGAAGCGTGAGCGACTTCCCGGGTGCGGGCTCGGGGCCGAAGAGGGCGCGGGCGAGATTCGCGCCCACGATGGCGACCGAGGCCCCGGCCCGGTCCTCGAGCTCGGTGAAAGGCCGCCCGTGCGCGAAATCCGCGCCCACGACCTCGAAATACGGGGACGAAGCTCCCTCGACGAGAACCGTGTCCGATTCGCTTCCCCCGGCGCGGGCCACCAGGGGTCTCCCGTTCACGACGGTGGGGACGATCGCCTGGACGGCGACTCTACGGATCGACGGCCCCTCGCGCTCGAGCGGCCTGGCATAGCTCGGGAGGAGCGGTCTTCGTCGGGCCTCCCGCTCCGACGCCTCCTGATAGGGATCGCCCGAGAGGTGAAACGCGAAGACGTTCTCCGTTCCCAGCTCACGGAAGAGCAGGCCCACCTGGTCGCGGACGTTAGCGAGGACCGAGGCCACGAGGACCACGGTGACGACCCCGATGACGACGCCGGAGATGGCGAGGGTCGATCGGAGTGGATACTCGAGAACGGAGGCGAGGGCGATCGATGCCGACTCGCGCATCGCCGACCGCCAGATCTGCCAAGATTCCCCGTAGACCATGGAACCACCTCACTCCAGCCGAAGGGCGGTGATGACGTCGATGCTCGAAGCGCGCTTCGCCGGATACCAGCCGGCGACGAGCCCGCTGAGGGAGGCGGTAGCGAAGCCCCAGACGACGGCGGACGGATTCACACCGAGCTCGAACGACAGAACCCGAGAGACGCCGGCGACGAGCCCGAGCGTCGCGAGTATGCCCATCAATCCTCCGGAGAAGGCGACGAGAACCGACTCCGAGAAGACTTCCGCCATGATCTGCCGGCGCGTCGCCCCGACGGCGCGGCGCACGCCGATCTCGCGGGTCCGCTGGGTCACCGACACCAGAGTCGTGTTGGTGATGACCACGATCGCCGCGAAGAGCGCCATGGCGGATATGGGCGGCGCCGCGGCCCCCACACGTTCGGACAATCGGAGAACGAAGCTCCTGGCTGCTTCCGGCGCGAGCAGGTCGAAGTTGTCCTCGACTCCAGGGCGAAGCTGCCGCCGGGCCCTCATGCTGGCGCGGGCGTGATCCTCCGCCGAGGTCGTTTCCTCGGGGTCAGGCGCCTGACCGAAAACGAGAAGCGTGTCAGGAGCGCCGAAGATCCTCTCGAAAGCCTGGAGCGGTATCCAGACGTAACGGTCGAGCGACGCACCTCCGGCCGCGCCCTGCCGGGCCTGGACTCCTACGATCTCGAAGCCCCGTCCTCCGAGCCTCAGGCTGCGGCCCAAGGGATCGAGACCGGGATAAAGCGCCTCGGCGACGTCGGCGCCGATGACCGCGACCTGCGCCGCGCGGGACTCCTCGTCGCGGCGGAGGAAGCGACCCTCCTCGATTCCCAGATCGCGAATCACGGCGAGATTCGAGGAAGTGCCGGTCACGAGCGCCGTCTCGTAGACGCGCCCGGCGGCGGTGACCTCGGCCCCTCGCTGAGCGCTCGGGGCGTAGAGGACCTTGTCGAAAGCGAAGCGTTCGAGAAAGCGAAGATCCGCTCTCCGGATTGGCGGGTTCCGCTCGAGCCTGGCGGCGAGCTCGCGGCGGCTCAGCTGCCCCGGCGCGGCAACCTTGGCGAGGACGAACGTATCGCTTCCGAACGTCCGTGCCGCGGTCAGCTTCGCGTAGCGCGCGACGCCGTCGACGGCGGTGATGACCAGGGTCTCGGTGGCGATGGCGGCGGCGATCGCCAGAGCGCCCAGCGCCGACCTCAAAGGATTCGCGCGACAAGAGCCCCAGGCCTCCGCGACGACGTCTCGATAGAACTGTCCATGGGCTCGGAGCACGGCATGGTAATCTTACGATGCTTTTCATGTCACCACAGCGAGTGGATCCATGACGCCGGGAATCGTGGAGCGGATGCGGCGCCGGCCGGTATTGTGGGGAGCGCTCGCTCTCGTCGGTCTGCTGGGCGCGATCGCGCTCGTTCGGCGCGGGCGCCCGGAAGTCGTTACCGTAGACGTCGAGACCGTCACCCGCAGGTCGGTTTTCCGATCCTATGTGAATGCCTCGGGGGAGATCGTCGCCACCCGCTACGCCGACATCGGCTCGAGCGTGATGGGGAGGCTCGTGGAGTTGACGGTGGACGAAGGTGATGCCGTGAAGAGCGGCCAGGTCGTCGCCCGCATCGACGCCGTGCAGGCCCGGAGCGATCTCGCGGCCGCCGAGGCTCTGGTTCAGACTCTGGAGTCGGAGACGCGGGCGGCGCGGGAGCGCGAGCGGGCGGCGCAATCCAACCTCGAGCTCGCGAAAATCCGGGTGCTGGAAGCGAAGCTCAAGCTCGAGCGTGCCCGGGAGCTCGTGGATCGGGAGCTCCTCGCCCGGGCGGAGTTCGACAGCGTCCAGGCCGCCGCCGATGCGACCGAGGCACAGCTCGCCGCGGCGGCCGCGGACGCCGCGAGCGCGGCCGAGGTCCTTTCCGCCGCGGAACGAAGAGTGGTTCAGTCACGGGCGCAGACCGCTCGCGCCCAGGACGTGGTGGCGAAGACCGACATCACCGCACCCATGGACGGAGTGGTGACGCGCCTTTCGGTGCGACAGGGAGAAATGGTTGTGATCGGGGTGCAGAACCAGCCGGGAACCATCCTCATGACGGTGTCCGATCTGAGCGCTATCAACGCGGAGGTCAAGGTCGCCGAAGCGGACGTTCTGAGACTCCAGGCGGGACAGCCCGCGAAGATCGTTCTCGACGCGTTGCCGGGGACGGAGTTCACCGGGCGGGTGGTCACCGTCGGCGCGAGCGCGCTCCAGGTCGCCGGTCCCGCCGCGGCGCGCGAGTTCAGGGTCGTCATCCGCCTCGACGCGCCCGACGCGGGCCTCAGGCCGGGACTCACCTGCGACGCCGAGATCCTGACGAGCGAGAAGAGCGACGTCCTCACAGTGCCGCTCCAGGCCGTGGTGCTGCGCAACGATCCCGAAAGCGGATCGGAGCGTACGGGGGTCTTCACGCTTCAGGAGGACACCGTCGGTTTCCTACCGGTCCGGACGGGAATCATCGGCGGGCTCGAAATCGAGGTCGAAGGCATCACCGAAGGGACACCGGTGGTCACCGGCCCGTTTCAGGCGCTCCGTGAGCTTCGAGAGGGCGAACGCGCGCGAAGAGCCTCTCGACCTGCCCCACCGTAGAGAGCGATCCGCGGGACAAAACCTACCTCCCGTCCGAGAAGTAATCCGCAACGAAACTCCGCTTGCGTTACTTCGGGAGGCACAGGCGTCCGGAGACCTGGTTCGGCAGCGTCAGTGGACGGTACACGGCGCTTCGGGAGGTTTCTACTCAGGGTCGCTGCTGACTATGCGGTCGATTGTTCGATCGCGGACGACCGGCTTCCATTCCCCCTCGCTCCATACCCGGGACGATAAAGTGACCGCGGGAGCGATCGCCCTCGCACGCTGTGATACTCTCCCGGCCCATGGCTGCGTTTCGGCTCGCGGGAGCAGCAGCTCTTGGTCTCCTGCTCGGGACCGGTGCGTCCTTCTCCCAACCCCATCGCATCATCTTCGACACCGACTTCATCCTGCCCCCAGGTGACGACGGGATGGCGCTTCTCCTCGCTCTCCAGTCGCCCGAGGTCGAGATCCTCGGCATCACCACCGTCGCCGGCAACGAGAGCCTCGAGCGCGGGACCTCGGACGTGCTCCGGGTTCTCGAGATCCTGGGCAGGACCGACATTCCCGTCTACCGCGGCGCCGACATGCCCCTGGTCCACGAGAAGAGCGACTTCGCCTCGTCCAATTACGGGAAATGGTGGTCGGACGAGCCTCCACCTCCCCCTCCCGGTGGTTTCGCCAGGAAATCCGCGGAGGTGGAGAGCGCTTATGACTTCATCGTGAGGACGGTGATGGCGAGTCCCGGAGGCGTCACCATCGTCGCCCTCGGCCCGCTCACGAACGTCGCCATCGCCCTCGGCAAGGAGCCCGGACTCGCCTCCCGCATCAAAGAGCTGGTCATCATGGGGGGCGCGGTGGCGTCGCTCGAGGACGGAGGCGGCAACATCACCCCCAACGCCGAGTTCAACTTCTGGGTCGATCCCGAAGCCGCGAGAAAGACGCTCCGGTCGGGGGTCCCCATTCTTCTCTCGCCTCTGAACGTGTCGCGGAAGACGAAGCTCACGAAGAAGTGGTACGACGAAATGGTCTCGACCGAGACTCCCATCACGGCGCTCCTGAAAGAGACCATGGGGCCTCACTTCCGGACCGAGCCCGAGCGCGACTGGCTCATGTACGACCAGGTGGCGATGGCGAGCCTCATCGATCGGACTCTGGTCACGACCGAGGAGCTCTACGTGGACGTCGACACCCATCGCGGCATCAACTACGGCGTCTCGGTGGGAGGCGCGGAGCTCTGGCCCGAAGCCGAAGGCGCCCGGAAGATGGCGGTGCCGCACGATCTCGACTGGCCCCGGTTCATCGAGATGTTCGTCTCGAGGGTCCGGGCGCCGCTCCGAAAGAATCCGGGAGGGTAGAATGAATCGAAGGTCCTTCCTTCAGAGGACGGGCGCCGCTCTCGCGGCGAGCCTGGCTCCGCGGGCTTCGTTCGCGGCGCAGTCCGCCGAAAGAACGAGAGTTCTGGTCGTCGGCGCCGGTCTCGCCGGCCTGGCGGCGGCGTACGAGCTCGACAAAGCCGGCTACGGCGTCACCGTCCTCGAGGCGCGCTCCCGGCCCGGTGGACGGGTGCGGACGTATCGCGATCCCTTCGCCGACGGGCTCTACGCCGAAATGGGTGCGGAATACGTCGACGCGACCGACGAGTACGATCACCTCTACTGCAAGGAGTTCGGCCTCAAGGTCCTGACGGCCAAGCTCTACGACGGCGTCTTCGTCCGCGGGCGGAAGATCGCCATGCGGGCGATCAAGGACGGAACCGCGACGCTCCCCTTCGAGGGCACGAAGAAGGGCCGGCTCTTCGGACAGGAGACGGAGTACATCAAGCGCCTCGCGGCGATGGTCAAGGACCGGGAGGCCCCTCCTCCGGAAATCCAGAAGCTCGACAACCTCTCCGTCGTGGAGCTCCTCCTGGAAGAGGGAGCGCCTCGGGACATCATCGCCCTCTACACCTATTTGAATGCCACCGAATCGACGGCGAGGCCGCACGAGATGTCGGCCTACGGCCTGGTTATGAGCGGAGTGCACGAGGGCGGGTTCAACGAGGACGTGGACGAGGGCCGAATCCTGGGGGGCAACGACCAGCTTCCGAAGGCCTTCGCGAGGGCGCTCTCCGACAAGGTCCTTTACCGGCGGCCGGTGCGCCGCATCGTCCACGACGCGAACGGCGCCGAAGTCTGGTTCGAGGAAGGCGGCTCGCTCCAGTCGATGCGGGCGCCGAAGCTCGTCCTCGCCCTTCCCTTCAAAGTCCTGCGCGACGTCGAGGTCACGCCGGCGTTCTCTCCCGAGAAGACGAAAGTCATCGACTCGCTCTCCTACGGGCAGGTGATGAAAGTCGCGATGCAGTTCAAGAAGAGATTCTGGGACGAGTCGGGAAGCCTCGGCCAGCGGGTCTTCACCGACACCATGCTCCGGCGCATCTACCACATGTCCATCGATCAACCCGGGCCGCGCGGTATCCTGATGAGCTTCACCTCCGGCGCCGACGCCGAGAAGCTCGGGTTCCTCTCCGAGGACTCGCGCCTCGAGACCGCCCTCGCGGAGGTGACGAAGGTCTGGCCGGAAGCTCCCAAGCTCTGGGAGAGCGCCGCCATCAAGTACTGGAACGAGGACCCCTGGGTGCGGGGAAGCTACTCGTTCCTCGGCGTCGGCCAGAAGGATTTCCGCGCGATCGCGAGAAAGCCCGAGGGGGTCGTTCATTTCGCGGGCGAGCACACTGCGACGGCTTCGATGAACGGCGCGATCGCGTCGGGAGTCCGCGTCGCGAAAGAGATCCAGGGAACATGAAGCTCGCGCTTCTCTTCCTCACGATCGCCGCCTCCTCCGACAACTGGCCGCAATTCCGCGGTCCGGACTCGATGGGGGTCGCCGAGGACCCGCACCTTCCCGAGACCTGGAGCGCCACCGAGAACGTCGCCTGGAAGGCTTCGATTCCCGGTCGCGGGTGGTCGTCCCCGATCGTCTGGGGAGACCGCATCTTCGTCACCTCGGTCGTCTCCGAGACCGACCACGGAGCTCCCAAGACCGGACTCTACTCCGGCGGTCCGCAGGAGACTCCGGGAGGAGAGCACCGATGGATGGTCTACGGGCTCGACTGGGACACGGGCGCGGTCGCCTGGGAGAAGGAAGTTCACCGCGCGAGGCCTTCGAAAGCCCGCCACCTCAAGAACAGCTATGCCTCCGAGACCCCGGTGGCGGATGCCGAGCGCCTCTACGTCTACTTCGGAAATCTCGGCGTCTTCGCCTTCGATCACCAGGGAGAGCTTCTCTGGAGGAGAGAGCTCCCGCCTCACGAGACCCGGAACGGCTGGGGCACGTCCTCCTCGCCGGTGCTCCATGAAGGCAGGCTCTACCTCGTGAACGACAACGAGGAGGACTCCTACCTTCTCGCCCTGGAGGCTGCGACGGGAAAAGAGATCTTTCGCGTTCCCCGCGAAGAGAAGTCCAATTGGTCGACTCCCTACGTCTGGAAGAACGAGCTCCACACCGAGATCGTCACCACGGGCGCGAACAGGATCCGGAGCTACGATCTGGACGGGAAGCTCCTCTGGGAAATACCGGGAATGTCGTCCATCACCATCCCGACTCCGTTCGCCAAGTTCGGGCTGCTCTACGTCTCGTCCGGCTACGTGGGAGACGATCTGCGCCCGGTCTACGCCATCAAACCGGGGGGCGAGGTCGCGTGGACCCACCGCCAGGCCGGTCCCTACAACCCCTCTCCCATCCTCTACCGCGACCACTACTACACCCTCCACGACCGGGGCTTCTTCACCAGCCACGATGCCCGGACGGGAACGGAGATCTACGACAAGCAGCGCATCGATCCGGTGGCCGGCGCTTTCACCGCGTCTCCCTGGGCCTACAACGGGAAGATCTTCTGCCTGAGCGAGGAAGGCGTGACGTACGTGATCGAGGCGGGCCCGGAGTTCCGGGTGGTGGGAAAGAACTCCCTCGACGAGGTGGCCCTCGCGACCCCCGCCATCGCAAGAGGAAGCCTCCTGATCCGAACCGCGACGAAGCTGTACCGGATCGAACGCAAAGACGCAGAGTAGCAGAGACGCAAAGAAGAAAATACATGGGGATCGGAAGATGAATAAGTACCCATTGGTGTTCTTACCTCCCCATCTCCTCCAGTCCCCTTATCCCCCTTCTATTGATTTTCTCTGCCTGCGCCCTTGCGTTCCTGGCGCCTATGCGTTCGTTCCGGTTCGTTACCCGTGAGCGATCTCCCGCGGAAGCTCGGGCTCGCGGACGGCGCCCTCCTTCTCGTGGGCTCCGTCATCGGCTCCGGGATCTTCGTCGTCCCGAGCCTCATCGCGCGCCGCGTTCCCGAGCCCGGCCTGGTCATCGCCATCTGGGCGTTCTCCGGCCTGCTGGTGCTCGCCGGCGCCCTGGCGCTCGCCGAGCTCGGCGCCATGCTCCCCCAGTCCGGCGGGCTCTACGTCTATATGCGCGAGGCCTACGGAAGGTTCTTCGCGTTTCTCTACGGATGGACCGTGGTGCTGGTGGTGATCCCCGGCTCGATGGCCGCTCTCACCACCGCCTTTCTCCTCTACCTGGGGCACTTCTTCCCTCTGCATCCGGCGGCGGCGAAAGTCCTCGGCATCCTCGTGCTCCTCGCTCTCGCCTACGTGAACTCCCGTGGCGTGCGCTGGGGCGCTAACGTTCAGAACGGCTTCACCATCCTGAAGGCCGGGAGCCTTCTGGCGCTGGTGACGGCCGCCGTCATCACCCGGCGCGGGTCGACCGAGAACTTCTTCCCCCTGGCGCCCGAGAGGTTCGACCTCGACGTCTTCGGCTCCATCGGGGTCGC
>Ga0105106_10002576_pt1 | contig 13008 bp, 13 predicted proteins | sample PPLLaktember2015_5_FD_79109 | JGI IMG/M metagenome (GOLD analysis project Ga0105106, IMG submission 79109) | Freshwater sediment microbial communities from Prairie Pothole Lake near Jamestown, North Dakota, USA - PPLs Lake P8 Core (1) Depth... | ecosystem: Environmental > Aquatic > Freshwater >...
CTGAGCTTCAAGATCATCGACCGCGAGGCCGGGGCCCACGGCTTTCCCGCCGATCAGTGGCGCATCGTGCAGCGCATGATCCACACCTCGGCCGATTTCGACTACCGGGATTCCGTTCGCTTTCACCCCCGGGCGATAGACGCCGGGGTTGCCGCCATCCGGTCGGGATGCACGATCGTGACCGACACCAACATGGCCCGGGTGGGCATCCGCAAAACGGAGTTGGATCGGTTCGGGGCTGCGGTCACGTGCTTTATCGGCGATCCCGGCGTCCGGGCGCGATCCGAACACAGCGGTTCGACCCGCGCCCACGCGGCGGTTGACGCCGCCGTGGGCGACATGGCCGGCGGCATTTACGTGGTCGGCAACGCACCCACCGCCCTGCTGCATCTCCTGGAACTGATCCAGGCGGGAACGGCACGGCCCGCGCTGGTTGTCGGGCTGCCTGTGGGATTCGTCAACGCCGCCGAGTCCAAGGCCGCCCTGGTGGCAACCGACACCCCCTACATCTCGAATGTCGGCCGCAAAGGGGGTTCCAACGTGGCGGCCAGCGTGGTCAACGCCCTGGCCAAACTGGCGCTTGAAGGGGACGCGAACGCCTGATGGGCCGCAATAAACGCTTAAAAACCGGATTTACCACCGGAACTGCGGCCACTGCGGCGGCCCAGGCGGCCTTGCTATGCCTGCTGGCGCACAAGGCGCCGGCGAGCGTTTCGGTGCTGCTGCTGACCGGCGACCATCTGGAAATACCGGTCGCCGCCTGTCGGCGGCTATCGGCCGACGCCGCCGAGGGTCGGGTGATCAAGGATGCCGGAGACGACCCCGACATCACCCACCGTGCGGAGATCGGCGCCCGGGTCCGGTTGCTGCCCGCGGGCGGAGAAGAACGGGTGCGCATCAGCGGCGGCGAGGGAGTCGGCACCGTCACCAAGCCGGGGCTTGAAATTCCGCCGGGAGAGGCGGCCATCAACCCCGGGCCGCGCCGGATGATCACCAAGGCGCTGACAGCCGGCCTGGAGGCCGCAGGCCATACGGGCGATGTTGCCGTCGAAATTTTCGTCCCGCAGGGGGTGGAGTTGGCCGCCAGGACCCTCAACGCCCGTCTGGGAATCATCGGCGGCCTGTCGATTCTCGGCACCACCGGACTGGTCAAACCGCTTTCCCACGACGCCTACATCGCCACCATCGATTCGTGTCTCGCGGTGGCCCGCGCGATCGGCCTGGAGGAGGCGGTCCTGACCACCGGACGGCGCTCCGAGCGCTTTGCCCAGGCCCTGCTGCCGGCCTTGCCCGTCGAAGCTTTTGTCCAGATCGGCGATTTTTTTCAAAAATCTCTGAAAATGGCCGTTGCCCGCGGTTTCCGGCGGGCAACTCTGGCGGTTTTTTTCGGCAAGGCGATCAAGATGGCCCAAGGCGTCCCCCACACCCACGCCTCCCGCGCCGACCTGAGCCTCGAGGCGCTGGCCGGTTGGGTGGCGGAAACCTGTGGGCGCCCCGATCTGACTGCAGCGGTGGCCGCCGCCAATACCGCCCGTCATGCCCTGGAGATCCTCAAGCCCGCCTGTCCGGCGGTGGTGGCGGCGGTCGGGCGCCGGATCATCGGCGCGGCCCACGACTTCACCTCCGGTGCCATGGAAACCCGCAGCGTGATCTTCGATTATGACGGAAAAGTGATCTTTGCCGACCCGCTTCCGACCCCCGGCCGGCCGCAGCCCGCAGACCTCTGGGAGGCCAAGCGATGAGACCCGTCACGATCATCGGGATGGGCATGTCCCCAGGGGATCTCACCGCCCGGCACCACGATCTGATCGCTGCGGCGGATGTTCTTGTCGGCGGCCGCCGGCATTTGGCCCACTTTGCGGATCTGGCGGCCGAGAAAATCGAAATCGGAAAGGGGCTTTCCACTCTGCTGCCCGCCATCCGCAGTGCCGCCCGGGACCGCCGAATCGTGGTGCTGGCCTCCGGCGACCCGCTTTATTTCGGTGTCGGCGCTTATCTGGTGCGCGCTCTGGGTCCTGAAAACGTCCGGGTTTACCCCAACGTCTCATCGGTGGCGGCCGCTTTTGCCCGCATCCGGCACCCCTGGCAGGACGTCCGCGTGGTCAGCCTGCACGGCCGCGACGGTGCGGCGCAATTGCTCGCAGCCGCCGGCGAGGCCGATTGGGTTGCCGTTTTCACCGACCCCACCCACACCCCCACCCTGGTGGCGCGCCTGCTGCTGCAAAACGAGGTGACCGGCTTTGAGATGTGCATATTGGAAAACATGGGAACCGCGGCCGAGCGCATTTCCTGGCTTGGGCCGGAAAGTGCGGCCGCAAGCGCTTTTGCCGACCCCAACCTGGTGGTCCTGAAGCGATCCCCGCAAGCCGCCGCTTCACCCCCGCGCCCCCTTTTTCTGGGCATGCCCGACGAGCAATTCGACCATCAGAACGGCCTGATCACCAAAGCCGAGGTGCGGGTTCTGGCCCTCTCGCGTCTGCAGCTGCGGCCGCGCGACACCCTCTGGGACCTGGGGGCCGGCAGCGGTTCGCTGGCGATCGAGGCCGCGGTATTCATCCGCAGCGGCCTGATTTTCGCCGTGGAGCAGAACCCCGAGCGCATTCAACAGATCCGGCGGAATGCCGCCCGATTCGGGGTTTCCAACCTGTCCGCGGTCCAGGCGGTGCTGCCCGAGGGTCTGGAGTCCCTGCCCGACCCGGACCGCATCTTTATCGGCGGCGGCGGCCGAAACCTGGGGGCCATCATCCGGCAGGCCGCAAGCCGCCTGAAGCCCGGCGGACGGATGGTGGTCAACACGGTCCTGCTGGACACCATCCAGTCGGCGGTGGCCGCTATGCAGCAACTGGGGTGGGAAGCCGATCTGGTCCAGGCCCAGATCAGCCGGTCCCAAAGAATGCCGTGGAGCCTGCGGATGACGGCCCACAACCCCGTCTGGATCGTCAGCGGCGCCAAACCCTGAGCGCTTCAGAGCCCGGCAAGCAGGCGGCGGCGTTTTAGGCGGATTCGGCCCAGCCAAACCGAGAGGAGCAGGAGACCCCATGCAATACCCCGTTGTTTTTTGCGGTGCCGGCCCCGGCGACCCCGATCTGATCACCGTCAAGGGCCAGCAGGCCCTGGCCGAAGCCGACGTGGTGGTCTACGCCGGCTCGCTGGTGCCCCGGGCCGTGCTCAAGTGGACCCGCCCCGGCACCACCCTGCGCAACAGCGCCTCCCTGCACCTGCAGGACATCGTCAGCGAGATGGCGGCGGCCTACCAGGCCAATAAGCGCGTGGTTCGCCTGCACACCGGGGACCCCAGCCTCTACGGCGCCATTTTCGAGCAGATGGCCGAACTCGACCGGCGCGCGATTCCCTACAGCGTGATCCCCGGGGTAACGGCCGCCTTTGCAGCCGCGGCCGCGATGGGGATCGAGTATACCCTGCCGGAAGTTTCCCAGACCCTGATCCTGACCCGCATGGCCGGCCGCACGCCCGTACCCCAGCAAGAGGCCCTGGAAGCCCTGGCGGCCCACCAGACCTCAATGGTCATCTATTTGAGCATCAACCTGATCGACCAGGTGGCCGAAATCCTTGCCAGAGCTTACGGGCCAAAGGCTCCCTGCGCGCTGGCGTTCCGGGTCAGTCAGCCCGAGGAGAAAATCCGGTTGACCCGCATAGAGCGCCTTCCAGAGCTGGCCAAACAAGAGGGGATCGACCACCAGGCCCTGATCATTGTGGGCAAGGTGCTGGGTGTGCGCCCCGCAGATCTGCAGCACACCTCCAAACTCTACGCCGCCGATTTCAGCCACGCATTTCGCCAGGCAGTGGACAGTGATGACCTTTAGGCGGCGCGGAAAAAGCGCGTGATGCACGCCGGCCGCAACTCCGAGACCTTTTCGGGCCCCGGCGGTCTGCTCGACCGCAAGGCCCCCGACCCGACGCCATGACCCCGTCCGCCCGTCAAAACCTGCTCGCCGTCTGGGCGATCACGCCCAACGGCGCCGAAATCGCCCTGCGCCTGGCGCGCCATCTGCCCGGATGCGACCTCTGCCTGGCGGCCGGCCTCGCCCGGGCCCCGCTGGCCGAGGTCACCTTCCAGCGCTTGGCGCACGCCCTGTCGTTGCGCTTCACCCGCTACGGCGGCCACATCTTTGTAATGGCCACCGGCATCGTGGTGCGCCTGATCGCCCCGCTGATCCGCCACAAAACCGTAGATCCGGCCGTGGTGGTGATCGACGAGGGCGCCCGGCACGCCATCAGCCTGGTTTCCGGCCACCTTGGCGGCGCCAACCAGCTGGCCCTCGAGGTCGGCCGGATCACCGCCGCCGACCCGGTGATCACCACGGCCACCGATCTCAACGCCGTCCCGGCGATCGATCTGTTGGCCAAGGAGAATCATCTTTCTATTGAAAATCCGGCCGCAATCCACTACGTAAGCATGGCGCTGCTGACCGGTCAGCCCGTCCGCCTGCACGACCCCATGGGCTGGATCGGCGGTAGGCTGCCCGCGGGTGCCGTGATCGCGTTTCACGCGCCTGAGGTCGGGCGCACCACGGCCGGAGTCTGGGTGGATGACGTGCTGGCGCCGGTTCCGCCCCGCACGCTGGTGCTGCGCCCCCCGAGCCTGGTGGCGGGTATGGGCTGCAACCGCGGCACCCCGCTGGCGGAGATGCGCGGTCTGCTGCTGGACACCCTGGCGCGCTTTAGACTGGCCCCGGCCAGCCTGAACCAAATCGCCTCGATCACCCTCAAGCAGGACGAACCCGGCCTGCTGGCGCTGGCCCAAACCCTCGGGGTGCCGCTGGTTTTTTTCGAAAAAGACGCCCTCGCGCGGGTGGACGGGGTCGTCTCCCCCTCGGCGATGGTGGCGCACCATATCGGAGTCGAAAGCGTATGCGAAGCAGCCGCGATCCTGGCGGCGGGAAACGGCCCGCTGATCGTCCCCAAACAGACCACCCGCAATGCGACCGTGGCCATCGCCCGAATACCCTCTACATCGTCGGCATCGGTCCGGGGGGACTGGACCACCTCTCGCTGAGGGCCACCGCGGTGCTCACGGCGGTGGATGCGGTCGTCGGCTACACCACCTACATCGACCTGCTCAAGCCGCTGATCGGCGGCAAGCAGGTGGTCAGCACCGGCATGCGGCAGGAGGTGGCGCGGGTCGAAGCCGCCATCAACCTGGCGCTGGGGGGGAAATCCTGCGCCATCGTCTCCAGCGGCGACCCCGGCATTTACGCCATGGCCGGGCTGGTTTTCGAAATGTGCCGCCAAAAGGGCGTCCGCCTGACCCCTGCGAACGCGGCCCCGGGGGGCGCCGCCGAGGCCCTGCCGGTGGAGGTGGTCCCGGGGATTCCGGCGCTGTGTGCGGGCGCCGCCCTCCTGGGCGCACCCTTGACCCATGATTTTGCGGCCGTCAGCCTGAGCGACCTGCTGACCCCATGGGAAAAGATCGAGCGGCGCCTGGACGCCGCCGCCGGGGCCGATTTCGTTATCGTGCTCTACAACCCCAAAAGCAAAAAACGCGATTGGCAGCTGGCCCGCGCCCAGGAAATCGTGTTGCGCCACCGGGCCCCGGACACCCCCGTGGGGGTCGTCACCAGCGCCACCCGGGACCACCAGAGACTGTCGGTCCTGCCCCTCAAGGACCTCAAGGACGCGCCGGTGGACATGCAGACGGTGGTCTTCATCGGCAACGCGGGCACCACCACCAGCGACGGTTTCATGGTGACCCCGCGGGGCTATACCCGTAAATATGACCTTGGCTGAAACCCTGGCGGCGGCGGTTTTGACCGCGACCCGCCCGAAAGAGCGATGGCCGTTCTGAAAACGACAGCAGCACCTCCCTGTATTGCCGTCATGGGCACTGGCTCGGATGTGGGCAAAAGCGTCATCGCCACCGCCCTGTGCCGCATCCTGGCCGACCGGGGCCTGCGCGTGGCGCCCTTCAAGGCCCAGAACATGTCCAACAATTCGGGGGTGACCCCCGAGGGGCTGGAAATGGGCCGCGCCCAGATCGTCCAGGCCGAGGCGGCCCGCATCGCCCCCCACGTCGACATGAACCCGGTTCTGCTCAAACCCACCAGCGAGGTGGGCTCCCAGGTGGTGCTGCTGGGCGAGGCCTTTGTCAACGCCACGGCCGCCGCCTATCATCAGCTCAAGGAGCGGCTCTTCAAGGAAGCCTGCCTGGCCTACGACCGCCTGGCCGCCGCCCACGACCTGATCGTGATGGAAGGCGCCGGCTCGTGCGCCGAGGTCAACCTGATGGCCTCGGACATCACCAACCTGCGGATGGCGGATTACGCCGGCGCCCGGGTCCTGCTGGTGGCCGACATCCACCGCGGGGGCGTTTTCGCCCAGCTGGTGGGCACCCTGGCCTGCCTGGCGCCGGCCCAACAGGATCAGATCGCCGGTTTTGTGATCAACCGCTTCCGCGGCGACATCGCACTCTTCGCCGACGGCGCCCGCTGGATCCAGGCGCGCACCGCCAAACCGGTCTTCGGGGTCCTGCCCTGGTTTACGGACATCAGCATCGAGGCCGAAGATTCGGTGGTCCTCGAAAACCCGCCCCCGCTGCGCGGGGCGCTTCGCGACCGGCCGCTGATCGGGGTGATCCGGCTGCCCCACATCTCCAACTTCACCGATTTCGATCCGCTCCGGAACCTGGACGGTCTGGCGCTCCAGTTTCTCGAAAAGGTTCAGGGGCTGTCGCCCTTCAGCGCCGTCATCCTGCCCGGATCCAAGAACACCCGCTTTGACCTCGCCTGGCTGCACCGCAGCGGCTGGAGCGACCGGCTGAAAACCTACGCCGAAGCCGGCGGCCGCCTTCTGGGAATCTGCGGCGGCTATCAGATCCTGGGACAGAGCGTGGCGGACCCCGAGGGGCTCGAGGGCCCCCCCGGCACCACCTCCGGCCTGGGCCTGCTGCCGGTGACGACCCGCCTGGCAGCCCCCAAAACCACCACCCGGTCGCGCTTCCGCTGGGGGCCGGCCGCGGGCAGCGGGTACGAGATCCACATGGGCCAGACCCAGCGCAGCGGCGGCAGCCCGCTTTTAACCGTAACCGAGCGCAATGGCAGGGCCTGCAGCGACGAGGACGGCTGCCTGGCCCCGGGCGGGCGCGTGATGGGCACCTACCTGCACGGTCTTTTCGACACCCCGGGGGTCACCCGCGCCTGGCTGGCCGCCATCGGTCTGGACGGCATCGCGGTCACCGAACTCCAGGGGTTGGCCGCGCGGGACCGCGCCTACGACCGCCTGGCAGCGCATTTTACGCGCTTTATCGACACCGACAGCCTGCTATCGGCCTGCCTCGACCTGAAGCGGACGGGAAATTGACGGGATGACCCCCTCACCTCTCCACCCCCCGGCGGCGACCGAATCGATCCTGGTGATCGGCGCCTGTAAAAGCGGCAAGAGCCGCCACGCCTTGGCGCTGGCGGCGGCACTGGCGCCGCCCCGCAAGCTTTTCGTCGCCACCTGCGTGCCCCGCGACGATGAAATGCACCAGCGGGTGGCACGCCACCAGGCCGAACGCGGCCCGGAATGGCGCACCCTGGAGGAACCGCTGCGTCTGGCGGAGGCGATCCGCGCTCACAGCGGCGAGGCCGACCTGATCCTGGTGGACTGTCTGACGCTCTGGCTCAGCAACCTGATGCTGGCCGAGGAGTCCCTGGCCGGGCTGGACCGCCGTCTGGACGAGCTGGTGGCGGCCCTCAGGGCCGCCCGCTGCCCCGTGATCCTGGTGTCCAACGAGGTCGGGGCCGGGATTGTGCCCGAAAACCGGTTGGCCCGGCGCTTCCGGGACGCCGCCGGCATGATGAACCAGACGATTGCGGCCGGGGTGGACCGCGTGACCTGGGTAGTCGCGGGCATCCCGGTGACCGTCAAGCCCCAAACCGCAAGCTGGGGCTAACCGTTTGGGCGTGCTATGATCAGACATTTTTTTCAGGATTTCCTCGCCGCCCTCCAGTTTCTCACCATTCTGCCCGTGGGCGCCGGCGAGCGCTTCAACCCCGGGGGGCTGTTGCCGTTTTTTCCAGTGGTGGGCGTCGTCGTGGGCGGCCTGCTGTCCCTGCTGGACTGGACCGTCCTGCAGCTCTGGCCGCGGCCCGTGGCCGCGCTGCTGGACGTGGCGTTCCTGGCCTTTTTAACCGGCGCCCTGCATCTCGACGGCCTGGGCGATGCCGCCGACGGCCTCTACGGCCGGCGCACGCGGGAAAAGGCGCTGGCCATCATGAAAGACAGTCGGATCGGGGTCATGGGGCTGGTGGCGGTCGTGGGCGGGTTGGCGATCAAGTGGGGCGGCATTTCGGCCCTGGAGTCCCATCGCGGCCTGCTGCTGGTCGTGATTCCGGCCTTTGCCCGGGGCGGCATGCTGCTGGGGATGCGGTTTCTGCCCTATGGCCGGCCCGAGGGCGGCACCGGCCGGGCCTTTTTCGACGCGCCGCTGAGGCTCTCGTCCTTTGCCGGGTTCCTGCTGCCGCTGGCGCTGTCGGTTTTCCTGGGATGGCGCGGCCTGTTTCTGCTGGCCGCCTTTGCCGCGGTCGTCGCCACTACCCTGGCCTACTACCGCGCCAAGATAGGCTGCATTACCGGCGATATGCTGGGCGCGATGACCGAGGTGACCGAGGCGGCGCTGTTTTTACTGATGTCCGCGGGAGGTGCGCTGTGATCGTCGGACACGGCGGCAACATCGCCGAAGTGGCCCGCCAGATCGGCTGCCGGCCGTCTGAAATCATCGACATGAGCAGCAATGTCAATCCCCTGGGGCCGCCGCCGGGGCTGCTGGCGCACCTCGGGCAGCACCTGGAGGCCATCCTGGCCCTGCCCGAGGTGGATTCCCGGCAGATGGTGGAAGCCTTTGCACGGCGCCACGACCTGCCCGCCGACGCCGTGTTGGCCGGCAACGGCACCACCCAGCTGATCTACGCCCTGCCCCGGGCGCTCGACACCCGCCGGGCCCTTATCCTGGGGCCAACCTACGCCGATTATGCCGATGCCTGCCGCATGCAGGGGATTGCCCCCGCATTCTGCATGGCCCGCGAGGCCGACCGCTTCCAGCCGGACCTGGAACTGCTCGCAAAAGCGGCGGACGATGCGGATACGGTCTTCGTCTGCAACCCCAACAACCCCACCGGCGCCCTGATCCCGTCTCTGGAACTGGAGCGCTGCTGCCGCCGACACCCCGCGGTGAGGTTCATCATCGACGAATCCTACCTGCCCTTCGCCCCGCCGGCGGAGGCCAAAAGCCTGATCGGCTGCGGTCTGCAGAACGTCGTGGTGCTCAACTCGATGTCCAAGATCTTCCGGATTCCGGGGCTTCGCATCGGTTTCGCGGTCTCGGGTCCCGCCACCATCGACCGCCTCCGCCAACTCGCCCTGCCCTGGAGCGTCAACAGTCTGGCCCAGGCGGCGGTGCACTACCTGATGGCGCGCCCGGCGGAAACCGACGCCTTCGTTGCCGAGACCCGCCAACACCTGGAAGCCGAGAAATCGGCCCTTAACAGGGCCCTTGGCACCGCGGCGCATCTTCAGCCCTACCCCAGCGCCACTTCCTTTATCCTGATCCGCCTGGAGGGCGGCCTGACGGCCGCGACGGTCTGGCGCCGCCTGGCCCGCCGGCGCATTCTGATCCGCGACTGCAGCAATTTCGAGGGGCTCCCGGAGCGTTTCATCCGCATCTCCCTCAAGGAACGGGAAACCAACCGGCATCTGGGCCGACTCCTCCTGGAACTGGCATGACCATCTTGACCCTGCATGGTTTTCTGCTGCCGGCGGCTTTCGCCCTGGATCTCCTGCTGGGGGACCCGCGCTGGCTGCCCCACCCCATCCGCTGGATGGGGGCCGCGATCGCGTGGGCGGAGCCGCGCTTTCGCAGCCTGCCCCTCAGCCTGGGCGCCGCCGGCGGACTTTTTGCGCTGAGCCTGATCGCGGGCACCGCGCTTGCGGCCTTTCTGGTGTTGCGGGCGGCCGCCGCCGTTCACCCCTTGCTGGCAGCCGGGCTGGAGGTCCTGCTGGTCTTCTACTGCCTTTCCGCGCGCAGCCTGGCGGATGCGGCCATGGCGGTCTATCGCCCGCTGCGGGACGGCGATCCCACCACGGCCAAGCGCCAGGTGGCGACCATCATCGGCCGGGACGTGGCGCCGCTGTCGGAGGCGGGGGTCGCCCGGGCGTGCGTCGAAACGGTGGCCGAAAACCTGGTGGACGGCGTGGTCTCGCCCCTCTTCTACGCGGCGGTGGGAGGCGCACCGCTGGCTCTGGCCTTCAAGATGGTCAACACCCTTGATTCAATGGTGGGGTACAAAAACGAACGCTACCGTTCCTTCGGCCGGGCCGCCGCGCGGATCGACGACGCGGCCAACTTTCTTCCCGCGCGCCTCGCCGCGCCGCTCATCGCGCTGGCGGCGGCTCTGCTGGCCGGCAAGGGCCGGCCGGCCCTCACCCGGGCCCTGCGCGAAGGCCGGCGGCACACCAGCCCCAACGCCGGCATCTCCGAAGCCGCCTTTGCCGGCGCCTTGGGGGTCCGCCTGGGCGGCCCCAACTTCTACGGCGGGGTCCTGGTCGAGAAGCCCTTTATCGGGACCGGGCTGGGGCCGGTGGTCCCGAGCCACATCCCCCGGGCCTGCGAGCTGATGATCGTGACGGCCTTGATCAGCCTGACGGCTTTCTGGACCGCGGCCGCGGCGCTTCGCCTGATACTGTAAGTTCAAAAGGAAACGCGGTGCAGCAGCCGATCATATTTGGCGGCCCTTACCCGCCCCTGCCGCAATCCGCCCGGGGACGCTACCCGTTCCGGCTGGCCTGCCCCTCCTTCGTCTACCCGGATCATTACCTCCCCAACGTGCGCCTGCTCGCCCCCTTCGTGGACGAAATCGAGCTGCTGACGCTGGACAGCCGGTATCCCGGAAGTCTTCCCGGCAAGGCCGAAATCGCCGAACTGGCGGAGGTCGGCAGGGATCTCAACATCCGCTACAACGTCCATCTGCCGACGGACATTGCACCAGGGCACAGCGACCCGGCCGTCCACCGCCAGGCCGTTGACACCCTTCGGCGGGTCCTGGAGCGCGTGGCGCCCCTCGATCCCACCACCTGCACCCTGCACCTGCCCCTGTCCGCAGAGGTTCGCAGTGCGGCAAGCGCCGGCCCCTGGCGGGAGCGCCTGGCACTGTGCCTGCGGGCCGCCCTGGTCGACGGCCCCCCCGCCGGCCGCATCAGCGTCGAGACGCTCTCCTACCCCCTCCAGTGGCTGACCCCGCTGCTGATCGAACTCGGCTTGGCGGTCTGTTTGGATCTTGGCCACCTGCTGCTGCACGCCCTCGACCTGGAAAACACCTGGCGGGCATTCGCCGGCCGCACCACCATCCTGCACCTGCACGGGGTGGCCGGCGGCCGCGACCACCTCGCCCTGGACCGCATGCCGCCGGCCGACATGGCGCGGGTGCTGCCGCTGCTGCGGCGCTTCGACGGAACGGTTTCGCTGGAGGTCTTTGACTACGAGCGCCTGACAGCCTCCATCGCCCACCTGGCGGCCTGCTGGCCGGCCTGATCGGTTCCCGTTTGGCGACCCAAGGGGGTGTTTTGGCGGTCGCCGGCAGCCGTACCGGCAACCCGGCGGGCTTGCATTACCGTTGCAGGGGCGCTAAACATGAGAGCCGCTCTGCGGCAGCCGACCGCAAGTCGGCAAAGCAGCGTTCGCAAAAAAAGGGGAATGTTTACCCATCTGGTGTCTTCTTTCCGGGAGACATTGCAGGCGCGTAAAAAGGAGGATGGGCCGTGCTGCTGGTGGCCGACAACCTTCAGATCACCGATCCGGCGATCGCGGCGGCGCTGGCAAGCCGCAACCCGGAGCCGGTGCGCGCGCTGGCGAAAAGATGCGCGGCGGCCGGCGCCGATGCCATCGACGTCAACTCCGGCCCGCTGACGCGCGACCCGGAAGCTCAGATGACCTTTCTGGTGGAAGCGGTGCGCAGTGCCACCGATCTGCCCCTTGTGATCGACACGGCCAACCCGGCGGCCATGGAAGCCGGCCTGCGGGCAGCCGGACCGGGGGCCGTCATCAACGGGTTTTCACTGGAGCCGGCCAAATTAAACCGCATCCTGCCGCTGGCGCGGGCCTATGATGCCGACATCATCGGTTTTCTGCTGACCCCCCGGAGCCACGTCCCCACAGCCAGCGCCGAGCGGCTGTCCTTGGCGGTTGACCTCTTCCAGGCCTGCCAGGCGGCCGGCGTCGCGCCGCAGCGCCTGATCATCGACCCGGTGGTGGTGCCGCTCGCCTGGCAGGACGGCAATCGGCAGGCCCGCGAAATGGTAGCGCTGCTGCGCCAACTGCCCGAACTGCTGGGGTTTCCGGTGCGGACCAGCGCCGGGCTGTCAAACCTGACCACCGGCGGCGGCCACCGCCGGCAGCGACTGCTGTTGGAGCGCACCTATCTGCCGATGCTGGCGGCCGCCGGTCTTGACATGGTCCTGCTGAACATCCTTCACAGCGACACGGTGGCGGTGGGCCGTGCCTGCCGGTTGCTGACGACCGACCGCGTATTCACCTGGGAAGAGGTCCGGCCGTAGCCGTGGCGGCCAATGGTCTGCCGGTAGACCGAGCGTATCGAGAATCCAAGCCCCGTCAGGTTTTGGCGACTTTTGCCGCGGCTTCGAATTTGCGGTTGATCTCGAGGGTCATACCGGCGGCCTCCTCCAGCAGCGCGGCTGCCTCGGGCAGTCCGTTTTGCCTGGCGCGGGCCGCCCAGTCGCGATAGCCGGCGGCATGATCGTCATTGTGTTTCAGCCAGTGTTCCAGGAGCTTCAGGAACTTTTCCTGGAAGCTGAGGGGGGATGGCTCTTCGGCGTGGTGATGATGGTGATGGTCATGGTCATGGTCATGGGGGTCGTGATGGTGGTGGTCATGCATGCAGAATCTCCTTGGAGGACAAGCGCCTCAAAAACCTTTGCGGGCCTGCCGACGGCGGCCGCCCGCGGCAACTGCCGACCTGCTTCTTAACATCAAGACCGGCCATGTTCAAGTTACGC
>Ga0105106_10002577_pt1 | contig 13004 bp, 7 predicted proteins | sample PPLLaktember2015_5_FD_79109 | JGI IMG/M metagenome (GOLD analysis project Ga0105106, IMG submission 79109) | Freshwater sediment microbial communities from Prairie Pothole Lake near Jamestown, North Dakota, USA - PPLs Lake P8 Core (1) Depth... | ecosystem: Environmental > Aquatic > Freshwater >...
CCGGCTCCACCACGCCGAGCGCGTCCTCGTACTTGCCCGCGCGGGTGAGCGTCGCGGCGGCGGCCAGCTCCGCGCGCAGCTCTTCCACGCGTGCACGCACGACCGGATCTTCCGGCGGTCGCACGGCGGCCAGCAGCGCATCGATGTCGGCACACGCATCCATCGGGCCGAGCAAGCCGAGCAGCTGGGGGCCGCGCTGGACCACGTCATCGTCGGCCGCGGCGAAGCGATCGACGACCGCTGCGAGCTCGCGCCGGCGGTTCGCCAGGCAGGCCGCGCGCGCGTCCTGCAGCTGCTCCGACTGCTCGCCGCGCACGCGCGTCGCCACGCAGTTCTCGCGCGTCATGTCGGCGAGCGCGGCGGCCTGTTCCTCGAGCCGCCGCTCCGCGTGGTTCCACAGCTCGTCGTGCCAGACGGCGCCGGTGGCCGCGAGTGCGTCCTGGACCTCGCTCTTGCGCGCGTCGTTCCAGATCGCGGCGAGTGGCGCGTCGGTGTCGCTGCACGGATCAGGCGCACGCACGGCGGATGCGAGCCCGACCCCGCCGAGCACGACCGCCACGGTCCCGATCGCCGCCATCAGCACGCGCCGGCGCGCGGCCGAGGGATCGTGGGCGAGCGCCTCGACCAGCGCATCCATGTCGCGGTGGCGCTGCTCCGGCTCGGGCGAGAGTCCGCGCACCACGAGGCGGTGCACCCAGCCGGGAACGCCGGCCTCGCGATCCGGCGGCGCGATGTCGCCACCGGCGGCCGCGGTGGTGATGGCCGCGAGCGACTCGCCGCGAAACGGGCGTTGGCCGTAGAGCGCCTCGTAGAGCGCGACGCAGAACGAGAATTGATCGGACCGCGCGTCGGCCGACACTCCGCCGAACAGCTCCGGGGCCATGTACGCCGGGGTGCCTGCCATGCCCACGGTCTCGACGTTCTGCGAGCCCACGCCCGAGAAGCTGGCCGTGGCCGCGAGCACCGGCGTGCTCGTGTCGGACTCCGACGGTGGCAGGTCGGCGCGCGCGAGCCCGAAGTCGAGCACGCGCGCACGGCCGTCGTCGCCGAGCATCACGTTGTCGGGCTTGAAGTCGCGGTGCACGACGCCCGCGCGATGGGCCGCCGCGAGTCCGCGTCCGGCCGCGACGAACACCGGCAGGACCTCACGCCAGGTGCGACGCCGCTCGTCCGACCACGCCCGCAACGTGTGGCCTTCGACGTACTCCATCGCGACGGCCACCATGCCGCCCGCGATGGTCTGCACGTCGTGCACGGCGACCACGTTCGGATGCGCGAGCTTGGCGAGCGCCTGGGCCTCGCGCAGGAGTCGCTGCTGCGCGCGCTCGGGATGCGCGACGAAGGCGGGATGGCTGCGCAGCAGCTTGAGCGCGACGCGGCGATCGAGCTGCGGATCGTAGGCCGAGTACACGCGGCCCATCGCGCCTGCGCCGAGCTCGTCGATGACGACGTAGCGACCGACGATCGCACCGCGCGCGAGGATGCCTTCGGGCGGCGCCGAGGACTCGCCGTCGGTCTCGGTGCGGATGTCCGACGATGCCGATTCCGACCCGCCCGACGGCGAGGACGGCTTGGGGACGATCGTTTCGGCGTCGGCGAGATTCACGGCGAAGGTGGGTGCTCGACGGGCTGGGCGGAACCGAGCAGATCGAGCTCCCAGTACTCGGCATAGTCCGGGTCGTAGCCGTCGACGTACGAGCCCTGCGGATGGGCGGCCCAGCTCGCTTCTTGGAGCTCGGCCTCCCGAAGGATTCCCATGTGCAAGACGAGCGTGTCTGAATCGCCGATGTCGCTGCGCGCGACCCGGAACTCGACGAGCTCACCGGTTTGATACACGTCGCCTTCGCCGAGCTGCCACGGCGCGGTGATCCACGCGTCGCCGTCCCACTCCTGGACGTCGGTGTACGTGTTGTCGGCGCGCCAGCGCAGGTGCCAGCGCGCGTCGAAGAGCAGCTCGGGCTGCTGCGTGTTGTAGATCTGTCCGCTCGCGGTCCCGCCTGCGCCGCCGAAGTACGCCACGACCCAGGTCGCTCCGTCGCCCCCGGCGACGTCGGGGCTCGACATCGCGAGATACACGTACTGGTCGTCCCACGCGGTGAACGCGATGTGGCCTGCCGTGGAGGTAGGGAACGTCTCGCCCGCGGACCAGTCGTCGATGCCGTCGATCTCGATGGTGTGGAAGTAGCGGATCGTGAACCCACCCGCGCTCTCGAACGGCTGCGCGGGTACGCCCTCGGCCGACGTGGCGTCGGCGAGCACGCGCACGGCATACTCGGTCGCGCTCGCGAGGGGCGCGGCCGGCGTGAGCGTGAACGTGGTGTCGTCGTCGCTCGCGATCGCGTCGCCGGCCATCGCGACGCATGTGGTGAAGCCGTCGTCGGACACCTGGATCGCGCCTTCGCAGGCGGAGCTGTCGTCCAGCGTGACGCTCGCCGGCGCCATCGCGGCCGAGAATGTCACCACGATCGTGGTGTCCGGATCGATGCCGGTGGTGCCCGCGTCCGGGGTGACCTCGAGGACCGTCGGGCCGTCGCCGCCGGTGGCGGTGCCGTCGCTCGTTTCCGTGCCGCTCGCCGTCGCGCTCGTGTCGACGTCGGTGTCGGTGGCCTCGCTCGCGGTCGCGGTGGACGTGTCGTCGACGCCCGTCGTCGAGAAGTTCGTGGGGTCGATCGTGTCGTTGGTGACGTTCGTGGAGCCGAGCGTGTCGTCCGCGACGTCGTCGCCACCGTCGTCGTCGTCGCGTCCGCCACCACTGCCGCCCGCGCAAGCTGCTAGCGCCAAGAGCATCGCCAAGGGGGTGGAACGGATGCGCACCGTTCGACGCTACGGCGGCTCCCGGAGCGTGTCCAGTGGTACCCTCGGCGACCGAGCACCGCCATGTCAGCTCCACGAATCCTCGTCGTTCCGTTCCTGTTGGTCGCTTGCTCGACGACGTCGAAGTCGCACTCGACCAACCCCGATGGGGCGCCGAAGAATGCGCCGGCGAAGCCCACGACCGCGAAGGTCGAGTCCGCGCCCGAGAAGCCGCTCACGCAGGAGGAGGCGTACGCGCAGGCGATGCCGGCCACCGTGCTCGTCACCACGGCATGGGGGCACGGCACCGGCGTGTTCATCGACGCGAGCGGTCTGGTGCTCACGAACTATCACGTCGTCGCGACCGGCAAGAACGAAGACTTCGGCATCTCGGCGACCGTCACGATCCCGGAGCGTCAGGCCGACGGCAGCATCAAGCCGGGCGAGCGATTCAACGCGGTCGCGTACAAGATCGACGAGAAGCGCGACCTCGCGATCCTCAAGGTCGACGCCAAGGACCGCAAATTCCCCTCGCTGAAGATCAGCGAGAAGGATCCGCAGCCGGGCACTCGGGTGTTCGCGCTCGGAAACGCCGGCGTCGGGCTCGGCTGGGCGCTCAAGCGCTGCTCGATCAACGCGGTCGGCGATGCACAGGCGCAGGTCAGCGCGATCTTTCAGATGCAGCGCGACGACATCTCTGCGGACGAGCGGAAGATGAGCGAAGACGCGATCAAGAAGGCGGCTGCCGAGGGCGGCATGCAGATCCAGACCGACTGCACGATCCTGCCCGGCGACAGCGGTGGGCCACTCGTCGACGAGACCACCGGCAACGTCGTGGGCCTGAACGTCGCGATCCGCACCGCATTCAGCAGCTACGTGTCGCTCGGCTCGCTCGCGTTCCACATCCATGCCACCGAGCTGCGCGACTTCTCGAAAGAGGTGCCGAAGGGCCCGCAGGTGTTCCTGCCGGATCCGTGGGTGAGCGCGGGCGCCTACGGAGCACTCACCGATTTCGATCAGGACGGCGAGGTCGACTCGCTCAGCGTGATGGGACCGTGCGGCGAGAACCTCTCGTGCAACACGTCGTTCGCCGACGTCGACGAGAACAGCTTCAGGGGGAAGAAGACGCTGCCGACGTTCGCGGAGATCCAGAGCTCGAAGGGATTCGAGGCCGAGCTCGCGATCCTGCGCCAGGCGCGGATGCCTCGCAAGCCGAGCGGCTTCATGGTACCGGTGTCGGACACGCTCGCGTGGGTCGATTCCGACGATGACGGAACGTTCGACAAGCTGATCGTCGCCGACGGCGAGACCGGGGCCGTGCGCGGCTACAAGCTCGGTGGCGATCGGCCCGAGCGCGATACATCGCTCGACGGCACCCAGATGGCGAACCTGGCCGCGCTGTACACCAAGGAATCGCTGCGGCCGGCGGTCGCTCGCTTCGCCACCGCGCTCGTCACCGGCACGGTGGAGCTCGGTAATCCGGCGGAGATGAAGGCGATCAAGGCCCGGCTCGCCGATTCAAACGCCGACAAGAAACCCGACACGCTGCACGTCGACACGCGGCTCGACAAACGCGTCCTCATCGACGTCGACCAGGACGAGCTGTTGAAGATCGGCGCCGCGGTGGCGCGTGCCGGTGCGGGGGCGCGTGCGAAGGGCGGCCGACGCTCGCCCGATTTCGCGCTGGTGAAGTGGCTGCGCGAGGGCAAGGTGCACGGCGACATGCTGGCGGTGCTCGGCGCCCCGACGCGCGTGTACTACGACACGGATCACGACGGCGATTTCGATCTGCTGCTCGAAGGCGCGTCGATGGATTCCGGTGTCGCGCTCGGAGCCGCGACGATCGACAACGGGCGGCTCACGCCGGCGATGGAGCACGTCGGTCGGCGACTGTTGCGGCCGGGTTTGCTGACGGACAAGACGCGCGCGGGCAAGCTCGACGTGATCCTCGACAAGGCGTTCCCCGGCGCACCGCATGCGAACGCGAAGGACGACGCGAGCTCGTTCCCGGCGGCACTGCCCATCGCACCGCTCAGTGCGTCGCCGGTGGGCGAGTTCGGCAACAACGTGCTGTCGATCTACGAGAGCGACGCGGTCACCATCCTGCTCGATCTCGACAAGAACTCGTTCAAGGGCAAGAACAGCAAGAAGGACCCGCTCGAGCTCGTGAAGGCCGGCAAGTTCGATGCGGAGGTCAGCCTACGCTTCGCCACCGGCCTTGCGCTGGTGAGCTTCGACAGCAACGACGACGGCAAGTTCGACACGGTGTTCGTGACGAGCGGCTGGGACCCGAAGCGCATCACGCTGGCGTACAAGCTGACCAAGAAGGGCGCCGAGATCGACAAGTCGAAGGCAGGCGGCGCGACGTTCGACGCGAAGCACGTGAAGAACGCGACCCAGGCCAAGTTCCTGAAGGAAGTGACCGCAAAGCTGTTCCCGTGACGGCGCCTTCGCCACGCCGAACGAGCGCGCAGGCGATCAGTCGCCCTTGCGTTGCAGCTCGAGCTCGGCGTCCGTGTAGTGGACCACCACGCCGGCCGAGCGGCCGTCGCGGTCCACGGCGAAGGTCAGGTAGTTTCCGCTGTTGTCCTTGAAGAAGAACCGGTGGCGGCCCATCGGGTGCATCCACGACGAGCCGTGGCCCGGCACGTCGAAGTACAGGCGCTCGCCGATCTGCTTGACGTAGACCGTCTGCAGCACCTCGAGCTCCGACTCGTTCACCGATTCACCGAGCACGCGGATCGTGTCGTCGGTGATGCCGTACTCGCCGACGTAGCGGCTGAGTGTCCCCGGCGCGATCTGGACCTCCGGGTACTCGATGCGCGGCGGCGGCTGCTCGCCGTAGAGCATCATCCCGATGTCCTGTGCGACGCGGAGCGCCGGCACCACCTCGGTATTGCACAACACCACCACCAGGGTGCGATCGCCCGTGAACCGCAGGATCGCGCTGTTGAAGCCGTCGATCGCGCCGGGGAACCAGAGCGTGCGCTGGTCGTACGCCTCGTCGACGAGCCAGCCGAATCCGTACCCGTAGCGGTTCGGATCGAACATCTGCTCGACGCTGGCGTGCGAGAGCACGCGACCTTCGTACAGCGCCGCGTCCCAGCGGGCGAGGTCGAGCGCGGTGGACGTGAGCCCGCCGGCCGCACCGAACACCGACATGTCGATCGGGTCGGGCGGATCGAGCTTCTCTTCCTCGTTCCACACGTTGCCGCGCGCCTGCTGACCGGTGTGGTACGCGTCGCCGAACCCAGTCGCGGTCATGCCCGCGGGCTCGACGATGTACTTCTGCACGTACTCGCCGTAGCTCATGCCGCTCGCGCGCTCGATGATGGCGCCGAGCAGGTAGTAGCCGGAGTTCGTCGGATCGAAGTCACTGCCCGGGTCGAACTCGAGCGGCAGCTCGCTGAAGCGCCCGACGAGCTCCTCGGTGCGGTGCGGCAGCGCCTTCCAGCGATGGAACTGCGGAAGGTCGGTGTAGTTCGGGATGCCCGACGTGTGATCGAGCAGCTGCTCGATCGTGATGCGGCGGCCGTCGGGCCCCCCCTGAGAGTAGTCCGGGAGGTGATCGGCCACCGTGTCGGAGAGCTGCAGCATCCCCGCATCGCGCAGCTGCAGGATCGCCGCCGCCGTGAACTGCTCGGTGAGCATGCCGATGCGGAACCGCGTGTCGACCTCGTTCGGCAGCCGCTTGGTCGGATCCGCGATGCCGAACCCGCGGCTGTAGTGGATCTTGCCGTCGCGCGCGATGAGGATCGTGCCGTGGAACTCGAACGTGGAGCCGAAATGCTGGCCGTAGTCGTCGATGTACGTCGAGATCTGCTCGTCGAGATCCGTCGGGATCGGCACGGCGGCCGGCATCGCCGGCTCCGGCCGGAACGGGTCGTCCGCGTCGCCGAGCTCGGGGTCGACCGCCGCGGCCAGCTCGGTGTCGGCTTGCTCCTCGCGCGTCGCGATCCACAGCCCGGACACCGCGACGAACAGGCTCGCCGCCGCCCACAACACCAGCGCCCGCAACGGCGCGTGGCTCGACGCCCGCCGACCGGGCACGGGCAGCGGTCCCGAGCTCTCGAACGGCACGATGATCGGCACCGCGACCACGGCGGACTCGGCCGCGAGCACGCGCTCGGCGAACCCGTCCTCCACGCCGCCCGGCAACGGATCGCCGTCGACCTCGTCCGGCCCCACCGTCGGATACGTGGACAGATCGCTCGCGAGCCACGCATCGATCGCGGCTGCCTCGAGCTCGTCGAGGTCGAGTCGCTCGCCGTCACGCACGGTACACCTCGACGAGCGCTTCACGAAGCCGGGTGCGCGCGCGGTTGAGCCGCGACTTCACGGTGCCGAGATCGATGTCGAGGATCGTCGCGATCTCGGCGTACTCGAGCCCGTGGACCTCGCGCAGGATGAAGGTGGCCTTGTACTCGGGCGCGAGCCCGTCGATGGCGCGATCGAGCACGCCGGCGAGCATGCGGCGCTCCGCGTTCTCGTCCGCGCGATCGTTCGCCGCCAGCTCCGACGGTCCGTTCTCGAGCGGGTGCACGTCCAGTCGACGGCGGCGCAGCTCGTCGATGCTACGGTGGCACGCGATCGTCAGGATCCACGTGGACAGCCGCGCGGGCCCGTTGCGATCGAACTTCGGCAGCGCCCGGAACACGCGCAAGAACGTCTCCTGCGCAACGTCCTCGATGAGCGCGGAATCGCCGTAGCCGCGCAGCAGCCGAGACACCAGCGCGAGCACGGGTCGCTGGTAGCGATCCACGAGCTGACGCTTCGCCCGCATGCTGCCCCGCTGGGCACTGGCCACGGTGAGCTCGTCGAGCTCCGGAAACCGGTCCTTGGACTCGGGGCTCGGCGGCAACGGGGCGACCACGCTCACCGCGTCGGTTCCACGGGGTCCACCGCCGGTGGTTCCCTTGGGCGGCCGATCTCCCACTCGGCCAGCTTACGGGGCCGTCCGGCCGACGGCTCGCCGAGCCCCGGGACCGCTCGGACGGGCGGCGGGATGGCCTCCCAGGCCCGCCGCGCACCGGTCGAGCCGCACGGGCAGTGTTTCGCGCCGGCCGCGCTCGACCGCCGATACGGGTTTGCGCGACCATGAACCCGGCCGCCCAGGCCGCCCCCGCGCGTGCGCAGTCAGAACCTCGAGTACATCGCCGGCGTCGACCACGTGCGCGCCTTCGCGTCGCTGCTCGTCGTCTTCCACCACAGCTTCTGGCTGATCCACCGCAAGTGGGAGCCGCCGGGTCTCACCAACGAGACCTGGTTCCTGACCGACAACCCGTTCTTCAGCCTCGTGATCGAGACGCACATCGTCGTCTCGCTGTTCTTCGTGCTGTCGGGATTCATGTTCTCGCTCGCGGGGGCCGATCGATCGATCCGCTACGGGCCGTTCCTGCGCAACCGCATGCTGCGGGTCTTCCCGCTCTACCTGACGCTCATCTTCTTCGGCATGGCGGTGTTCCCCGAGCGCGTGAACCTGGTCGGGTTCCTCAGCTCGGCGACGATCATGGGCAACAGCATCGCGAGCCTCAACATGTGGCCGGTGTCGACGACGTTCTGGACCGTCGCGATCGAGCTGCAGTTCTATCTCGTCTTCCCGTTCCTGAACGAGTTCTTGAACCGTGAGGGCGCGCGGCCGCTCGTGTATCTGCTTCTGTTCTCGATCGCGCTGCGGCTCGTCGGCTTCCTCATCGGCAACACGATCCGCGACCTCAACTACTGGCACCTGCCCGGGCGCATCGATGCGTTCCTGTTCGGCATGGTCGCCGCGCGGCTGTATCGCAAGTGGGACGTCCGGCAGATCCGGTCGTGGATGATGATCCCGGCGCTCGTGCTGTTCTTCGGCACCACGTTCGCGCTCAACCGGCTCGGCGGCTATCCGGTGCAGGCGTGGTGGAAGGCGCTGTGGCCCACCGTCGAGGCGTTCACGTGCACCGTGTTCGTGCTCGCGTACCTGCCGTTCAGCCAGCGGCTGCCGCGGCCGATGTCGCGGCTGTTCGCGTTCCTCGGTGAGCTCTCGTTCTCCACGTATCTCTGTCACTTCATGGTCATGCAGGGGCTCTACGACTACGGCCTCGTCTTCGACTTCCACACCCGATTCGGCTGGAGCGCGTATCAAGACGCGTTCGCGAACACGATGCTCGTGATCATGCCGGCCACCCTGCTGCTCTCGTACCTCGCCTACCAGGGCATCGAGGCGCCGTTCATGCGCCTGCGCGGCCGCTACGTCCAGCCGCCCGAGCCACCGCCGTCATGATCGGGCGCTTGCGCGAACCGAGGACGGCGGTGCTCGCCCTCGTGCTGCTCGGCGTCGTCCTGCGCCTGCCGTCGATCTGGGTGGGCTTCGGCATGGACGACTTCGCCCAGCTCGCGATGCTCGGGCACGTGTATCCGGTCGAGCGCTCGCCGTGGGACCTGTTCACGTTCTCCGACGGCTCGCGCGCGGAGGTGCAGAGGCTGATGGATCGCGGCAGCCTGGCGTGGTGGTCGCATCCGGAGCTTCGGCTGTCGGCCCTGCGGCCGCTGGCCAGCATCCTGACGTGGGCCGACGTGCAGGTGTTCGGTCATCGCGCGGCGCTGCACCACGTCCACACACTCGTGTGGTGGGCGGCCATGGCATTCGTGATCTCGCGGCTGCTCCTGCGTCTGTTGCCCGCCCGCTGGGCCGTGCTCGCGTTCGCGTTCTACGTGCTCGACGAGTGCCACACCTATCCGATCGGCTGGCTCGCGAATCGCAACGCGATCGTGTCGGCGACGTTCGGATTCGCGGCCGTGCTCGCGCATGTGCGCTGGCGCGAGGACGGCTGGCGCCCGGGTATGTGGCTCGCTGCGCTGGGGCTGGCGCTCGCGATGGCGGGCGGCGAGTACGGCCTCTGTGCGGCCGCGTACTTCGCCGCGTACGAGCTCGTCGGAGTCGCTCGCGCCCAGCGATCGTGGCGCGCGTGGCTGCCGTTCGTCGCAGTGCTCGTGGTGTGGGCGATCGTGCATCGCACGTTCGGGTTCGGATCGCAGGGATCGACGGTGTACGTCGATCCCGTGCGCGAGCCGCTCGCGTGGCTGCAAGCGGCGCTCGTGCGGGTGCCGATCCTCGTTGCGGACATGCTGCTCGCGATCCCGACCGGCAAGCTCGCGTTCTTCCCCGACCTCATGCGCATCCAGGCGTGGCTCGGGCCGCTCGCGATCGCGGTGGTCGGTGGGCTCGTGCCGGGGGCACTGCGGCGATTGCCGCCCGAGCAGCAGCGCAGGCTCGCGTTCGCGTGTCTCGCCGCATTCGCCTCGCTCTTGCCGGTCGCGTCGTCGTTCGTGTCGGCGCGGCTGTTGCTGATCCCGGGCGTGGCGGGCCACGTCGTGGTCGCCGCGCTCGTGCTCGACGGGCTCGATGCCGCCCGCGATCCGGTGCGGCGGCGCGCCTGGATCGGCCGCGTGCGCATGCTCGCCGGAGCCGCACTCGCGGTCGTGCACATCGGGCTCGCGACATACTGGGGCCTCGAGGAGACGATCAGCATCGGCGAGCTCAATCGCGGCACCCGCACGGCTTCGTTGTCGATGCAGGTCGACGACAGCAAGGTCGCGAGCCAGCGCTTGATCGTGCTCACCGCGGCCGATCCCATGACGCTGCTCTACCCCCCCATCGTCCGCTGGGTCGAAGGCCTCCCGCTGCCGAAGTCGTGGTGGGTGCTGTCGATGGCGCCGCGGCCCCATCGGCTGAAACGCACCGCCGCGAATGCGTTCGAGCTCGAGGTCGTCGACGGCGCGATGCTGAAGGGCCCGGTCGAGCAGCTGTTCCGCCGGCCCGATCAGCCGCTCGCGGTCGGCGACGTGATCGCCCTCGACGGGTTGCGCATCGAGATCCTCGCGCTGCAGGACGGCGTATATCCCACCCACGTGCGGTACACGTTCGATCGAAAGCTCGAGCATCCGTCGCTCGTGTTCCTGTTGGCGACGCGCCGCGGCATGATCCGCTACCCGATGGGTCCGGTGGGCGCGACCGTCATGGTGCCGCCCGCCGCGCTGCCGCTGCAGATCCCGTGATCAGTTCGGCACGACGTACAGACCCACGAGGCACATCTCGTCCTTCGTGCCGAAGCCGCCCGCGATCGGCGCGGTGTCCTGCATCGTGTTCCAGTCGCAGCTGACGTGCATCTTCTGGTCGAGGCCGACGGTGAGCGGCTCCTCGAGGAAGTAGCCCTGCTGCCAGTTGAAGTCCCAGCGATCGACGCGTGCACCGCACGTCATGCCCGCATCCGTCTCGAAGTCGATCGTCATCTTGCGACCGCGCTTGTGCATGTGCGGCAACAGCCCGTAGACCTCGACCGACTCCGCGTCGGTGATGTTGGTCATCGTCGCGATGGTGTCGCTCCACTCGTAGCGGACGCTCTCCTTGCCGTGCTCGAGGTACTCCGGGCTACCGAGCACCGACGCGTACAGGAACGGATCCCACAGCACCTGCACCGCGGGGCGCTCGACCTCGTCGGCGAACGACAGCCGGATCGTCGTCTCGTCTTCGGCATCGTCGTTCGCGAGGTTGTAGTGCACCTGCATCACGAGCATGTCGTCGTCGCGCATCGGGATGCCGGTGCCCTCGGGGAACAGCGTCGCGCCGGTGCCGGGCGCCCACGTGACGGGCACGCCCTCGACGAACACGTTCTCGCCGGCCGCGCCGGTGCAATCCCAGCCGAGCTGATCGGGGCTCGCGGCGTCGAGGTCCTGCATGGTCTTCTCGTTGTTGAAGACGCCGGGATTCACCTTGAAGCCGAGCACGTGGTGCACGGTGCGGTCGTTGCCCGGGATGACGTCGAAGCCGACCAGGTAGCGATCGCTGCCCTGGTTCATGTCGATGAGGAAGCACTGGTAGTCCTCGATGCTGCCGGGCTCGTCCGGCACCGGGGAGTACAGCGGGGTGACGACGTCGACGATGCCGTCGCCCGAGAGCACCGGCGGCGTCGGAGGCTCGGGAGTCTCGATCGTGGCGTCACCCTCGAGCATGCCGTCCTGCACCCACGCCTCGAGCACCGCGATCTCCTCGTCCTCGAGCCAGCGCGCATCGACGAACTCGTTGCAGCTGCCGCTGTTGTCCACCCCCCACGGCGGCATCGTCCGCGAGCTCGCGGCCGCGGAGATCGACATCGCCCACGCCTTCGCCTCCTCGTAGTCGTCGACCACGAACGGGCCGAGCCCACCGTCGGTGTGGCACGACACACAGTGGTCGTTGAGGATCGGCAGCACGTCGTCGTAGTAGGTGACGCGAGTCTCGGAGCCGCCCACGGCGGTGTCGTTCGAGTCCTCGTTGCAAGCGAGCGTAGTGAGCGAGATGAGGGCGACGAGCGCCCCGCGATGACCGGTGCGTGACATCGATGCGACTCCGCGAAGGGGTTCGGTGGTGATGGAGCGGCCCGAGGTCCGGGCCGTCGGCGGGTACTAGACTGGCCGGCCGGTCGAGATGTTTCGGGTGGCGAGCCGCGTCCGCACGCACTGTGGGGTAGCACTGACTGACTGACCGGTCAACGGAAAATCGAGAACATTTCTAGGTCTTTGGCCGGGAAGGGGGCGAATCGGCGCGCGAACGGAGTTCTCAGCGGGAGACCGGTCGCAGGGTCGGCAAGAGCTCGAGCACGCGGACCAAGAGGGAGCGCTCGTCGTCCGAGATGACGTCGTCGGCCAGCGCGATGCGCAGGAGGTCGTCGAGCACGTGCTGCCGCGTGATCCGCAGCTGTTGGAACTCCTCGAAGTCGACGACGCGGTCCTCGTCGATGCGCGCGAGCAGCTCCTTGAACGCGAGCAAGTGCGTGTCCATGCCGCGCAAGAGTGCACGCTCGTCGCTCGTGATCCGCCCGTCGAGTCGCGCGACCTGGCGGAGCTCGGCCATGATCGCGTCGCGGTCGACCACGCGCTCGTCGGTGGCGAGCGCGTCGGCGCCGGGCTCGAGCGCGATGATCCCGGCGACCGCGCGGGGCAAGAGCGTGCGCATGGGCTCGCGCGCCTCGATGGAGCCGAGCGCGTCGGCGAGATCGAGCACGTCCATCGCGAGCATGGCCCGCAGGCATCGCGCCGTGTCGGCGGCACCGAGGCGGATGACCGGCAGGGGCACCGCGAAGCGGCGCGCGACGAGCTCGAGCGGCTGCAGGGGTCCGGTGCCCTGCGTGTACGCGATGACGTCGCGGGCCCGGCCCACCGAGGCGCACCCGAGGCGCAGCGCGAGCTCGACCTCG